>Ga0101944_10002744_pt1 | contig 27265 bp, 24 predicted proteins | sample DewCreD2012metaG_FD_75245 | JGI IMG/M metagenome (GOLD analysis project Ga0101944, IMG submission 75245) | Hot spring sediment bacterial and archeal communities from British Columbia, Canada, to study Microbial Dark Matter (Phase II) - Dewar... ... | reverse complement strand
CCCTCCTTGATCGGCTGGGCCTGGTGCTCCCGGAGCGCCTGGGCCGGCCGAAGTGGCTTGGGCCGGCTCAACAACTTGATCGGCCATGTAGTCTAGACTTTTGATCCGGAAGGCCGAGAATCGCCAAATCGCGGCCTTCCGGCCCCCGAACTGACGAACTTGGGCTAGTTCGGGCAGGCAGGCTCGACGCAAGAAAATCTTTCCGTACAACCAAATATCCTCTTACATACACGTTGGCCTCAGTCGCCGCGCACCCTCACCCCCGGCGCCAGGCGATAGCCGCCCACAGGGCCGCGCGCGGAAAGCACGACCGCGGCCATCGAGTTCTCCCCTGTGACCCTGCGGACTCTGCGCGATAAGTTCCCAGCCACGATTCGCCAATTGATCCCATGCTCATCCGTCGGCGTCACCTGGCCGGTGGCGCGGCGCCTGCGGCTGGCGGGCCTTGATCCGCTCGATATGCACCAGCGCCTCCTCCGCCTTCCGCGCGGCCTGGGTGTCGGGGTGGTGGGCGACGACGGCGCGGAACCGCGCGGCCGCCGCCACGAGGTCGTTCGGGCTCAGCCGCCAGAGCCGCATGGCGCAGCCCAACTCGGCTTCGGCCTGCTTCTGACGATAGTCTTCCTTGAGCACGCTCGTGACGCGCCAGTGGACGAGCGCGCCCACGGCCGCCACCAGGACCGCCGTGGTCGCCCACGACGCGACGCTGAACCACCAGCGCCTTCGCCGTTCGGCGGCGCGGGCGGCGACACGCTCGTTCACGGCACACTCCTGGCGTTCACTTCAGGCGGAACACCCACGCCCCACCGCGTGGCGACTGGAGGGCGGCAGGGCCCGCAAACTCGGCGAGTTCCAGCGCCGGCTCCTCGCCCAGAGCCGCCGCCAGCGCGGGATCACGCCAGACAAGCAGCACGCTCGCCCCCGCGGCCCGCATCTCGGCGGCGATGGCGGCCGGCGCCGTTGCCGCGGGCATGCCGGCATACTTCGCGCCCAGGTAGTAGGCCGTGTGGAGGCCGTCCCACCAGTTGCTCGAGGCGAGCGGCCCCTCGGCGCCCAGCGCCCGCAACCGCTCGGCCATCAAGCGATGCTCGCGTCCCGGGGGCGGCTGGCGCAACAGGTCCCACACCGACCGCACGGGGTGGTAACCGAACGACACGATGGCCAGTGCCACGGCCGCGGCCCCCACGGTCCGGCGCTCGCGGCGCCCGATCCCCAGTTGCTCCAGGGCGCGAGGCACCAGGCCCACGAAGTGGAACGCCGCCGCGGTGAGCACGAGAAAGACGAACCAGAAGTAGCGCGCGTTCCCGGCCTGGATGAAGGCATAGCCGCCGCAGAAGAGGCCCACAGCCAGAAGCAGGGCCGCATAGCGGAAGGCCCGCTCGCGGTCGCGCCGCGTGGCCACGAGCGCCACGGGCAGAAGCCCGAGCGCCACGAGGCCGAGGCGGAACTCGTCGAGGCGCGCCACGTGGCCGACGATGCGCAGGGCATTCGCGCCCGCCAGGCGCAGCTTCTCGGCGAGGGCCACCCGCCGCGCCGGAGCGGCGGGCAGGGGCGGCTCGCGCGTGGCGTCCTGCCACACGTTCGGCGCATCGGCGGGCGGGCGACGGAGGCCCGTGATCGCCTGCTGGCGGGCGTCGCCGCTGCCCGGCCCCACGAGCGCGTACGACGTGGCGGCCGCCGTGCCGAACGTGAATCGCCCATACCTGGCCGAGAGCACGGCGACCCAGGGCGCGGCGACGACGATGAACCCCAGGGCGCCGAGGCCCCAGGCGAGGGCGGCGCGCCGAAGCGGCATTCCAGATTCCAGATTCCACATTCCAGATGTCACTCCGCACTTCGCACTCCGCACTCCACACTCGCCGCCGGACGCGTGACGCGCGACGCGTGACTCAGACCAGGAGCGCGCCACCACGGTGAGCGTGAAGTGGGCGGCGAAGAACGGCAGGGCGTAGAGCTTTGCGAGGTAGGCGATGCCGCCGAGGGCTCCCACCCACAGCGCCCACCTCCGCGAGCGGAGCAGGCGTTCGTCCATCGCGGCGTCGAGGTAGAAGAGCAGTGCCGCGGCGAGCAAGAGATCAACGCGGTGGTCAACCGAGAACTCCAAGGCAAGCAGAGCTGCGCAGGCCGTGGCGGCCACTCGGGGCATTGCCGATTGCCGATTGCCGATTGCCGATTTCAATCTGGAATCTGGAATCTGGAATCCGCGATCTCCCAGCCGCCCCGCGAGCCGCCAGACGCCGACGACGGCCAGCGCGCCCCACAACCCGATCATCGCGCGGAACGCGATGCGCGGCGAGAGGCCCGCGGCGGCGAGCGGCGCGGCCAGCCAGGCGCCCAGCGGCGACCAGTGGCCGAAAACGGCTCGGCCGAAGTCGCCCCGCGCATACGCCGCCACCATGCGCAGATAGCACTCGCCGTCCGAAGTGAGCAGCTCGGCGCACTGCGCCTGCACCACGGCGGCCAGCGCGAGGCAAAGGCCGAGGATGGCGAGGAGCGGCAGGGAACGCGACATGTCGCCTCGCGGCGTGGGGCCACGCCGCCCAGCAGGGCTCAGAAGACCCGCAACGGGGCGCGGCGCGGGGCGAGCGTGGCCTTGAGCTCGAGGGCCTTGTCGCCGCGCCGCACGGTGATGGGCAACACTTCGCCGGGCGGCGTGCGCAGGACGGCCATCTGGGCCTCCCGCGCGCTGGCCACGGGCTTCCCGCCCAGGGCCTCGACGAGATCGCCCTCGCGCAGGCCCGCCGCGCCCGCGGGCGAGAAGAGGCCGACGTCGCTGACGAGGACCCCGGTCTCGACGCCCAGTTTCCACTCCTTGGCGAGATCGGGCGTCAGGTCGCGCAGGCTCACGCCCAGGTACCCGCGCCGCGGGCGGCCGTGCTTCTTCATGTCCTCGATGAACGGCGCGATCAGGTTCGTGGGGATCGCGAAGCCGATGTTGTTGGCGGGGAACATGCCCAGGTCCACGATCCCCACCACCTCGCCGCGCGTGTTGAGGATGGGGCCGCCGCTGTTCCCGGGGTTCACCGCGGCGTCCACCTGGATGAAGTCCTCGATGAGGTTCTGGCGCACCTGGCGGTGGAGGCCGCTGACGACGCCGCAGGTGACGGTGCCGGTGAGGTACAGCGGGTTGCCGATGGCGACCACCCAGTCGCCCAGTTGCAGCGTGTCGGAGTCGCCCAACGGCACGGTGACCAGCGGTGCGCCGCCGGCGTCGATCTTGAGCAGCGCCGCGTCGGTGTGCGGGTCGGTGCCCACGATCCGGCCCGCAAAGGCCCGGCGCACGCCCTTCGCATCGGTCAGGCGCACGGTCACGCGGTCGGCCCCGCGCACCACGTGGTAGTTGGTGAGCAGATAGCCCTCCGGGTCGAAGAGCACACCGGCCCCCAGGTGCTTGCGCAGGCCGTAGAAGATGCCCGAGGGCAGAAAGAAGGCGAACGAGAAGGCGTCGCTGATGTTGGAGGTGAGCGGCAGCGGGTTGAGCAGGCGCTCGCCGCGGCGCAGGAGGCCGGGCAGGTAGTACTCGAAGGTCTCGACGCGCACCACGGCGTGCTGGCGCTCGCGGGCCAGCGCCCGCACGTCGGGCAGGGTCATCGGCTCCGGCGCGCCGGCGCCTTGCGCCGGGCCGCCGAGGGCCAGCAGAGCCAGGAGCAGGGCAGGAACAGCCGCAGGGTTCGGGTGTCGAAGGGACGGCGTCATGTGGGCGCTCTCGGGAGGTCAAGGGGGTGGCCCGGCGTGTGCCACGCCGGACGCTTTACCTCGTATTATAGCCATCTCGCAGTGCACCGGATAGGGGCGCTCAGCGCAACTTGAGGGTGGCCAGGGCCATGACCGCGAAGATCGCCGCCAGAATCCAGAAGCGGGTGACCACCTTCGTCTCGCCGTAGCCCTGGTGCATCAGGCTGTGGTGATACGGCGCGCGAAAAAAGATGCGGCGGCCCAGGAGCTTCAGGCCGATGTAGTCCTGGAGGAAGCTCGACCCCGCCTCGACCACGAAGACGCCCCCGGCGATGAAGAACACGATCTCCTGCTTCACCAGCAGCGCCAGCGTGCCCAGGATGCCGCCGAGGGCCAGCGACCCGGTGTCGCCCATGAACACGCTGGCGGGGTGGCAGTTGAACCAGAGGAAGCCCGCGCCCGCGCCGAGCAACGCGGCGCAGAAGACCACCAGCTCGCCGCACCCGGGCAGGTAGCGGAAGAGCAGCTCGCGGGCCGTCGCCGCGTCGCTGCCCACCACGAACGCGAACACCCCCAACACCCCCGCCACCAGCAGGGCCGGCACGATCGCCAGGCCGTCCAACCCGTCCGTCAGGTTCACGGAGTTGGACGCCAGGACCATGAACACCACCACGAAGAGCAGGTAGCCCCAGCCGAGGTAGATGCCCTTGCTCGAGAGCGGCAGCACGAGGGTGCGGGCGACGCGCAGGTCGTAGGGCGACGAGGGCTCGGTGAGGTAGAGCACGGCCACCAGGCCGCCGAAGGCGATCTGCGCGGCGTACTTCCAGTGGCGGGCCAGGCCGCGCTCGTTGGACTGGTGGCGGATCTTCAGAAGGTCGTCGAAGGCGCCGATGCCGCCGAAGTACAGGGCGGCGGCCAGCACGATGCGCACCTGCTGGTTCGACAGGTCGCACCAGAGCAGCGCCGCGGCGAACAGGCTGCCGAGCATCAGCAGCCCGCCCATGGTGGGGGTGCCCTCCTTGCTCGCCACATTGAGGCCGCCGAACGTGCGCCCCTGGTCGCGCGCCCCGTGGCGCCGCAGCAGGCGGATCACCCACGGCCCGAACACGAGGCTCACGGCCAGCGCCGTCACCACGGCGCCCATCGAGCGGAAGCTCGAGAAACCGAAGAGCCGCAGCGGCCCGAACCACGACTCGTAGTGCCGCAGCAGATACAGCATGGCTCCCTCGCGGGGCGTCGCCCCCACGGCCCGGCTCCCCACGCCGGGGACCGGGCCCTCTGAAGACTCCTAGGGTCTCACACGGTTCCAGCCCGCCTTCGGGTCCAGGTACAGCGCGCGCAGGCGCTCCGCCGACAGGGCCTGCGGCCCCTCGGTGACGGCGCGCAGCACGCGCCCCAGCACGTCGCGGAGCACGAAGAACGACACGCAGCCCTCCGACAGGCGGTCCACCCCGTGCAGCCGATCGTGGGCTTCGCCGAAGAACTCCGTCTGGCGCGCCACGAGGTGCGCGATGCCCACGACCGCCTGGCTGCGCACGAGCCACGAGTCGTCGCCCGCGAGCGCCAGCAGCGCGTCGAAGGCGCCCCGCGACAGGCCCAGGTGCCCGAGCGCCCGCGCGTGGGCCATGCGGACCTCGAAGTTGTCCTCGCCAATGCGCCGCGGGGTGCGCGGCCGGGCGCCCAAGAGGGCCTCGAGCAGGGCCTGCTCGAGGTCCTCGGCCGGAGGGAAGAGCGCGGCCAGGGCCAGGGCCGCCTCGCTGCGCACCTCCCAGTAAGGGTCGGCCAGCGCGCGCACCAGCGCTGCCCGCGCCGGCGGCGTGTTCAGGCCCAGCCGGGCGAGGGCCTCGGCCGCGTTGCGCCGCGCGATCCCCGCCTCGGCCCGATCCCCCAGCACGCCCAGCAGGCGGGCGTAGCGCGCCTCGTCGCGCCAGTGCGCGATCAGCTTCACCGCCGCGTTGCGCAGTTCCCAGGCGGGCGACGCCAGCCACGCATCCAGCCTGCGCCCGGAGCCCTCGGGCGGCGGGTCGGGCGAGGCCAGGAGACGCCCGGCCTCGGCCAACGGCCCCTTCCAGCGGTGAGGCGACAGCAGGGCGACCAGCGCGCGCAACGGTGGCTCGATCCAACGGGGAAGCGGCCTGAGGAGGGGAAACACCCTGGGGACGCGCGCGATTGTAGCAGAGCAACACCCCGAATGCAAGCCCAAAACTCCTTGACCGGAAATGTAGGTGGATCGCTCCTCTCTTCCGCCTGAACGGCGCGTAGCGTAAAGTCCAGGCCGGGATGTGTGGGGCCATGATACCCTCCCGAAGGCATTGGAGCCTTCGGGAGGGAGGAGCGATCCCCGTCCCGCGAGGCCTCGCGGGCTTCGCGGGATGTGGACATCCGGCCTACAGCCTCGCCCTGCGCGATCCCCTTTCGCTCCTTCGGAGCTCCCGCAGCCACCTGCAATTCCGGCCCTCCCCCCCCTTGACTCCCTGCTCAGTGGCAGGTAGAGTGGCAGGGTCGCCACGGGAGGCTGGCAACTGGCTGCCGGTTGTGGAGATGGCCGTGCGAAGGTCCACTCGCCGCAAGCTGATCGTCCTGGCTGCCCTGGGCGGGTGCGCCGTGGCTGTCGGGCTCGCCGTCCTGCTCCCGCGCGGGCATGGACAGGCGGGGTCCGGCTCCGCCCTCCCCCCTTCGCCGCCCGGTGTGCGCGAGGCGATGGCGTTCAGCTCGCGCGGCGCCGCGGGGCTGGTTGCCGCGGCCCTCGAGTTGGTGGTGGGCCAGGGCCATGCGCAGGCCGCTCTGTGGCCGGTGGGGAACTCGCGCTGGGTCTGCGTGATGGTGGACGGGGCCGGGAAGTTCTACGACCTCGACCTGGGGATGTCGGCCGACGCCTTCGCGGGGCTGCTCGAGGGCGGGTTCAAGCCGGCCTCGCCCGACGGGGCGCGCACGGCGGGCATCTACCGCGCCGTGGCCCGTCGCGCGGTGCCCGAGTTCAACGAGCTGCGGGGCGACCGCGTGTTGGTGCTCGTGTGCCCCAGGGCCGAGTGGCCCGGCCTTTCGCTCCGCTGGCCCGCCGTGACGGCGACGGGCAAGTAGCCCTGGGGGTGGCGCGCCTCAGAAGGCGCCGCGGCCCAACAGCACGGCGGGCACCGTCATCGCGAGGATCCGCAGGTCCAGTCCCAGCGAGCAGCGGTCCACGTACTCCAGGTCCAGCCGCATCATTTCGGCGTAGGGCAGGTCGTTGCGCCCGCGCACCTGCCACAGGCCGGTGAGGCCGGGCCGTACGGCGTGGCGGCGCTGGTGCTCGGGCGGCAGGCGCTGCGCCTCGTCGAGCGGCAGCGGGCGCGGCCCCACCAGGCTCATGTGGCCGGCGAGCACGTTGAGGAGCTGCGGCAGCTCGTCGAGGCTGGAGCGCCGAAGGAAGCGCCCGAGGCGCGTGATGCGCGGGTCGCGCCGCATCTTGAACACCGGCCCGTCCATCTCGTTGCGGTGCGCCAACTCGCGGCGGGCCAGCTCGGCGTCCACCCGCATCGAGCGGAACTTCAGCATCAGGAACGGCCTGCCGCCCCGGCCCACCCGCTGCTGGTGGAAGAAGACGGGGCCCCGCGAGGTGAGCTTGACCAGCACGGCGAGCAGCACGAAGAGCCACGAGAGGCCGAGTAGCCCCGCCGCGGCCACGGCAAGGTCCAACGCGCGCTTGGCGGCGAGATAGGCCCGCCGGCGTCCCGACTGCCGTTGCGGTGCGGAGGTGGAATCCATATGGCGGCGTCCCGGCGCCGGCGGGCCCGCCGGTCGCGGCCGGGCAGGGCGGCGCAGCTACGGCTTCGCGTCGGCGTCCTTCGGCAGGCGCCTCTTGACATACTCGGCGATCTGGGCCTGCGCGTTCGAGTCGCCCCAGCCCGACCAGAGGAACTCGGCTCCCACGTCGTATGCCTCCGCAAAGAGGCGTTTCTTGCACCAGATCACCTTGCCGAGCGCCAGGATCGGGGCGCCGAACTCCGGGGAGTGCAGGTCAATCGCCACCATCGTGCCGGGCGCCATCTCCTCCTTGGCCTCCAGGCAGATGCCCCCGCCCGAGATGTCCACCGCGAGGCTCGACACCGGGCTCTGCTGCAATTCCGCATCGGTCACCACCCGGTACTCCACCGCCCAACCGGCCTTGACCCGGGGGAACTTGCGCCGCGTGAGCATCCCGCCTCTCCTCGAACAAACCGATAGAGCGTCAAGCCCGGGCCGCTCGCCGCCCGGCTCGTTAGAGTCTATCCCGGCCAGCGCCCGGGGTCAAGTTGGAATGCACAGATCGCCCTGCGCGCGGCTCGCCATGCGGCAAGCCTGGCGCTATAATGGGCAGCATGTCCCCGCGAACCCGAGGGTCCAACATGAAAGCCCGACGCATCCCCGAGCCACGCATGTGTCCGTCACGGCGGGACTTCCTGCGGGCATCGTCCCTTGCCGCCGCCGGCCTGGCCGCCCGCCCGTTTCTCGGAGCCGACGACGTGAGACAGCCCACCCCGCGCAAGCCGCTCAACGTGGTGTTCGTCTTCGCCGACCAGTGGCGCGCCCAGGCCACAGGCTACGCCGGCGACCCGAATGTGAAGACGCCGAATCTCGACGCCCTGGCGCAGCGGAGCCTCAACTTCACCCGCGCCATCGCCTCGTGCCCCGTCTGCTCGCCCTACCGCGCGTCTCTCATCACCGGCCAGTATCCCCTCACCCACGGCGTCTTCATCAACGACGTGCATCTGAGCGATGACGCAACCTCGATCGCCGAGGCATTCAAGGCCGGCGGCTACGACACCGGCTACATCGGCAAGTGGCACCTCCAGGGGCGCGGTCGCCTCTCCTTCATCCCCCGCGAGGACCGACAGGGCTTCGACTTCTGGCGCGTCTGCGAGTGCACCCACAACTACAACAAGTCGGTCTACTTCGGCGACGGCCCCGAGCGCCTCGTCTGGGACGGCTACGACGCCGAGGCCCAGACCCGCTGCGCCCAGGCCTACCTCCGCGGCGAGGGGCGCGACAAGGCCAAGCCCTTCCTCCTTATGCTCTCCTGGGGCCCGCCCCACAACCCCTACGAAACGGCGCCCAAGCAGTTCCGCGACCTCTACGACCCCGCGAAGCTCCAGCTCAGGCCAAACGTCCCCCCAGCCGCCCAGGCCGCCGCACGCCGTGACCTGGCCGGCTACTACGCCCACTGCACCACACTCGACACCTACATCGGCGACCTCCTCAAGACCCTCGACGACGCCGGCCTCGCCCGCGACACGATCTTCGTCTTCACCTCCGACCACGGCGACATGCTCGGCTCCCAGGGCCAGCAGCGCAAGCAGCGCCCCTGGGACGAAGCCATCCGCGTCCCCTTCCTCCTCCGCTGCCCCGCCCTTCACGGCGACCGGGGCCGCGACATCACCCAGCCCTTCGCCGAGGCCGACCTCATGCCCACGCTCCTGCGCCTCTGCGGCCTCCCCGTGCCGAAGTCTGTCGAGGGCCTCGACCTCAGCGGCCTGGTGACGGCTGCAATTGTGGGCGGGGTGTCCTCACCCCGCGATCCCCTGCGTGGGGACACGCCGCCCACAACCTACCCCGAGGCCGCCCTCATCGCCTGCTACGCCCCATTCGGCGAGTGGACCCGCGACGGCGGTGGACGCGAATACCGCGGCGTCCGCACCGTCCGCCACACCTACGTCGAGACCCGCGAGGGCCCCTGGCTCCTCTACGACAACGACCGCGACCCCTATCAGCTCACCAACCTCATTGGCAAGCCCGAAGCCGCCGAAGTCCAGACCCACCTCGCCGCCGAGTTGAAGAAGCATCTTGCCCGGCGAGGCGACCAGTTCCTCTCGGGCTGGGACTACATTCAGAAGTGGGGCTACAAGACCGACAAAACCGGCACCGCCCCCACGCCGCCGTGAGCATGCGATTCGTGCCACGGCATGAGATCACCCAAGGTTGAAGATCGCAAGCAGAATCGTATAAACAGCCCCTGTATCACATGTGTAACGCGTCCACGCAGCCCAATCGACCAGATTGACGCGGTCGTCTAGTTTGGCCCCGTTGGTGTTGGGGATCGTGATATCGTTCTTCCTATCCGTGATCTGCTTCTCGATCTTCCCGGCCTCCGTTAACGAACGTTTCCATGCTATCGCAGCAAGCGCAATGACCAGTGGACCCAGCGACCTGAATGGTGTGCCCCCTTTCTCATGAAGGTATACCTGCTGCGCCCAGTCTGGCATCATCGCCGCAATATCCAGTATCCTGCTCTTGAGTAGGAAAGCCAGGACTCCCACGAACATCACGGCAAAGCTCCAGAAGATGTAAGTGGGCCGGAATACCACTTTCCAGTACAGCGCCCACAGGCCGATGATTGGCAGAGAGACCGAAGCAACGATCCAGAGAACTAGAACCACCCAGTGGGCGCCAAGTACCAACACAAACAGGACTGGGATGAGGCAAACGACGAAGTTCACCAGTAAGAGCCGGGGAAACCAGATCGTGTTCGGGACGAGTGTCTGCTGATCCTGTGCCTCTCGCGCCAAGTCCCAGATATCGACCCTTAAGCACCAGAACCCAAGGGAGAAGAGACCTCGCCTCGCCTTTGCTGATCCCCTTTGCCAGGGCTGAAGTGTCGCACAGAACGGCATGGCAATCAGGTACGTGCCTAGCAGGCACCACAGTACCACGCCCATCAGTTGCCCTACCATGGCGTAACTCGTTCCGACAAAGTCCCTGATCAAAAGCGGCCATGCAGCCATGTGGGCTTCATCAGCGCGAGGGTATTCTCCGGCAGGCTCATGGCGTGGGTGGTGCTGCGGCGCTCGCGGACGATCTCGACGTAGGAGTCGGCGAAGCCGAGGTCGCGGCCAATGTCGCGGAGGATGTCGGTGACAGGGATCTTGACGCCCTTGCAGGTCTGATCGCCAACGACCCACAGCGCCCAACCCCCAGGCCGCAAGACGCGCAGGGCCTCCCGCAGGCAGGCATACATGTCGCCGAAATACTCCCGCACCATGCGGGCGTAGTCCCAGCCCCAATTCTTGTCCTTGGTTACTTCGCGAATCGCGGCGGAGACCTCGCGGATGCTGCCATAGCCGGCTACGAGTTGCTCGTTGTTGTCGGCCTTGTAGATGTTCTTGGGGCTGCCGCGGACCATGCGTTTCTTGATGGCGCGCACGTCGTCCATCGTCTCGATGAAGCCCAGGAAGTACAGCTCGGCGCGGGTCTGGCGCGTGTATTCGATGTCGGTAGGATAGGGCGGAGAGGTGAAGAGCACGTCCACGCTGTCGGGCTCCACCTGGCCCGAGAGGTCGCGCGCATCGCCCTCGATGACGCGGGCCTTGGGCTGCCTGTGGAGGTCGAGGCTGCGGAGGAGCTGGAGGTCGGCCGCGATGGCCATGAGCTTGCGGCGAAGCGTCACCCGCAGCGGCGGCCGCGGCTTCTTGACGAAGGTGATGCCCGGGCACATGGAGACCTGGGACGACTCGAAGAGGGCCTTGGCGTAGGCCATTTGCAGCAGGTTTCGGACGCCTCGGTCCATCGCCGGCAGGTGCTGGAGCACGTTGCGGGCGGCCATGACCTCTCGGAGCACAGGCGGGCGGAACCAGTGGTTGAAGCTCTTCATCGGGATGCCGCAGGCGGCGCCAATCCCGCCCTCGTCCTCGGCTATCTCGCGGTCGAGGGCCGCGAGGAACTCCGCGGCTCGGCTCTTGAGCTGGCCCAGCGAAACGTCCCAGGTCGTCTTCGCCTCCGAGACGAGGCGCATCAGCGGATTGGCGTCCACCCCGATGGCCTGGTAGCCGAGGAACTGCGCGGCGACAAGGGTCGTGCCGCTGCCGCAGAAGGGGTCGAGGACGACTGTGTCCTCTCCCGCGGCGTGCTCGCGCAGCTTGCGGGTGGCCAGGCCGGGGTCGAAGCCCTGCACGTAGTCGTACCAGCGGTGCACGTGGTCCGAGGCGGCCAGTGCCGCGGCGTCGCGCGCAAAGGTCAGCGTGAGCTGCTCGGCGACCTCGGGCACGTCGAGGGTGGGTTCGGGGTACTTCTTGCCCACGGGCACTTGCTCCTTCGTCGCTATCATGCGGCCCGGGAGCCGGGTTGTCAAGATTGACTCTCCCTCCCGCTTCCGGTACTGTTGGGTCACCGACAATCAGGAGACTCAAGATGGCCGAGAAGCAGATGACCCGTCGGAAGATGGTCGGCACGCTGGGCGGCCTGGCTCTGGCCGCGGCGTTCGGCCGCAACTCGCTCGCCGCCGACAAGAAGCCGAACATTCTGTTCATCATGACCGACGACCACGCCTCGCACGCGATGTCGTGCTACGGCAGCCGCATCAACGAGACGCCCAACCTCGACCGCATCGCCACGGGCGGCATGCGCTTCGAGAACTGCTTCTGCTGCAACTCGATCTGCGGCCCGTCCCGCGCCGCCATCCTGACAGGGAAACACAGCCACGCCAACGGCTTCCGCATGAACGGCGACCGCTTCGACGGCACCCAGCAGACCGTGCCCAAGCTCCTCAAGGCCGCCGGCTACCAGACCGCCATGATCGGCAAATGGCACCTCGAAACCGACCCCACGGGCTTCGACCACTGGAACATCCTGCCCGGCCAGGGGGCCTATCACGACCCGATGTTCATCGAAATGGGCGAACGCAAGAAGCACACGGGCTACGTGACCGATCTCATCACCGATTTCTCGATGGACTGGATCACCAAGCGCGACAAGACCAGGCCCTTCTTCCTCATGTGCCACCACAAGGCCCCGCACCGCAACTGGCAGCCCGACGCCAAGCACGCGAAGCTCTACGAGGACGGCGATATCCCCGAGCCCGAGACCTTCAACGACGACTACAAGACCCGCGGCACCGCGGCCCGCTCGACCACCATGACCATCGAGAACCACCTCACCAAGAGCGACGTGAAGGCCGACGTGCCACCCGGCCTCACCGGCGCCGCCCGCAAGAACTGGCTCTACCAGCGCTACATCAAGGACTACCTGCGCTGCGTGGCCTCGGTGGACGACAACGTGGGCCGCCTGCTCGACTTCCTCGACAAGGAGGGCCTGGCCGACGACACGCTCGTCGTCTACACCAGCGACCAGGGCTTCTACCTGGGCGACCACGGCTGGTACGACAAGCGCTTCATGTACGAAGAATCCCTCCGCATGCCCCTCCTCGTCCGCTACCCGCGCATCACCAAGCCGGGCTCGGTGAACCGCGACCTCGTGCAGAACATTGACTTCGCCCCGCTGTTCCTCGACGCGGCCGGCCAGCCCACGCCCGCCGACATGCACGGCCGCAGCCTCCTGCCGCTGCTGCGCGGCGAGACGCCCAGCGACTGGCGCAAGTCCATCTACTACCACTACTACGAATACCCCGCCGTCCACAGCGTCAAGCGCCACTACGGCGTGCGCACGCTGCGCCACAAGCTCATCCACTTCTACCACGACGTGGACGAATGGGAGCTCTACGACCTGGAGAAGGACCCGCACGAACTGAACAACGTCTACGCCGACCCCGCCTATGCCGCCGTGGCGACGGAGCTGAAGGCCGAGCTGGAGCGCCTGCGCGCCCAGCTCAAGGTGCCCGAAGACAGGGTTCCGTCTCCCAAGGCCGCCGAGCACAAGTGAGGCGCGGCGGCTGCGCGGGCCCGCCTCCCATGGCGCGGCGATTCGGTGAGCGGCTATTGACACTCGCCCCGGGCCACACTACAATGTGGGGGAGCAAGGCGGAACGGCGTCACCGCGGCCGCTAACGAGGGCAGAGGCTATGGCGATCCGTGGCAGGCGGCACCGGCGGTTCGTGGTCGAGGACTGCACGGTCGAGTACCGGAAGCACAGCGCCCTGTCGTTTCTGGGCGGCGCGCCGAAGGTGGCCCCCCTCGTAGACGTGTCGGTCGGCGGTCTCCAGTTCGTCAGCGAGGACCTGTACGACATCGGCCAGCGGCTGGACCTCAAGGTGATCATCCCGAGCATCTTCCGGTCGCTGACCGTTCAGGCCGAGGTGGTGTGGTCCAAGCGGGTCACGCACCGCAGCTCGTACCGCGTGGGGGCGCGGCTGGTGCACCCGCCGGCCGAGGTGATCAGCCTGCTTCGCACGCTCGAGGAGCGCTTCTGGGCGCTGCCCGACGACCGCAAGCGCGAGGCGGAGGCCGCGGTGTCGCGGCGCTACCCGCTGCACCTCGAGCCCCGGCCCGAGGGCACGCCGGCCCGGGTCTACGACGACGCGGCGGCCGCGGCCGAAGCCGCCGCGGAGGCCCAGAACGCCGCACCCGCGCCTGCGACGCCGCCAACCGCCTCTGCTCCGCCCGTGGCCGCACCCCCGGCCGTAGCGGCCGCGACCGCGCCGCCCACGCCGCCCATCCTCGAGCCCACGCCGGCCCCCGAGGCCGCCGCATCGCCCGAACCCGCGGCCGAGAAGCCGCACGAGGAGCCGGCCCCCGAGCCGCCTCCCCCCCCCGAAGCCGAGCAGGCGCCTCCGTCCGAGGAGCCGCTGCCCGTGACGCTCTACGACCTCGTCGCCGGCATCGAGACGCGGCCCGACGCCGGGGTCCTCCTCCAGGGCGTGGCCAAGTGCCAGATCCTGCTGCCCGGCCTCACCGATCGCGACTGCTTCGCCCTCGAGGTCCACGACAACACGATGCGGCACAGCGGCACCCCATCGTTCGACCGGGGCGACGCGGTGGTCTTCTCGCCCAACGCGCCGGCGCGCAGCGGCGACCTGGCCTTTGTGGTCACCCGCGACGGCGGGGTGTTCCGCCAGGTCTTCTTCGACGCCAACAACGTCGTGCGGCTGCGCCCCCTCAACAGTTGGTACCCCGAGCAGTGCTTCCACCGCGCCGAGGTCCAGGGCCTCTGGAAGCTTGTGGCGAAGTTCGAGCGCTACCCCGAGAGATAGCCCGCCGAAGGTCCTCGTGCTCCGCAACCTCTTGCGTCCGGCCCCCTCGTTCGCCCGTGCCTGGCACTGCGCCGTCGCGGTGGCGGCGCTGGCGGCGTGCGGCTGCGGCCCGGCGGCGAGTCGCGAGGCCCGCGAGCGGGCCGTCCGCTCGGCCGGCGAGGGCCTGCGCGCCCTCGAGCGGGGGCAGCCCGACGAGGCGCTCCGCCGGTTCCAGGCGGCGCTCGAAGCCGACCCGCGCGCGGCCGCGGCCCACAACGGGCTGGGGCTGCTCGCCTACGAGGCGGGGCGCCCGGCCGAGGCCCTCGCCCACTTCCGCCGCGCCTGCCGCGGCACGCCGCCCGCGGGCTACCTCAACAACCTGGCGGCCGCCTGCGCCGCCGCAGGGCGCCTCCGCGAGGCTGAACGCGCCTACCAGCGGGCGCTGCGGGCCGACCCCGGCGACCCCGCCGCCTGGGTGAACCTCTCCGCGCTGCGCCAGCAGGCGGGCCGCCACCAGGCCGCCCTCGAGCAGGCCCGCCTCGCCGTGAAGCAGTTCCCCGACTACCCGCCCGCCCGCCTCGCGCTGGCCAACGCTCTGGCGCTGAACGGCCAACCGAAGGAGGCCGAGGCCCTCTTCCGCGAGCTGGCCGAGGTGCCCGAGACGGCTCTCGCCGCGCGGCGCGGCCTGGCCTGGGTGCTCCGCTCGACGGGGCGCCCGGCGGAAGCTGTCGAGCTGCTTCAGGCCGTGCTCGCGAGGGAGCCGCACCGCGCGAGCCTGCGTTTCGAACTGTCGGCCTGCCTGCTCGCCGTGGGCCGGGCCGCCGAGGCCCTGGCCGAGGCTCGCCGCGGCGTCGAGGCCGAGCCGCAGGCCACCGCCGGCCAGATCGGCCTCGGCGCCGCCCTGATCGGCAACGGGCAGTGCGAGGCCGCCGCCCAGGTGCTCGAGCGCGTCGTGGCGCGCGAGCCGCTCCAGATGGAGGCCCGCGCGCTCCTGGGCGACGCCTATGTGGGCCTCGGCCAGCCCGAACGCGCCGTGGCGCTGCACCGCGCGACGATGGAGCTGGACCTCGACAGCCCGCTGCCGCGCCGCCTGCTCGGCGACGCGCTGATGCTCGCGGGCCAGTTCGGCGAGGCCGTGCGGGCCTACCAGCGGGCGGTGGACCTGGGCGACCGCTCGGGCGTCACCCGCGCGCGGCTGGCCGACGCCTACGCCTGGCACGGCGACGCGGCCCTGGCCCTCGAGGAGCTGGCCGAGGCCGCGCGCCGCCACCCCGACGACCCCGCCGTGCGCCTGCGACTCGCCAGCTTCGCCGCCAGCCGCCGCGACGAGGCGGGGGCACAACGCGAGTTCGACCGGGCGCTCGAGCTGGCCCCGCGGAATCCCCAGGCCCATCTGGCCTGCGGCCACTGGCACCACAGCCAGCGCCGCCTGCACCGCGCCGCGGAGTGCTACCGCCGCGCCCTGGAGCTGGACCCCCGGAGGGCCGAGGCCCATGCCGCGCTCGGCCGCGCGTTCGAGGACTTGGGGCGCCTGGACGAGGCCGCCGAGAGCTATCGCCGCTCGACGGAGCTGGAGCCGGGCTCCTTCGACGGGTGGCTGGGCCTCGCGCGGGTGGAGGCCGCGCGTCGCCAGTTCGCCGCTGCCCGGGCCGCGCTGGCGCGCGCCGAGGCGCTGGCGAAGTCGCTTGAAGACCAGGCAGCCCTCGGCGCCGTGGCCCGCCTGCTGGCCGCGGAGGCGGCGCCCCGGCGCTGACGCCCCGCGGACGCGGCCTCATCCCCGGCCCATCAGGCGCAGGAGCACGTCGGGGCAGTCGGCGCCGATGGCGTCGGGCGCCAGGGCGAGCGCGCGGCGGGCGTCGGCCTCGTTCCGCACCGTCCAGCACATCACGCGGAAGCCCTCGGCCTGCCAGGCAGCCACCTGCTCGCGGGTGAGCGCCTCCATGCACGGGTGAATGCCCCAGCAGTTCAGCCGGCGCGCGGCCGCGCCCAGGTCCAGCTTCGTGACGTTGCCGAGAAGCCCGGTGCGCACGGCCGCCGGCGCCCGGCGGCGGAACGCCTCGAGGAAGTCGGCGCCGAAGCTGTGCACGATCATCGAGTCGGCCCGCGCCGCGGCGAAGGGCAGCAGCGCCGCGGCCATCTCGGGACGCGTGTCCTTCACCTCCGCGTAGAGCACCACGCCCGGGGGCACGAGGCCGAGCACTTCCTCGAGCGTCGGGATGCGCTCGCCGGCGAAGCGGGGCGCGAGCCAGGCGCCGGCATCGAGACGCTTCAGCTCGGCCAGTGTGCGGTCGCTCACGCGGCCCGTGCCGTCGGTCGTGCGCTCGAGCGTGGCGTCGTGGATGACCACGATGTGGCCGTCGCGGCTGAGGTGGAGGTCGAACTCCAGGGCGTCCACGCCCAGCTCCAGCGCGGCGCGCAGGCTCACGAGGGTGTTCTCGGGGTAACGCTGGAGCCAGCCTCTGTGGCCGACGACGAGGGGCTTCACGACCACTTCGCTATCTCCTGGCCAGGGGGTTTGACTGCCCGCCGCGGCGGGCTATAATGGGCCTGTGCGGCCACCGGGCCGCGAACCCAGGACCGAGCCAATCCTTCAGGGGGACCTGTCATGGCGACCATGCGAGCGGGTGGCCGCGCGCTGGCGTTGTGCCTGCTGCTGGCGAGCGGCTGGGCGGCCTGGGGTGCCGCGCCGCCCCAGCCCGAGGACCGCGAGGTGCCGCCCGACCGCGGCAAGCTGGCACTGAAGGACGACGCCTTCAAGCGCGTGATGCTCGAGCTCAAAGACGCCGGGAAGCCGGTGGAGCAGCGGGTGGAACTCATCGGGCTGTTCGCCTACTTCAGGGAGGCGCGGGCCGTTCCGGAGCTGATCGCCCTCGTGCAATCGCCCAAGGAGGCCATGGCCCTCAAGTCGGCCGCCCTCTGGGCCCTCGGCGAGATCGGCGACCCGCGCGGCATGGTCGCCTTCCAGTATGCACTGAATCGCCTCTACGTCAAGGACCCCGAGTGGACGGGCGCCAAGGGCGTCACGGCGGAGGTGGACGGGAAGGAGCGCGAGGTCTCGCTGCGCGAGCTGTGCGAGGCGCGCCTGGGCCGCCTGGCCGAGGCCGCGCTGGCGAAGACCGAGGAGGGCCAGAAGCCGCAGCTCGTGGAGCTGCTGCTCTCGCCCCTGGCCGGCGGCACGACGCCCGCGAAGCCGCCTGAGGAGAACGAGCACGTGGGACGGATGCGCGCCGCGCTCCTCTCGGTGGCCGCCGTGGGCGACCGCTCGCCCACCGCCCTCAAGGCCCTCACCACCGTGCTCACGGCCGACGACAACTACTACCCCTGGGACTTCAAGGTGATCGCTGCGGAGGCGCTGAGCACGATCCTGGTGCGCCGCGCCGACGAGCTCAAGAGCCTGAAGGCGCACGACAAGCTCTCCGACGAGATCGCGGCGGCCTTCATCCAGGCCTTCGGCGTCACCGACATCCCCGAGGTCCGCGAGATCGGCGCCCCGGCCCTGCGCCACACGGGCTGGGGCGACCGCGCGGCCCGCAGCCTCGTCACCGTGCTCCAGACGCCCAACCTGCCCAAGGCCGTGCGCTACCGCGCCATCGAGGCCCTCGCCTTCCTCGAGAGCCAGCAGGCCGCCGACCACCTGATCTTCCTGCTCTTCGACGCCGACAAGAACATCCGCTGGCGCGCGGCCGTGGCTCTGGGCACGTGCGGCGACCAGCGCGCCGCCGCCTTCCTGCGGCAGCTCGCCAAGGACCCCGACGCCTTCGTGCGGCTCAAGGCCGTGGGCGCCCTCGGGCGCCTGCGCGAGTTCTCGGTGCTGCCCGACCTGGCCGTGGCGATCGAGGACCCGGACTTCCGCGTGCGCCGCCAGGCCGCGCTGGCCCTCGGCCGGCTCGGGTTCCGCCAGGGCATTCCCGCCCTCGTCAACAGCGGCCTTAAGGACCCGAGCCCCTCGGTGCGCGCCATGTCGATCATCGCCCTGGGCTACATCACGCGGGCCGAGGGCCTCAAGGCCGTGCCGCCCATGCTGGCCGACCCCGACCCCGGCGTGCGCCGCGTGGCGGTGCAAGTGCTCGACAAGTTCGTCAACCCCGGCGCCACGCGAGCCCTGGTGGCGGCCCTGGGCGATGCCGACAAGGACGTGCGGGCCGACGCCGCGAAGGCGGTGGCCGACCGCATCGAGCGCAATCCGAGGGAGACCCTGGACCTCCTCACCGAGGCCATCGCGAAGTCGCAAGGGGAGGGCCGCCTGGCCGCCGTGCAGTGCCTCGCCGCCGACTATGCCAAGGCGCGCGGCGCCAAGGACCCCAAGCGCCGCACCCTCTACGAGCGCGGGCTCGACAGCCCGAAGGACGACCTGGCCGCCGCGCTCCTGGCGGCCCTGCGCGACGGGAAGCCCGAGACCCGCGCCGCGGCCGGCAAGCTGCTCGCCGACCACGCCTTCGCCCACAGGAACAAGGCCCTGCTTACCCCCGTGGCGGCCCTGGCGAACGACCCCGACCGCGCCGTGCGCAACATCGGCCTGATGGCGGACAACTATCTCAGGAATCTTCGCTGACGGGCGGGCCGCCTATCGGCGCGCGAAGTGGGCGACCAGGCGGGCGATGTCCTCGGGCGTGGCCTTGGCGAAGGGGTCGCGCTTCGGCTTCGGCTCGGGGGGGGCCTTGGGCGGTGCGGGCGCAGCCTGCGCCTTCTGGGGCTTCCGCTCGGGCTTCCTTTCCGGCCGCCGCTCCTGCCGCTGCCCCGGCTTCTGCTCGCTGGGGGGCTGGGCGGCACGCGGCTTGCGCTTGGGCGGCGGAGGCGGCAGCGCGTCCTTGATGCTCAGCGCGATCCGCCGCCGCTCGAGGTCCACCGACAGCACCTTCACGCTCACCACGCGGCCCACCACCACTACCTGGCTGGGGTCCTTGACGTAGCGGCGCGACAGGTGCGACACGTGCACCAGGCCGTCCTCAGGCAGGCCGATGTCCACGAAGGCCCCGAAGGCGGTGACGTTGGTCACCGTGCCCTCGAGGGCCATGCCGGGCTTGAGGTCCTCGAGCGAGGTCACGTTATCGTGGCACTCGACGGGCCGGAAGACGCCGCGGCCGTCGCTGCCCGGACGCAGGAGCTCGCGGCGGATGTCGGCGAGGGTCGGCTCGCCCACATCGTCGCCCGCGTAGCGCGAGAAGTCAATGGCCTCGATGGCGTCGCGGCGGCCGAGCAGTGCGGCCGGGGTGGTGCCGGCATCGGCGGCGATGCGGGCCACGAGGTCGTAGCGCTCGGGGTGGATGGCGGTGGCGTCGAGGGGCTGGTCGCCGCCCGTGATGCGCACGAAGCCGGCGGCGAGCTGGAACTGCTGGTCGGTGAAGCCGGGCACTTCCTTGAGCTGGGCGCGCGAGCGGAAGGGGCCGTGCTCGGTGCGGTAGCGCACGATCTCGCGGGCCGTGGCCCGGCCGATGCCCGACACGTGCGCCAGCAGGGGCGCCGGGGCCCGATTGAGGTCCACGCCCACCAGGTTCACGCAGCTCTCCACCACGTTCCGCAGGTGCTCCTGAAGCGAGCGCTGGTTGACGTCGTGCTGGTACTGGCCGACGCCCACAGCCTTGGGGTCCACCTGCGCGATCTCGGCGAGCGGGTCCTGGAGGCGGCGGGCGATGCTGACGGCGGCCCGTGTGGGCGCCTCGAGGTCGGGGAACTCCTCGCGGGCGGCCCGCGAGTTGGCGTAGATGGCGGCGCCGGCGTCGTTGACGCGCGCGCGCAGCACGCGGCGGCCCTCCAGGCCCTTGAGGGCGTCGCGCACGAACTGGTCGGCCTCGCGGGCGGCGGCGCTGTTGCCGATGGCGATGGCCGCCACGGCGTGGAGCTCGAGGAGCGCTCGCAGGCCGGCGGGGCTCTCCTCGGCGGGGGCGGCGGGCGCGAGGGGCGGCTCGGGCGCGCTCGCAGGGGCCTCCGGCGCGGGGGACGCCGGGGCGCCGGCGTCCGCAGCGGGCGCCGGAGGCGCACAGGCGCCCACGCTGGCGGCAGGTGCCGCGGGGCCGGCGTTCGGGTCCGCCGGGGTCGGCGCCGGGGGGCTGGCGCTGGCGCGGGGCACCCGCGGCGCAAGGAGGCCGTGGTGGAGGAGCTTGCCGTGCTCGTCCACGATGGCGAATGCCCAGGCGCCCTGCGAGCAGGGGTTGATGCCCAGGGTGCGCAGGGGCCCGGCGGGGGGCTGGAGGAGCAGCCCGCGCAGGTTGGCGGCGAAGACGTGCACGGCCTCGGCGTCGGCCCGGCGCTTGAGCTCCGCGCGCAGCTCGGCCGCCAGGGTGGGGGCGAGGAGGCGGTCGTAGGCGTCGGCCAGGGCGGTTTCGACTATGGTGGCGGCGGGCGTGGCGGGGGCCGTGATGCGGCCCTCGCGGAGCAGGTGGAGCGCGCGCCCGCGGTCGGCCTCGATGCTCACGCGCAGCCAGCCCTCCTTCTCGCCGCGCCGGATGGCCTGCACGCGGTGGGGGGGAATCTGGGTGACGGGCTCGGCGAAGTCGTAGTAGGTTTCGTACTTGCTCGGCCTGCCGGCGCGGCCGTCGGCCACGCGGGCGCGCACCACGCCGGTGTCGAGGAAGAGCTGGCGCAGGGTGCGGCGCACGGAGGGCTCGGCGGCCACGGCCTCGACGATGATGTGGCGCGCGCCCTCGAGGGCCGCCGCGGGGTCGGGCACGCCCTTGTCGGGGTTCACGTAGGGCGCGGCCAGCTCCTCGAGCGGCGGGGCGCCGGGCGTTTGGGCGAGGATGGCCTGGGCGAGGGGCTCGAGGCCGCGCTCGCGCGCGAGGAAGCCGCGGCTGCGGCGCTTGCCGCGATGCCGCTGGCGCAGGTCCTCGAGTTCCGGGAGGCCGGCGCAGGCCGCAATCTCGTCGCGGGCCGTCTGCGGGAGCGGGCCGTGGGCTTCCAGTTCCTGGAGCGTCTTGGCCTTGCGTTGCTCGATGGCGCGGCGCTGGCGCAGGGCGGCGGCAAGGGCATAGGCCTCGTCCTCGCGCAGGCCGGCGATGCGTTCCTTGCGGTAGCGCAGGAGGAAGGGCACGGTCGCGCCTTCGGCGAGCAGCGGCGCGGCGCCCTCCACGCAGGCCAGCGGCAGGCCCAGGTCCGCCGCCAGATGCTCCAGCTCGGTGCGCTCGACCATGAGGCCACGCGCCTCCTCGCCCCGGAATCCGCACGGTACGCCCTACACAGCCAGTATTATATGAACCCGCGCCCGTGGTGTCAAAGCCTGCGGATGCGCAGCGATTCCGCTTTGAGGGAGGGGGGACGGGCCATTGGTGCTTGCGGATGCGAGCGGTCCTTGACTCGTTGGGGTTGTTGCGCGATCATGAAGAGAGGGGCGGTTGGACGCGCGGGGCGTGGCCCCGCGGAATGGAGGCCCGTTATGCTCAAGCCGCGATCGCGCCGCAAGGCGATGGGCGTCACCCTGGTCGAGATTCTCACTGTCACGTCCATCCTGTCCGGGCTGAACAGCCAGTCGAATTTCCGCTACGCGATCCACAAGGCGAACGAGGTGAGCGGCCTGAACAACCTGCGGCAGATCTACCTGCTGCTCCAGACGCAGTGCATCGCGGGCGCACTGCCGAGCGCCGCCTTCTACCCGCAGGGCGATCCGCGGAAGGACCCCAAGTCCATCGTGCGGCTCATCTCGGGCGCGCCGCCGCAGCTCTTCGTGTCGCCGTTCGCGCCCGACGCGTTGCGCGAGAAGGGCCTCACCTATGCCTGGAACACGGCGCTCAACGGCAAGACGCTCGACGTGGTGCCCGGCGGCACCTGGGTGCTGATTGACGTGACGGCATTCATCGCCGACCCCAGGATTCCCAAGCCTGGCAAGTACCTTGTGCTCTACGCCGACGGCCGGGCCGAGGCCGTCGCCGAGCCTCCCGCCGATATTGTGAAGCAGGTGAAGGAGGCCCAGGCCAAGCTCAAGTCCCATCAGGCGCCCGGCCAATGATCCGGTTGCGCTCCCTGGCCGACGCCCGTCCCGTCCGCCCCGAGGCTGTCGCCCATCAGCAGTGCATCCGCCCCGCGTGCGGGGCCACGTACGAGCTCAAGTCGGTGCATCCACGCTGCCCGCGGTGCGGGGCGCTGCTCGACGTGGCCTACGATTGGGAGCGCCTGCCCGTGCCCGAGCGACTCGCGCTCTTCGACGAGCGGAGGGCCTCCTTGCGCCATCCGCTGGACGCCAGCGGCGTGTGGCGCTTCCGCGAGCTGATCCCCTTCGCCGAGCCCGACAAGGTGCTCACCATCGGCGAGGGGCAGACGCAGCTCCGCCGCACCGACGGTGTGGCCGCCTACATCGGCCTCGAGCCCGGGCGCCTCTTCCTGCAATACGAGGGCCTCAACCCGTCGGGCTCGTTCAAAGACAACGGCATGACGGGCGCCTTCACACACGCGAACATGATGGGGGCGAAGTACGCCGCCTGCGCCTCGACGGGCAACACCTCGGCCTCGCTCGCCCTGTTCGCCGGCGTGTCGGGCCTGCTCAAGGCCGTCGTCTTCGTCGGCTCCGGCAAGATCGCCTACGGCAAGCTCTCGCAGGCGCTCGACTACGGGGCGACCACGCTCCAGATCGCCGGCGATTTCGACGACGCGATGCGCCGGGTCCAGGAGGTGTGCCTCCAGACCAATCTCTACCTGATGAACTCGCTCAACCCCTTCCGCCTCGAGGGCCAGAAGGCCATCCTGTACCGCGTGCTCGAGGGCCTGGGCTGGGAGCCGCCCGACTGGATCGTCGTGCCCGGCGGCAACCTGGGCAACTCGTCGTCGTTCGGCAAAGCCTTTTCGGAGCTGCACTGCCTCGGCCTCATCCCCCGCATCCCGCGCGTGGCGATCATCAACTCGGCGGGCGCCGACACCCTCGACCGCCTCGTGAATCAGGCCGGCCTGCGCTGGAACGGCGGGAACGTGGACGATGCGGCGATCGCCGCCTTCTACGCCCAGATGGACTCCGAGCAGCGCCGCGCCCGCACCCTCGCCTCGGCCATCGAGATCAACCGCCCCGTGAATCTCGACAAGGCGCTCCGCACGCTGGAGGTGACGAGCGGCGTGGTGCGCGCGGTGCCCGACGAGGCGATCCTCGACGCGAAGGCGATGGTGGGCGCCCACGGCTTCGGCTGCGAGCCGGCCTCGGCCGCCGCCGTCGCCGGCGCCCGGCTGCTGCGCGAGCAGGGCGTCATCGGCCGCGGCGAGCGCGTGGCGTGCATTCTCACCGGCCACCTGCTCAAGGACCCCCACGCCACCGTCGGCTACCATTCCTACGACGAGGCGCGCCTCCGCGAGGAGTTCGGCCAGTTCGGCGTCGCCCAGGCCCGACACGCCAACAAGCCCATCCCCGTCCCCAACGACATCGAGGCGATCCTGCGCGTGATCCGCAGGCTGTAACCCGGCCCCATCCGTCCTATCGGTCTCATCTGTCCTATCGGTCCTATAGGACGGATAGGACGGATAGGACCGATAGGGCACCCCAAGGAGACTGACGCATGAGCGGCTTCCCCGTCCAGGATGGCGAAACCTTCGTCCTCATCGGCGACAGCATCACCGACTGCGGCCGGCGCGACCCGGCCGTCGGCCCGCTGGGCAATGGTTACGTGGCGTATTTCGTGGACCTGGTGACGGCGCGACACCCCGAGCGTCGGATCCGCTTCGTCAATCGCGGCATCAGCGGCGACACGGTGCGCGACCTCGAGGCCCGCTGGGAGGCCGACGTGCTGGCCGAACGCCCCGACTGGCTCTCGGTGATGATCGGCATCAACGACCTGCATCGCACGCTCGACGGCGTGCGCCACGTGCCGCCCGAGGTCTACCGCGAGAGCTACACGCGCATCCTCACCCGCGTCGCCAGCCAGATCGCCCCGCGGCTCGTGCTGCTCGAGCCCTTCTACATGATCCTGGAGAGCGACGCCAACGACTATCAGCGCCGCGTCCTCGCCATGCTCGCCGGCTACCTCGACGTCGTCCACGACCTTGCGAAGGCCTTCGACGCCCGCCTCGTGCGCCTCCAGGACCTGTTCGTCCGGCAGCTCCGGCACCGCCCCTTCACCGTTTTCTGCGGCGAGCCCGTTCACCCCAATCGCACAGGGCACCTCCTCATCGCGCACGAGCTGCTCGAGGCCCTCTGTGCCTGAGCGGCCCCGGCGACGCCGCGGCGGCGGGGCCGCGCGCGGGCCGGGTCCGGGCCTCGTCGCTTGACACGCCCGCCTCGCGCCGGGTATCCTCTGGGGCAGCGAGGCGCGGTCCGCTCACCATTCCACAGGAGGACGTGGCCATGGCCAAAATCTCGTTCATCGGCGCTGGCAGCATCGTGTTCGCCAAGACGATCATGATGGACATCATGGCAACGCCCGAGCTGGTGGACTCGGAGATCTGCCTGATGAACCGCGGCAAGCCGAAGCTCGACCGCATCAAGGCATTCGCCGACCGCGTGGTGAAGGACAACAATCTGCCCACGAAGATCACCGCGACGCTCGACGTTCGCGAGGCGCTGGACGGTGCGGACTACGTGGTGAACATGTTCGACACCGGCGGCGCGGCGGCCTACGAGCACGACTATCTCATTCCCCTCAAGTACGGCGTGGACCAGTGCATCGGCGACACGCTGGGCCCGGGCGGCGTCTTCCGCGCGCTCCGCACCATCCCCGTCGTCGTCAGCTACGCGAAGATGATGGAGAGCCTCTGCCCCCACGCGCTGCTCCTCAACTACGTGAACCCCATGGCCGCCGTCTGCTACGCCCTGGGCCAGGAGGCCAAGGTGCCGTTCGTCGGCCTCTGCCACGGCGTGCAGACCACCATTGACCTCATCGCCCACATCCTCGGCGAGAAGAAGGAAGACCTCGACTACTTCGCCGCCGGCATCAACCACATGGCCTGGTTCCTCAAGCTCGAGAAGGACGGCGTGGACCTGTATCCCAAGTTCCGCGCCCTGTGCGAGAAGCCCGAGGTCTACAAGATCGAGAAAGTCCGCATCGAGACCATGCGCCACTTCGGCTACTTTATGACCGAGAGCACCGGCCACCTGAGCGAGTACCTGCCCTACTTCCGCAAGAACCAGAAGGCCCTCGACACCTACTGCGACGAGCCGGCCTTCGGCGGCGAGAGCGGCGCCTACTACAAGTTCGGCAAAATCCTCGCCAGGAAGTTCGCCAAGGTGGACCCCCTCGAGTTCGAGTCCACCCAGCTCGCCCCGCCGAGCGCCGAGTACTGCACCCACATCCTCAAGGCCCACCGCACCAATCAGCCCTTCCGCCTGAACGGCAACGTCCGCAACGACGGCCTCATCACCAACCTCACCCAGGGCTGCTGCGTCGAGGTGCCTTGCTTCGTTGACCGCATGGGCATCTATCCCACCAAGGTCGGCGCCCTCCCGCCCCAGTGCGCCGCGCTCAACCAGACCAACGTCACCGTCCAGGGCCTGGCCTGCCAGGCCGCGCTCACGGGCGACCCCGAGCTGGCCTTCGCCGCCTGCGCCCTCGACCCGCTCGCCTCGGCCGTGTGCACCCTCGTCGAGATTCGCGAGATGGTCCGCGAAATGCTCGCCAAGGAAGCCGAGTGGCTGCCCCAGTTCGCCGGCCGCACCCTCGCCGCCCGCAAGCCCGTCAAGGTCACGCCCAAGACCAAGGGCATCGAGGCCCCCCTCGACCCCGCACTGGCCATCGGCAACCGCTTCGGCCAACTCGCCACCATGAAAGTCAAGAAGCCGAAGGCCTGACAACCCGCTGCCATCCTGCCCCCCGCGGGCTACCAGCCCGCGGGGGGCAGGCCGCATTCTCCCTTCTCCGCCCCTCATCCCCCTCGTCCGCAACCGCGCGGAGGCCATCGAGTGGCGTCAGCTTGGGCAGTGCGCGCTCGCCTGTTGACCACTCGTGCGCCCCTTGCTACAATGCATGAACCGAAGCCGGGGCGGAGACGACACAATAACTCCAGGAGGCCCGCAATGACCATCGGGCAACTCAGGAGCGCGTACCGGGCCACGCCATTTCGTCCGTTTGTCCTCCACCTGGCCGACGGCAGGGAGATCGCGGTGCGCAGCCCCGAATTCATGTCCTTCTCCCCCAGCGGGCGGACCATCGTCGTCCACCAACTCGACGACTCCTGGAACATCATAGACCTCCTCCTCGTCAACGACATCGGGTTCAAGAACGGCCGCCGCCGCCAGGCCGCCCGGCCGTCGGCGTAGAGTTCGGACAGTAAGACGCGATCAGAGATGCCAACAGTTCTCCGATCTGGCCCGTTCCGGTTCTTCTTCTACGCGGGAGACCGCGGTGAGCCGCCACATGCCCACGTCGAACGAGACGACAAACAGGCCAAGTTCTGGCTGGACCCCGTGCGGCTCCAAAACAGCCACGGCTTCGGGAGGGCGGAGATCAACCGAATGCAACGCATCATCGAAGACAACCAGAAACACTTGCTGAGGCGCTGGCATGAATACTTCAACGACTGAAACGCGTGCCCCGAGAGCCGAGAGCGTCGAAGTCACCGACGACTCTCTCACGGTGGACCTCGATGATGGCCGCACCATCACCGTCCCACTCGCGTGGTTCCCGCGCCTCCAGCACGGCACGCCCGAGGAGCGCAGCCGCTGGCGCCCCATCGCGCGCGGCGAAGGAATCCATTGGCCGGACCTCGACGAAGACATCAGCGTTGAGAACCTCCTCGCCGGCCACCCCTCCGGCGAAAGCCAGAGATCCTTCAAGGCCTGGCTCGACGAACGCAGCGCAAAGCGCGGGAGTTAACTAAGCTGTCACCGGAATTGCC
>Ga0101944_10002743_pt1 | contig 27273 bp, 32 predicted proteins | sample DewCreD2012metaG_FD_75245 | JGI IMG/M metagenome (GOLD analysis project Ga0101944, IMG submission 75245) | Hot spring sediment bacterial and archeal communities from British Columbia, Canada, to study Microbial Dark Matter (Phase II) - Dewar... ... | reverse complement strand
AATATCCCGTTTTCTATTTCAAAAGCTATAATATCGTAATCCGAATGTTCATACAACCATTCGTATTGCTCACCGAGTTCTCTAAATAATTTGAGAACGTCGGCTCTTCCATTTATAAAATACTTTAAATATGTTTCGCAAGGTTCTGTTTTTAACCTTGCTAATTCAACAATAAATTCCATATCTCTGTTACGTTTCATAAAAATTTTGATTTTAGTTTTTCGGTTTTTACACGCAACCCGTTTAGCGTTTATAGATAATATACGTTATTAAAATACAGAACACAAGAAATAGTTTTCTCTATTTTTAATTTCGTCGTATATGCAGGGTTCAATTTCTTTTCCTCGCATATTTACTACTCCGTATTTCTTGTCTTTTTCAACTATAGCAAATCCATTGTCAAAGTAATCAACATTATCGTAGATGCATTTTACAAACTCTTTCCCTTTTGTATTTATAAATCCCCATTTTCCTTCTCGCATCACTTTGGCTATTCTATCGTAAAAATTACCTATATGGTCATATATACAAGGAGCTATTTCTACCCCTTTATTATTTATAATTCCATATTTATCTTTATTAACTACTTTGACTAAATTATTATTATAAATAACATCGTCAATATAATCGTATTGATTAGATATAGTTTTTACTTTATTATCACTTCTTTCAACAAGAAACCATTTTCTATTTTTTTGAACCCTAAATGTTTTACTATTAAATCTACTAATCTCATCATATATACAAGGAATAATTTCTACTCCTTTATCATTTATAATTCCGAATTTTTCATCTCTTTCTACTATTGCTAAATTATTTTCAAATTTGCTAATATAATCGTAACCATAAACTATTTCATTACCATTCGTATCTATAACCCCATATTTACCATCTCTTTTAAATTTTGTTAAGTTATTCTTATTCATAAGTCATAATGTTTTTAGTTTAACAAATAAGACAATTGATTAAGTTATTAACTATATAGACATGCCTATATTATTATCGTCATCGTCATCAAATATAATATCATCCTCATCGTAATCAGTTATAATTCTTTTTTTATCATCTATTCGTAGATTTCTCTCCGAAGCATAAATATGCTTTATTCTATTAACTTGAGCCGTTAAATTGTCAATATCAGTGAACCTGAAAGTTGAACGATATTGACAAAAATAATCGTCGTTTCTATTGTCTCGCCCCATAACTCTTTTGTTTTAAGTAAAAAAATTAAATATATCATAACCAATATTTTGACTTGATAAGCGTATATAATTTTTGCTTATACTCACCTTGCTTTTGAGCTTGCAGTTTAAGTTTAGCAAGCAAATATTCTGGGTTTATTTTATCTTTATTTATAGTCTTTTGTAGCAGTATTATAGCCTCATTAGTTTCATCACTACTATCTATAAAACTACTATCATAGACTTTGCGTAGCTTGTAATAAAGCTCTGTCGCTTCATCGTAACTCATACTCTATTTTTTATTTAGATGAAACTCATTAGCTATGTCCTCTAAAACAAAGATATTCTCTTTATTTCTTAATTTATCTTTTATATATTCGTAAACGTAAAGATGGGATATATAGATAAAATTATTTCGCTTTAATTTATCTATATTGTCTAACAACTCTTGATATATTTTAGTTCCTTCAAATACAAAAAAATTATGTATATGTTGTTTATATTGTTTATGATTTTGTGTAATGTTTATAAATTCATACTGCACTACACTTATTTTTAGTATAGTGCAGTTGTTTTTAGATATAGTTTTATCTATGGACAACAATTTTCCTTTGGCAATACATTTCATACTACGTTATATTTTTTTTAGAAAGGAAGTAATATCTAATGACAATTCAGCTATTAACATAGGTATTAACCGATTGTCAATATTGTTATCAATAATTTTATCTATATTAACTTTTACAAAGTATTTCATATAAGTTAATAACTTTGGTTGTATATTAGATAATATCTCTTGTACTAAATCTTCTACACATTCGTGGTACGTATAGGTTTTATACTTTGACAATAATCTTTCAAATGTTTGTTTTATTATATCATCATATATAAACAAGACGTTGTATGTAGTATCACATACTCCCTGTCTTGTGTCTTTCATTACATTGCCTTTGCCTACCATAGTTGTAAGATTTTAGGTTAGTAAAAATAAAATATATTTTAATATATTTTTCTTAACTATTCAGGTAGTATAAGATTACGATGCCATTTCTCATCTTTCAAGGCATCATAATATCCGTCTCGTACATTACGGATGTCGTCATACATACAAGGTACTACGACTTTTCCGTAAGTATTTAATAGTCCGTATCTCATACGGTAATGGTAATTTTCAGTATTATACTCTCCTACAAGAAAGTAAGATTGTGATATTTGCCGCAGTTGGCAATATTTACAATCTACTATAATTGTATTATTTAAGTTATCTAAATCTTGAAAAATGATTGCACCGATGTTATAATCCTTTACGGTCAAATAAGCCCTGACTTCTTTACCCCCTTTACTTAAAAAAAGCATACCAGAAACAAAGTCAAAACCCGTTGCTAATATATTTGTATTTTTGTTTAATATTGTTTTTTTCATGTCTTTGCTTGCTATGTAAATAGGGAGAGGCTCTTTGTCAATATAATCATATACATCACTTAATTCAATCTTTATTTTGCTTGGATTGTTTTTAAGAGATAGCCTATCCATTGATAAAAAGCCTAATTGTTTTTGACTATCTACTCCATCACCCATTCTGAATATAAAGTTTATTTCATAATGGTTTATTTGAATATAATCTATCTGTCTATATGGATTAGATAATATTATAGTTTTACCTTTATTGTCTGATAAACAGACATATTTATCTTTTAAACTATCATCAAAATAGAGAACCCAACCTTCTATTTCCATAATCTTTTCCATTGTTGTGTCTTTTTTTTAGTTAAACAAACCTATTCCAGTAATAAAGTAAAGTAGTTAGTATAAAGTAGTTAGTAGTTAGTAAGTAGTATTGAGTATTGGTTAATAGTTAATATTACCCTTACTCTATACTCTGTACTAACTACTCTATACTCTTTACTAACTACTCTTTGTTTAGAAATGATATAACTATGTATGTTAATTCAATACAATACTTGTGAAGTATTTAGTTATATCAATGGTTTTCTTAATATATTCTGAAATGCTATTTTCTTTTAAGCTATAAGTAAAATCTTGATAGAAATCGTAATAAGTTCTATAATTATCATTCCTTTTGAAAGGATTTGTATGATTTTGAGAATACCTTGCGGCAAGGGAAATTACGGATATATCCGTTACGTGATTTTTAGTATGGGATTTTTGTAATAAATCTCCTAATATTTCTTTTTCCCTTTCCACTGGTAAATATACGTTTAGAATATTAAATAAAGTATTGTAATGGCTTATAGCTTCTTCAAAGGTTTCTTTATTTAGAAACATATGTAGCATCTTAATAATACCAAACTTATTACTGATACTACTTCTGTTTTCTAATAAACATTTCTCTGATATTAAGCCATTTTTACATATAAGCACAATCTCACTTAAAGCGAGATTGATTATGCTTCTATTGTTTTCATAATTGCAAGTTAAAACTAATCCTAACTTGCTTTGATATTTATCTTTATCTTTGATAACAATATCTGTTAAATAGGTAAGTTTAAATCTTGGAATAATGATAGGTATCTCTTTATCAATCTCAATATATTGTGTATCATTATCTATATCATAATTTTTCTTAAATTCTACGTCTCCATAGGTAGCATTACTCAATTGGAGCAATGTTTCTTCTACACTACAAAATGTAGATAGTTTATCTAATATAAACTTGTTTAGTTTTTTTGGGTGAATATTATCCCCAAAATTAGGTATTTGTAAATTATCTTGTTCCAAGATAGTAACTGGAACGGAACTTGGCTTACTTGTTGTTGATAGCATAACTATTGATTTTTAAGTTCGTTCAATTTATCTTCTATTTTAGATATATCATATTTCTCTTTTATCTTATCAATTTTATCTATGCCATTCGTTCTAAGATATTCTGCAATCTTATGATATAATTCTGAATCATACTCTACCACTTGTTTTGTAGTAGATTTGTTTTCAGTCGGTTTGACTGAACTATTGCTTTTACTATATGTTTTGTATGTCTTTTTATCAGACGTAGTAGGAGGATAGTAATCACTATCTTTTTCGTCTGATAGGAGTAACATATTTCCTAATGCGTATTTTTTAGCATAGGAACATGCTGCTCCAATAGCTTGGCTATTATCCATCCCTTTTTTATCAAAGTCAGGTTTGGCATAGCCAACATAATTTATCGTTTCTCCTGTTTCTATATCAGAAACAGCGAGCAAACATTTTATATATGTTAGTTCTTGTATAGAAACAAGCTCTGTTTCTATTTTAAGAAATAAATTATGTTGCAAAAGATATGGCTTTAAGGTTTGTAATATATCTTCAGCATCACGATAATAATATTTACCAAACTCATTGTATTTGTTCTTTTTAATGTGTATATCATTCTGAATGTGCAATAGCTTTTCTAACAAGTTCATATTTCTTTTTTTTATTAAGTTTAAAATTTAGATATGCATTAACTATCTATAAACTATTACAAATAATTGCTATGAAATACTATTATACCAATCGTCAAGTAAATCGCTTAAATTATTTGCTTGACGATTATACAACTTTTCGTATTCTATAACAATCTTATATTTTTCTTTTACTCTTTCTTTTGTTAATTCTAAACTATTTGCTTCTTTTAATCTTTCTGATAATTTATTATCAACAAGATTAAACCCATTCTTTAAATTTATTTGTTGATAATTTATTATCTTGCTTAAAAACTTGTCTAATCCCCCTAATGAGATTTTCCCATTATTCAGGGTATCAATTAGTAATGAAAGTAAATAATCTTTATCCCCTTCGTTCAGTGAAAAAACAATTTTTTCGCTGAGCAAATCATACAATCTTTTCATTTTTCTTTTATTTTAAGGTTCAACAAATTATATATACATTAACTATTTAGTTCTTCTGCCCATCTGTAAATATCTAATTCTTTAAATAGATATTTACATTCATTGGATAGCTTATCTATATTAACTTCTTTGTTATTTATCTTTTCAGCTATTTTTTGAAATATTTCTTGGGTTTTATCTCCATCGTACTCAAAATACACACTATAGTAAATAAAACCATAGTAAATAAAAACTCTCACATATTCGCAAATATCAATGTTAAAATATTTGCGAATATCTTTATCCGCTTCTTCTAATATATACTCATATAAAGCCACTAACCAGTTCATACTGGTTAGTGATTTTTTCTCCCGATTTGCATATGAAAATAATATATCTACAAACTTATCGGTATCTATACCTATATCTATTAAAGTATCTATGCAAGTTTCAAGAGTAGCTTCGTCTTGAAACTTGCTTACAAGCTGGGTGCTAAAACTTACAAACATTCTTCTTTTTAAAAAATTTCTTGAATCCATATTTTTTTTTAATTTAAAGTTTTTAATATAATTACATATAATCATGTATATCAGGAAATACGTGTTCTAAAACGAACACACTATTAGCTGATAAACTCGTCGCATCAACTTTAAGTAATGCTTCTTTTAATTCCTGTATAAAAATATCATTACATGTATATGTAGTATCTGAAAAACTTTCAACTATATCAAACTCATATTTTGGGTCTTCTATGTTTATACCCGTAACATTTTTAATGTTATTTATAGAACTAACATATACATAATGGTAAAATAGGTTGAATAAATCAACAGGTTCTGAAATATTAAATCCCATTTCAACATATATTTCAGCCAAATTTCTACCATTATATCCCATAATACGAGCTGTTTCAAATAACTTTTCCAGCTCATTAAAATTAACACATAACATATATTCTATAAACTCTTTTAAGTTCCTTTCAAATTCTCTTTTCATAAGTTCTTTCTTTTTATTAAACAACTTAACTATTCATAGATATTACTTTTATTTTATTTTTACTTATATCTTGAAAGTTATTTGTTGCAATATCGCAATCAAGCCATATATCTTTCTTTGCATTGTCTCGGTTTTTATCATTGACAATACAAATACTATTTTTAGTATCTATCTCATATATAGTATCTTCTGTCTCGTGATAGATACTATATATGTTATGATACTCTGGTCTCCATAGATGCAAGATAATATCACTCCTTGCTTCCACAGATTGAGAGTTCATAATATAGCTATTATTAGGTCTATAGCTTGTTTGCTTGTTCTTTTGGTCAAGCAGGTCTTTACGCAATTGTGTAAGAACAAACGCTATACCACCTTGCTTACAAAAATTTTTGGCAGTATGCGTTATTTTATCTACGTGTGTTTTCGCACTTACTTCTTCAAGTCCTGCTATTTCGCCAATGTGGTCAATAAACACAATTGGCACTTTATTAACAGATTTACAATAAGAAAGATGTGAACTTAATAAACTATTTAACTTAGGAATATCCACATCAGAATATAATATCTTTAATGGATATGAAGATATTATACTTTTTAATTTATCCCTTACTTCTTTTTTTTCTATCTTTTCTCTTAGCTTATCTACTGGTGTAGATAAAAGCAGAGAAAAGAACCTGCTCAGTATTCGGCTTTCGCTCATTTCTAATGATATAAATAATATATCTAACTTATCACTATATTTTTCACATAGCTTATTTATTAAAAATATAGTGAAAGCTGTCTTTCCACTACCACTTGCCCCACCAATCGTGATAAACCTGTCGGGGCATAGGGTAATAGTTTTATCTATTTTTTCAATCCCAATAGGGAACTGATTTTTTTCAGCTTCTAATATATTGTTAAATGCCTTATCTATATAAAAGCTGGCATAAGATAAGTCATCCCGCTTAAACGAAAATAAGGCATTTGTTAACGTATTAAATATAAGATTATCGTCTTTGATAATATCGTCCTTATACTTTACAATATCAAGTATAAGGCGTTTATTATATTCTTTTTTTAGGAGTATTAAAGCCGATTCAAACTCCATACTCGGCTCTTTTATGTATTGTAATAACGCTACCTTCTTATTTATCTGTAAATAATAAGATAACGTTTCTTTACTAATATATCCATCGCTTTTATGCAAGCCCGCTATTATCTGATACAATGACTTTATATCAGCATTAGCGAACAAGTCTTCACTAACAGAAGAAATAAGATTGTTGTTAGCAAGAATACTATTTAAAACTTCAATCTCATATTTCATTTCTTTTTGATTTATATTTTTGATTAAAGAACTATCCTAATTCCATGATTGCTTTTATCTATCGTAAAGCAATCACTATTTTCATCATCGTCTATCATTACTTTATCCCCTACTACCTTGAAAGGAATTTCTAATGTAGTAGGCGGAATAAAGAATATATCAAAACTACCACTTAATAGTTTTCTTATTATGTTATCACTTAATTTGTTAGCATTCTCTATACGCCCAATAATATCTATTTCCTGAGTTATCTCATTGCAAGCGTATAAATATAGCTTGTTATCTAATAAGTTGCAATAAAAAAAGAATATATCTTTATTGCTACTTAAATAGTTATAATCTATGCTTTTATTCGTATCTAAAACTTTTATTACTTTGTTCTTTTTAACTATTTTCTTTTTCTCTTTTGCTTCTATATCAACCATAATTTTTAACCTTTAATTTTTAACCTACCATAAGATATATGTTTAGTATATTCTGATAACATTATATCATAAGCAATCTCTCTTTGAGAGATTGGAACTAATATACCATCGTGAATAGTAATGAATGGTATATTAACCCTTAATAACTCCTTCCATATGCTACTCATAATTTCTACCTCTTTCTTCTGTAATAGATAGGCTATGTTACTATATGTTTTCACAAATGTATGGGGATTGTCGTAATTGTACCCCTTCTTATTCTCCCTTAAAAACATAGATACTTTCTCCCCAAATAGCCTATCTAATTCATTCGTATTACCATATAAATAATAATATAATTTTTTTTTAGCTGTATCCCTGTCTGATAATCTGAACATTAATCGTATGTATTCGTATATGTCTTGCTCTTTACATATATTACTAAATATATTATTACCTATATGGCTCTCTAAAATATAGGAAAATAAGGAAGGCTGACTTTGATGTACGTCAATCTCTATTACTTCCTCATCGTCTATCAATAGTTTCATCCTGTTCTCCCTCTTCATACTTGTGAAAACAGAATGTACCCTATTTGCAAAAGCATCCTCTTTCGAGAACCAATAGTTAGCTATGTACTTGTACCTCTCCCTTAAAGAAAGATACATATTATATCGGGGTTCATCCACATTACCACTCACCCTATCAAAGTTAGATATTAAAAACGGAAAATATTCCGTATAATACTCTACCCCTAATAGAGATGGTATTATATCCCCATTAAGACTATTATATGGCAGCGTATAATAACTACCACGCTTAATTAGAGAACCATTACCTATAAGAAAATTAAGAATATCCCTTAATGGTAATGTACTATCATTGTAGTTAGATAACTCCTTGTCCGATATATATACATATGGCAAAGAGCTATCTAACTTTTTGAACAATATCTTCTTTAAGATAATTGTCCTAATATACTCTGTTATCATTGTTATCATTCATCTTTTTAACTTTTTAACTTTTTAAGTTCTGACTTTCTTTTTTTTTGCCTAAGGCGCCTTAAAGTAATTGTTTAAATTTAACTCTATTTCCATACTTAAAAACGTAGGATATAGTTTAGAATATTCTTTAATGTCTATCTTGTCAACTATTATTTCCTTTATCCTATTATTCTTATCATTACATATAAATGTAACCGTACCGTCTAATATTTGACTGTCTATCACTTCATATTTATTGTTATCTAATATGTTAATTAGATAAGTCTTCTCCAACTTGCAATCTAAAATATAAATTAAATTATCATAAACTTCCCTTACCGAAAAATAATTCGGTAAAGAATAAACACACTTAAAAATATCCCCTAACTTTTCATATATAAGGATGTTCCCATCCTTCTCCGTAATATAATACGGAGCTTTATACAAAATATAGTGAGAACTCTTAAATATCTCATTACCATTTCTATCTATTAGATAATAAATATTGTTATCCTTACACTGTATATGCCACGCATTTATCTGATACATCGCATCATACATATGCGATACTTTTTCTAACTTGTCATTTATCAGATAACATTTATTAAATGTGCTATCATACACGACAGCACCCAAATTATTAAATACAGTGCCGTCAGCATATGCAACATATACCCCACTCCATAAATTCATATATATAACCAAACCATCATTCTTATATATAACTATATCACCATATACATTATATATATCATCAGCAGAAAAAATGTAACGGAGTTCTGTTACCCCTGCTATGTATAACTTATATTTATCTTCTTCAAATATGCTTACATATATATTCCCCTCGTTGTGAAATATGTTTATCTTTCTCATAGATTTTTTAACTAACTTATTGTTAAAATATAATTCATAAAACCCATCATTTTGATGGGTAAATAGATTTTTAATTTTCATATTTACATTTTTAAGTTTGAACCATTAACTATTAACAAAAAAAAATATCTTACCTACCATATATTATTATTTTATTAGCTGTTAGAAGTTAGCTAATAAAATAATAATATATGATAAGTAAGACATTTAAATAATTAAAATATGTGTTAAAATCTTTTAAAGGGTGAAAGTCGTTATGTGGAAGTCACAGTCATAGGCGTATACGTAATCCTGCTCTATCTGGATTACATCGATTATCTCAGATGAGCTGAATACAATACGACCATTGGAAGAATCAAATATGTTTAACTCCCAATCCCTTTTGGCAATCCCATATTGGGATTGGGGATATTCTGAAAGAGGAACGGGAGCATGGGTTATACTGTCGTAGATTGCTGGCAATAAAAATTGCCCATCACAATCTACTAAACCATATTTATTATTCCTCTTTACGAGGAATGTAGAAGAATAATTAAATATGTCTATCTCCTCGTAGCGACAGGGTAATAATATTTCCCCAATGGGAGATAGAAGAGCAAATTTATTATTCCGCTTCGCTATGTAAGATGTGCGTACATAGCGAAGCTCATCGTAGGGCTTGCTGAGCAAGCCCCCCTTTTTTGAAAGAACCCGCCACCCGTGGCGGGTTTTTACGCTATAGCTCCATGTGTTGTCATGGAGCTCTGTTATAGGTACAGGAGTACTTCTCCCATTTATATATAGGAGATAGTTTCCTTCTATTTTTGCTATTTTTGCTTCCATATCTTTAAAATTGATAATATAAATAAAAAATTAAAAAGGGTTAGTACAACCCGTACTAACCCAAAGTGAAGGTAGAAACTATTTGTATTCTACCTCTATGTACTCCTCTTTGAAACGAGGAGTATTTTTTAGAATATTAAATATTTTTCTGTTGAAAATCTTTCTTAAATGAGAGTTGCCCAACAGGTAATATGTTTGATTAGCAAAACCTCTCATATCCTCATCCCACTCTCTTAAAGTGGCGAGGATTGCTAGATTTTCAATAGTTTTTTCATATATGTGCATGTGCTCTTTAGAGCACAAAAGTTCTCGGCTCGAGAGAACTTTTTCTTTGAACTTACGGTTCCGTAAGTTCAAAAGAAGCCGAGGAGTTACTTCGTCTATACTTTTTACGAAGTATAGACGGGGAATGTAGCCCCCTTTTTTTTCTTTTTTTGCTTCCATAAAAGTTTTTTTAAAAAAATAAAATATTTTTTTATGTATGAAATGAATAGGAAATACTATATGTATTCCCATATCCATTTTTCGAAAAATAGGCATTTGTAGAGCTTCTCTACAAATGCACTCTCACACCTTGATACCTGCTGTTTGCAGCAGGTATCAAAAAGTATAGTGGCAAGTTCCTTTCTCATAGTACTCCTCTTTGAAACATGGGTTTGAAACATGGGAGATAGAAACCCAAATTTACCATTCCTCTTAAAGCAAATAAAAAGCAGGGACTTTATCCCTGCTTGGTTCGTTGGTTCGAAGGATACTTAGTACAAAATCACATCTGCTTGTACTATGTACCCTTTTTTAGAGTACTTAACTTCACGGACATAAAGCCCGTGAATTTGCGTCTTTGAGAGTACTTCCTCTCTGTTAATCACAAAGAGGACATCAAGAGGGAGTAGCAACTCCACCCCTTGATAATAGTATTTGCCTGCCCCTTGGAATAGCGTCACCTCCCCCTCCCATCCTATATGGGCTTGGGGGATGAGTATCCCATTTCTGAGGAGCCTCTCCTGCCTTTCTTGCTTTAATAGGTCTATTAAGGCAAGCAAGTCCCTGCCGGTAGTAGGGACTTGTTCTTGGTTTTGTTCTTGGTTTTCTAATGTTTCCACACTTGTTTCAGCAGTTCCTGTTGTTTCAACACTTCCTGCTGTTTCAGGAGTTCCTGCTGTTTCAGGAGTTCCTGTTGTTTCAACACTTCCTGCTGTTTCAGGAGTTCCTGCTGTTTCAGGAGTTCCTGCTGTTTCAGCAGTTCCTGTTGTTTCAGGAGTTCCTGCTGTTTCAGGAGTTCCTGTGGTTTGTTCTAATGTTTCCATTTCAGTAATTAGTTTGTTTTTTTACAAACGCTGTTTTTTAGAAAACTTACAATTCTTGTAAGAAAACTTGAAAGACAGCGACCAACTTTTCAAGTTTGCCTATCAGGGGGTACATGATGAGTCTGTCTGTGTCTGTGTCTGTGGGTGTGTCTGTGGGTGTGTCTGTGTCTGTGGGTGTAGGCTTGTTGGTGTATGTAATTATATGTTATTAGTTATATTTATTAAGGGGTTGTATTGTTTATTATTTAAGGATTATTTATATTTGTGTGTGATATAGGGATTATTTTTGATTTTCGGTTATTATGCGAGTAATAGACATACTTGGTGTAGGTGGTATATGGGGTTATACGAGTGGTATATTTGGGGGTATATGGGCGATAGGTATGAAGTATTTGGTATATTGGGTAGTGGATATGGGGCGGTTATATGGTCGTTGTGGTGGTGTTATGGAGTTATGGGGTGGTTGTTATGTAGGTGGTATTTATTTTGATAGGGTTTTAGTGGATGGTGGTATAGGTATAAAGTATGGGAGGTATTATAGTGATTTATCTCATATGGGTATGGGTATTGGTATGGTTGTAGGTGGTAGGGGTTATGTAGAGTGTTGGGGTGATTATAGTGAGGGGCGGTATTGGTATAGTATGTACAATGGTATGGGTGTATATTTATTTATAATGAAGGTATTCAAGGTGGTGTTATGGGGTGGTTTAGGTGGTCATAGTGGTTACGTAGTGGGTGGTATTCAGCGGATGGTGAATAATGGTGGTTTATTATTGGGTGATATGTGTGGGTTAGTGGTATTAGGGAATTATTTGACGTGGTTATGGTATGTATTTTTGCATTATATAAGGTTACATTTGACGTATTGTTTAGGTCGTGATATTGGTTATAAGTTATACAGGGGTGGTGTAATAAGGAAGGAGTTGAGTAGTGGGATATATGGGTATATTGGCAGTGTTAGGGGACGTTATAGTGGTTGTTGTGGGGGTTGTGAGGGTTATAGTGAGTTACGTACGGGTAGTGGTCGGAAGGTATATAGGTTGGAGTTATTTTCGGAGCGGGAGTTATGGGGTTTGAAGTATAAGAGTAGCAGGAAGGGTGTAGTTAGGCGGAGGAAGGTAGTTGGTTAGTAGTTAGTAGTTAGTAGTTAGTAGTTAGTAGTTAGTAAAAATTAAAAAATAATACTAAATACTAAATACTAACTACTAAATACTAATTTAAGTGGTTGTAATGTAAAAAGAGATAGGATATGTATATAGACATTGTATATCGGGAAGGTGGTATGTATGTAGTATATGAGGAGTATAGGGATTATTGGGTGAAGTTGGTGAATGGTTTAGGGGAGGAGGAGGAGTTATTTTTGCGTAGTTATGTATATTGGTGGTGTAGCAGTATATATAGTGGGAGTGATGTAGTGGAGCGTAGGGGTATATTGTATAGGAATGTGTATAGTGGTATGGGGGAGGAGGGGTATAATCGTTTATTGGGTGTGGTGTGGGTATATTTGGAGAGGTTATTAGATGAGGTAGGCAGTCAGGAGGAGCGTGTGTATAGGAAGTTAGTGGAGCGTATAGACAGGGTATTGGGGGAATATAGTAGGAGTGAGGTAGGGGATTTATCGGAGGAGCCGAAGCGTGTGAAGGCGTTATTAGATTTAATGAAGTTAAAGGCACAGATGGTTAAGGAGTTAGGTTTAGGTGGTAGTAATCGTAAGCGTGGCAGTATGGAAGAGAGTTTAGTGGAGAAGTTGTTGTAGTGTTTTAGTAGGTAGTAGTGTTTATAATATTATTAGTTTGTAATATAGTAGTTTTTATTGGTTAATAGTAAATATTTTTTTTAGTTTGTAATAAAAAATATTTTTAGTTTGTAATAAGTGATTTTTTAATAGTTAATAGTAAAGAAAAAAAAATAGTTGTAATAATTTAAAAAAAATATTTGTAATAAGTGAGTATAGTATAGTTTGTAATAAATTTATAAAATAATTTATAGTAAATTAAAAAATATATTTGTAATATTATATTATGGATTAGTTTGTAATAATTATTTATGGAATGGTTTGTAATAAATTAAAAAATATTTTTTTAATAAGGTTTTTAAAATTTATTTATAATAAGCAAGTAGGGAACTAATAACTAATAACTAACTACTAACTACTAACTACTAACTACTAACTACTAAACTACTAACTTATGGCTGGTATAGATTACAGGTTATTATGTAAGGCGAGGGAGGGTTGTCCTTATGAGGAGGGGAGTGAGGGTTATATGAGTTGGTGGAAGGAGGAGATAGACAGGTGTATCAATGGTTATTGGTTAGGTGGGGAGTATATTAGTGGGGAGTATTATTTTTTTTTGAATTATTTTAAGATAAACAGGTTGGAGGGGAGGCGTATAGTATTTACGTATCCTCGTTATTGTTCTGCGGATAAGGAGGTATTTGATTGGATAAGGTTAGCGGAGTTAGAGGGTAAGAACATAATGATAATAACTGGACGGGGATTTGGGAAGAGTTATATTGGTGCTGGGATATTAGCCCATTCTTATACGTTTCATAGGAATAGTTACAATATGATAGGGGTGAGTATAAGTAGTCATGGGGAGAGGTTATGGAAGAAGATGATAGAGGGTTTAGATAGTATGGTAAAGGAGATGCGACATAGTCGTATAAAGGACAAGGAAGATAGGATAATAAGTGGTATAGAGTACATAGGGGATAAGGGGGAGAGGTTAAGGAAGGGTTTTAATAGTGAAGTGAAGTTAGTAGTATTTAATAATGATAGTAGTAAGGGTCGTGGTGGGAGACCGAGAAGGGTGGTATTTGATGAGATAGGGGCATGGACTGGTGGTGCGAGTTTAAAGAGTTGTTATAATGCGGTAGAGAATAGTTTGTATAGGGGTGGCATTAGGACGGGTATAGCGATATTATTTGGTACGGGTGGTGAGATGCATAGCGGTGGTAGTCGTGATGCGAGGGATATGTATTATAATCCTACGACCTATAATTTATTATCAGTAGATATAGGGAATAATAAGAAGGTTTGTCATTTTATACCTGCATATAGGAAATTAGAAGGTTTTTATGATGAGGAGAAGGATGGGGAAGCAGAAGCTCGGAATTATTTAGAGTTAAAGCGTAAAGAGTTATTAGACACGCAAGATATAAATGCCTATGAGCAATACATACAGGAGATGCCATTTATAGTAGAAGAGGCGTTTTTAATAAAGAGTGTAACGCCTTTAAAATTATTACGGGAGAGGTTAGAGCAGGTAGAGCTTATGAGCCGTAGGGAATATAATAGTATAGTGAAGCGTGGTTTTGTATATGTGAAGGAAGCAGTAGGAGATTGGTGGGATATAAACTTCAAAGAAGATGGACGTGGTAAAGTACAGATAGTAGAACTGCCTATATGGTTAAATCAAAGCACGGGACAAGTAATAGAAGATATATATGCTCAGAATGTAAATAGATATTTGTTAGGCTGTGATAGTTATGACCAAGATAAGAGTTTAACAAGTTCATCACAAGGAGCGTTATATGTATATGATAAAGTAGAAGGGAAGTTTGTAGCAGAATACGTAGATAGACCTGTCAGTGTAGAAGAGTTTTATGAGAATGTATTATTATTGTGTCATTTGTATAGGGGTAAGGTAATGTTAGAACATAGTAAGATAGGTCTTATAGGTTATTTTAAGCATAATGGCATGCAAAAATTGCTTGCCAGTGCTACGAAAGTACAAAGCATGGGATTTAGATATAATAAAGCCAGTAATAAATATGGGTATAGTATGGATTATAGGCGTAAATTATATGCAGTAGAGAGGTATATAGAATATTGTCAAAAGAACAAAGATAAGTTTATCATCAAAGAACAATTATACGACCATGTTCATTTTACTATGGAAAGCAATGAACATGATAGGACTATTGCCTCTATGCTTTGTATTATCTATGAAGAAGAGATGAAACAACAATTCCAAGAAAAACATAAATCTGTAACTATGCCCTTTTGGAGAGAAGAAAATGGAAAGTTGGTGTTTAGATAGGAGGCAGGAGAAAGGAGGCAGGAGAAAGGAGGCAGGAGATAGGAGATGTAGAGATAGTACATAAAAAGATGTAGTAAAAGTACATAAAAAGATGTAGAGTTACTACATTTCAATAAAAGTTTTCATATGAAAAATTATTTATTATTTATTTTAAGTTCAGGAAATAGCGGATTTCGTATAAGCGATTTTAAGGGGGTTTATTTGCATTTTCTTTTTTGAGTGGTAGTTGATATTATCAAGCAGGTATTTCGTCGTTTATAGGGCAAAAAAAAACGTTTTAAGCCAATATCTTTCCCCTTGCATAAAATCCCCCTCAAATCATTCAACATTCTCAATCCCCCCCCCTTAATAATCCCCCCCTGTAGGATGAGCGAGAAAGAGAGGAAAGTTTGAAAAATGAATTCAACTTATTGAAAGACAGCTTATTATGAAAAAACAAGGAGGTAAAAATTCTCCCTTAAAGAGGTAAAAATTCTCCCCAAATTTGGTAGTGTAAAGGAATTTTTTTTTACCTTTGTACTACATAAAAAGATGTAGTATTGCTACACTTTGTTATTCAAAGAATGGTATAAAAAAACAGAAAAATTTATGAAAAATTTATTATTAGAGACCCGAAGTTATATAGATAAAGAGACGGGTGAGGAGTTAGAAGTTCCTGTCATAGTCCATTTAGACGACAAAAATCATCAGTTTGAGATGGTATTTTTTGGGCATTTGCTTGATGTAATAGAGGATTTAGGGAATAAAAAGATAAAGGTATTAAAGCATATCATAGAGAATAGGATAGTTGGTAAGAACGTATATATAGGAACTATAAATGATATAGCTTCGCAATTAGGTTTTAGCAATAAAACCATACAGCAAGCCTTGAAAATATTAGAAGAAAGGGATGCTATAAAGCGTAAGACTGGAGTTATCTATATTAACCCCACGCTTATTGTAGATGGTAGATATAAAAAAAAGATAATGCATGAATATAGAAACGTAGAATAATAATAAACCTATGAAAGCGAAAGAAAACAAAGAAACTACTGACAAAGCAGACAAATCAGAATTATATGTAGATGTAGATTTGTTTGTAGAAGAAGCATTAGAGGATTTTAAGAAAGAACAGAAAAAAGATATAAGCAGAAAGTATAACAGAATATATATAGCTTTAAAAAGAAATTATAAAGATAGTACGCTTATTAGTGATTTTGAATTTAAGATGCGTGGTTTATTAGCAGTAGATATATACTTACAAGTCTTTCTTACATTATACAATGTATATTGGAAAATAAAAAAACGTAAAACAATATTGCGTAAAATCAATATATCTACAAGAATTTTATCTTCGCTTATCAAGTTATGTTATATTTTTAATACTAACTACATAGATATATCCCGAAAAGATGTAAGGATAGTATTAGGGTATTTATTTGGAACATTTACCAAAACAGGTATAAAAAAACCTGCGGAGATAAGAAAGCAATTACAACCCTATATTGATTTAAAATTTCTCTTTTATGTAGATAAAGAACAAAAGATTGTTAGAATTTCTAAAAAATTGTTTAACTTTGAAAAAAAAGAATTGCGTATCAATTTGATATTAGAGACAGAAGAATTGTTAAAAAAATTAAGCATAGATAATTTCTTATTGCATGACCCCGAAACTTCAATAGCTAAATATAGACAATCCAAAAAAGAACCTAAAACAGAAGAAAGTAAGAAAACCTAAAACAATAGTATGTATGAATAATAAGTTAATTGAAAACGTAGTGAGTAACTTGTCTAAACTACAAGGTATAGGTAAGAAATCGGCTGAAAGGATAGCATATCAATTATGCATGTCTGACAAAGCGAACGAGTATAGCATAAGCATGTCCCTTGCTAAAAGCCTATTAGAAATGATAGAGCATTTAGGTGCTTGTAATAAATGTTTAAACATGATAGACAAAAGAGAAAATAACCATACTTGTACTATCTGTTCAGATGTTAATAGAAACAGCAAAGAACTCTGTATAGTATTAGACTATAAAGATATGTCATACATAGAAGGGTTAGAAATATATGGTGGGTATTATTTTTGCATAGGGAATTTAATAAATCCTTATCAAGGGGTAGGGGTAGATATGTTACCTATCAACCATTTAATAGATATAGTAGAAGAGCGTAAGGCGGGAGAGATAATAATGGCTTTACCCTTTAATCAAGAAGGGGAGATAACTATGCAATATTTAAGTAAAATTCTTTCTAATAAAGTAGAAAAAATTACTATCTTGCATAAGGGTATCCCTTTTGGCTATGAATTAGGTTGGGTAGATGCTTATACATTAAAAAATAGTTTTCTTAATCGTACGAGCTTATGTTAGCAAGACAGAACATACCTGAAAGTCAGAAAGATAGAGAATGGCTTAAAAAGAACGTAGATGATATTATCAATGCCTTTCATAAAAACTATTATAGAAGGGTGAAAGATTTACTTGCTTATAATATCTTGCAAGGTAATTTATCCCAAGAAAAATACGAATATATTACCAAAGAGTTTGGGAAAGAATATCCAGTAAAACTTAAAAATTATCCTCTCATAAGACCTGTTATACAGACAGCATTAGGGGAAGAAACAGAACTAAACTATGTATATCATATTAGACGCATAGACGAAGAAGGCTTGCAATTAAAGCAAATGAATATACACAGAAAACTTATTGAAAAGATGATAAGTGATTTTGAGCAAGCCTTACAAGGTAATAAGTTAGAACCATTAGACGAAAGAAAACTAAAAGAGCTAAAAGATAAGCTGAACAGAGAATATCTAACAGAACTTGAAATATTATGCGAGAAACTTGCTAACTTTTTTGAGCATTCATTAGATTTCAAAAAAATAAGAACGATGCTTATGGCATCCGTATTAGAAACAGGAAAATGTTATTGGCGGTATGAAGAAGGAAACTATAAAGGACGGATAGGTGTAAGACCAGTACCCGTCTATAATATAGTTCATGCGAATGAAGATAATATAGAAAACATAAGTGATTGTTCGTGGGTGTGTGAGCGTATGTTCTTAACCAAAGAACAAGTATTAGATAAATATGCTAACTATTTAAGTGAAGAAGATATAGAGAAAATACAACGTAGAGACGAAAGTCTGTATTTGTTAGGAGATTATTTTGATTTTGCTCAAATCAATCAATATTACAAAGACGTTGGATACAACCCCAACTATTATCTATATGATAGCTCTGATAAAATTGAAGTATATGTAGGTCAATGGAAAAGCATACGTAAATTAACCCTTGCAGAGATAGAAAATAAGAGAAATAATAATTTAGCCTTGTATAAGCTATTAGACGAAAAAGAAGCTAAAAAGAAAAATGTAAAATATAAGGAAGATAAATACATACAGGAATTATATGAGTTTGTTCGTATAGGTTCTGATATTTATGTTTGGGATAAGATAGGAAAATCTAATTTACAGATAAGAAGTGTAGATAATCCCTATTATGTAAAATTACATTATGGGGGTATGAGCTTTCATATAGATAACACGGGGGAAGAGTTTAGTTTAGTATGGTATTTAAAGGATTTACAAGAGCTATACAATATCTTAAATTATCATAGAGAAAGAATGATAGCTTTAAGTGGGGTGAAAGGGGTTATCTATGATAAGAGCCAGTTGCCTACGGATATGGAACTGCACGAATTACTATATTATAGAAAGTTAGGTTTGCTTATTATAGATAGCAGTTTAGGAACAGGACAATTTAATCAATTCCAAGCCTATAATGATAGTTTAGATGCTTCTATTGCTGTTATAACCCAAATGTTAGAAGATATAAGAAATGAAGTAGATAGGGTAAGTGGATTTAATAGGCAAAGACAAGGGCAAATGTTTCAAAAGGATTTAGTAGGACAGATAGAGAAAGCTATACGACAAGGTTCTTATGCTACTGCTGTATTGTATTATTTCCAAAGCAAAGTATATAAAGAAATACTAGAAGGGCTTATCAATTATGCGAAGCTCTATTATTATTTGTTTGGCTCAAAAGAAAGATTGTCTTATGTATTAGGAGATGGTAGCCAAGAGATTTTTTCCCTTCATTATGATTTTGTTATGGCAGATTTTGGATTGTTCTTATCTGACAATGCCAAAGATAACAGATATTTTGAAGAGCTAAAAAGCATGCTGGCAGGTATGATGCAAAACAATATGATAAAAGCAAGCGATGTAATACGCTTGTTAAAGGTAGATAGGGTAAATGAATTAGAAACTAAAATATTAACAAAGATAGAAGAGGCAGAAAGACAAATGCAAGAAATGCAAGCCAAACAAAGTCAAGTGCCAGATAAAGAAATAGAAATTAAAAAAATGGAGTTAGAAGGTAAAATGAAGTTAGAACAACTGAAACTTAAAGAAATGAAAGAAATAAAAATGTTAGAGTTAGAGATTGAAAAACAAAGAGAATTAAACAAAATACAGATAGATAAAGAAAAGATAGAGATAGAAAAAAAATACAAACAAGAAATTTTGAAATTAAAACAAGAGTTATTAAATTTGGAAAGAAAAGAATACGAGACAGCAGTAGTAACGAATGCTAATAAATCAGGGCAGAAAGTGTCTAATAGGCAAGAAATTAAAAATATAGTATAATGGAAAGTTATAGTGTAACGAATGAGAATTTTAGGCAACAGGAGAATAGGCTTCGTGAAATACAGAGGCTTATGCAGATAGTTGCTGGCAATACAGCAGATTTGTCTGATATAGAAAACTTATTGCAAAGCATTGACACTACTACGCAAAACATTGATACTACCTTAACTAATTTATTCAATTATTTTAACCGTTCTTATTCAGGCACACCACATAATATTGTTATTACTGATTTAAGTGCTGGTGGTTCTTATGCAACAAATGAAGTTGCGTATAGTGTAGCTATTTATTTCTTTAATAGCGGCACGGGACTAATAGATGGTATGCCCTTTGATAGTTCGCATCCTATGATAATCTTTACTGCGGATATTCTTCATGCAACCTGATCATGTAATCATCACGGTAGGTTTTGGCCAGAATAGACGCTGCCGCAATAGACATGTAAATGGCATCGCCATGCACCACACAGGTGTGAGGAATATTTTTGTAAGGATAAAAAAAAGACCCATCCACAAGGATATGTTCCACCTGCATGGACAATTGTTCCAGTGCCAGGTGCATTGCCTTTACCGACGCCCTGAGAATATTGATTCTGTCGATTTCTTCAGCATCCACCGAAGCCACTGCATAACAAAGCGCTGCATGTTCGATTATCGGGCGCAGTTCATATCGTTTTGCCGGCGATAACTTTTTCGAATCATTCAATGCAGGATGAAAAAAATCCGGTGGAAGAACCACGGCCGCTGCATACACAGGACCCGCCAGGCAACCCCGTCCGGCTTCGTCGCAACCCGCCTCAACAACTCCCTTGCAAAAACAGGATTTTAAAGGCATTTGGGTTATTTCATTATATTTGCAAAAATAAGGGTATTTCTTCTTGAAAAAAAGATTCGTTCTCAATCTGATTCTGCTTGTTGTCCTGAACCTGCTGGTTAAACCTTTCTGGATTTTCGGGATTGACCGGACAGTACAAAACCGGGTAGGAACAACCGAATACGGAATGTATTTTTCTCTCTTCAGCCTCTCGGTGTTGCTCAACATTTTTCTCGACGCCGGCCTTACCAATTTTAATAACCGGGCCATTTCCAGAAATAAAAACAAACTGCAGGTTTACCTCCCCAACCTTCTTGGAGTCAAACTTATTCTCGCTTTTGTCTATCTGCTGGTTTGCCTTGCCCTTGGCCTCATGCTGCAATACAATCAACGCCAGCTCTCTCTGCTGTTTATCCTTTGCCTCAATCAATTTCTCAATTCCCTTATTCTGTTTCTGCGTTCAAGCATCAGCGGACTCCAGTACTACACCACCGACAGTTTGCTTTCAGTGCTGGACCGTTTGCTGGTGATTATTTTCTGCGGACTTCTGTTGTGGACCAACCTGACGGGAGGAACATTCCGGATTGAATGGTTTGCATGGATTCAGACCCTGTCGTATGGACTCACAGCCCTGACAGTTTTTCTGATTCTGCAGCATAAAGCCCGCCGCCTCACATGGCATATTCATCTTTCTTCTTTTATACGGATTCTCCGGTACAGTTTGCCTTACGCCACCCTTGTTTTTTTGATGGCATGCTATAGTCGCATTGACTCGGTGATGATTGAACGGATGCTCCCCGACGGGAAATATCAGGCCGGCATCTATGCCCAGGCTTTCCGCATTCTCGATGCAGCAGCTATGGCCGGATATCTTTTTGCCGGCTTGCTCCTTCCCATGTTTTCATCTCTATTGAAAAAAAAAGAAGACGTTTCTTCCCTCCTTTATCTTGCTTTTTCACTCATCATCATTCCGGCCATCACGGCCAGCCTTGTTACCCTATTGTATAAAAATCCCCTGATGTTTCTTCTGTACCATCACACCGAAGCTGCACCGGTACTGGGCATTTTGATGATGGCTTTCCCGGGTTTTGCCACCACCTACATTTTCGGCACCCTTCTTACAGCAGCAGGCCGGCTGAAAGAGCTTAACCTCATGGCTGCAAGCGTCCTGCTGACCAATGTGATACTCAACCTCTGGCTCATTCCCCGCCATGGAGCCCTTGGAGCAGCCATTTCTTCTGCCTTCAGCCAGTTGTGTGCAGCCATTATCCAGGTGTTTATGGCTTTCAGTCTTTTGCCGGTAATATTCAAAAAAAATTACTTTTTAAAACTGCTTATGCTCACCGGCCTGTTAATTGTTGTATCTCTGTTGCTTTCAAAAATGCCTCTGAGCTGGGGCAAAGGCACTCTTTTACTTTCATCTTTTGCCCTTATTCTTGCTGTCCTCTTTAACCTTATTTCGCTGGCCGGAATCAGAAAAACAAGCACTGCTTTATGAACCCTCCTGTGTTATTTTGGAGCCAGCATTTGTTTTGAGATAAGCCACCGTTTCAGCAGATCGGGCCACACACGCAACACCTCATTGTTTTTTGCCAGACCCACTCCATGAGGACCGGGTTCAAAAATATGCATTTCCACAGGAACACCCGCCTGACGCAGGGCAAGATAAAAACTTATGCTGTGTTCGGCAGGCACTACTTTGTCTTCGTTGGTTTGAAAAATAAAAACAGGAGGAGTATTCCGTTTCACCTGTGTTTCGTTGGAAAGATATTCCTTCAGGAAGGTGGTATCAGTGGCATTGCCAAGCAACATGGCTTTGCTGCCGGAGTGCATGTAAGGGGACCGGATAGAAATGACAGGATAACAAAGAATCATAAAGGAAGGCCGCGCACTGAGCCGGTCGATGGGATCGGAAAGGTTGCGTTCATCCGTATCAAAATGAGTTCCGACGGTACTTGCCAGATGTCCTCCTGCCGAAAAACCGATGATGCCTACCCTCGCTGTGTCGAGCCCCCATTCCTGTGCCCTGAAACGGATGTATCGCATCGCCCTCGAGGCATCGTAAAAAGGATAAGGCCAGGCATATTTTTTTTTGTCCCACGAATTCACCCTGTAACGCAGAATAAATGCTGTCATCCCTTGCTGATTAAACCATTCGGCAATTTGTTTTCCTTCATGATCCATGGCAAGGGTAATGTACCCTCCTCCCGGACAAATTAACACGGCAGAATGCATGGGATTGACTTTTGCATGATAACAGATGAGCACAGGAACATCTTCAGGGGCAGTACCCAGTGCGCCGGGAGCTCCTCCAGGCCACAATACAATGGTGTCATGCTGGGCATGCAACGATAAAAAAAACATTAAAAAAACAAAGCCGGTTAAAAAATTCTTTTTATTCATTGCAATAAGATTTTTGCTGTTTTTTGACTTCTGGCATTATACACTCCCCACACGCTGTTGTCTTTGCGGCAAAGATACAGGATTCCGTTGTTGGGATCTTTGACTTTATACACTGTTCCGGCAGCAGGAGAAATTTTTTGATCTTCAAAGAAAAAAGACATCAGCTTGCCGGCATTTTCATCATTTCCGGCCGGAATGATAAACAAAAAACATTCGTTTTTCCCTTCGCGATACCGCATCTGAAACACAGGATAGTCATTAAAAAAATCATAGCCCAGAAAATTTTTAACAATCAACTTTTCACTGTGAGGAATTTTGTTTGCCGGAGGAAACAAAGACAGAACAGCAGGCAATGCCGGTGATGGATTGAGCCGGGAAGTCAGAAGGGAAGCGACTTCAAGCATGGCATTACGCACTTCGCCGGAAGAGTTATTGGTATGCATTTTTATGTAATATTGTCCTGCCAGAAAATTCACTGAGTAATCATCAGCATATCCTTCCGTTCCCAGTGCAATGAAGGCAGCGTCTTCAGGACGTTCTTCGGCATATATGCCGAAAGCATTGAACTCATCGGCATATTCATACACATGCAATTCAAAATACACACTGTCGTTTTGCCAGTATTCCATCCGTTGCATTTCCACGTAGCGGAACTGCAAAAAAGTTTCCGCCGCGCCATCAATCAGTGTCCAGAGGCTGTCGGCATTATAATGATCAACCCTTGCGTTTTTTTGCCATCCTTCAATGTCAGGAAACAAAATGTCGCCGGCATAAACGCTTGTAATAAAACAAAGTGAGAGAAAAAAACTGTTTATTCTTTTCATGCCAGATGATATCAATAAAATTATCTGACTTGCCTGAATTTCCTGCCCACTCAGGCCAGAAACTCATCAGGAACATCTCTTAACCGGGCAATGTCACGAATACGTTCTTTCACTGAAAAACCCATTGCACATCGCACCGTGCATTCTTCACAATCATTACACACCGAAGGTTCAATACCGTGCTTTGTTACCAGTTCTTTTCCCCGCAAGGGTTCGCCATAGCCATACGTATACATATAAGCCCTCATCATATCGGGGATAGGAAGGTTTTTTGGACACATCGGCAAACATACAGTACATCCCTTGCAATACAAGCCGGCGTATTGTTTTGCTTCCTCAAGGGCTTTTTCTTCCTCACCCGTCATCCGGATATCGGAAGCCACTTCCATTATTTTCTTCAAATCCTCAAAGGTATATATGCCTTTAATGATGGTGTGCACATTAGGATCCTGCAAAACATATTTCAGGGCAGCTGTCATGTTCACAGGCTTTGTCCTTTCCTTATCAAGATATCCGCCAGCCAGTGTTTTCATGGCTACGGTACCCATGCCATGCTCCACAGCCATTGCAAAAGCTTTTTTTACTTCTTCTCCTGAACGGAAGTTATAACTTGCGAGTACCACATCATAAATGCCCGCTTCACAGGCAGCCTGAACAACTTCCGGAATGTTTTCATGAGTGGAAATTCCGATGAACCGTGTCTTTCCTGCCTTTTTGGCCTTTTCTGCAGCCGCCATAATTTCCGGATGAAGAGCCTGTTCACGGCAACGGGCATCATGCACATACAGAATATCAAGATAATCCGTCTGCATGAGGGAAAGTATTCTGTCAAGTTTGGTTTCAAATTCACGGCCTATATTGTCTGAAAGAAATTTTTTCGCCGTATAATCAAAATCATTTTGCACCTTCGAGGCTACAATAAATTTTTTACGGCCAAACTCCTTCAGCATCTTTCCCACCATTTCATCATTTTTTCCTTCTTTATAAACAAGGGCAGAATCGACATGCCGGATTCCCGATTTAAAAATTTCCCGTACCAGATTGATGTTTTCCACAGGCAATGCCCCTGAACTCATCACAGGAACTTTAAGACCGGTACGTCCAAGAACCCTTGTCTGAAGTTTACGCTTCTGAATTTCTTCCGTATCGCTTATTCCTGCTTTCACCTCTGGTGAAAAGGCAGCCCCCGCCAATCCTGCCAGAGCAATTTTTTTCAGAAAATTTCTTTTGGAAAGATGAGCCATGGCTTTTACTTTTTTTCTTTAAAGTTACTCATTTCCCCGATTGTATGCAAAAAAGCCTGCCGCAACATCCGGCAGGCTTTTTCACAATCTTTAGGCCCTTTTATTGCAATTCTTTACTAATCGCCATGGCTGCAATGGTGCCATCAGCAACAGCAGTAGTAATCTGCCGGTACTTTTTACTCACCACATCACCAGCAGCAAAAACCCCTGCAATACTGGTATGCATGTCATCATCTGTTTTTATGTACCCCCATTCATCCATTGCTATCTTTTCTTTGATCATTTCCAGATTGGGACGCATCCCTGCAAATACAAAAACGCCATCGGAGACGAGTTGCTTTTTTTCGCCCGTCGGCAAATGCTCAACGAGCGTAATGATTTTATCTTCCTTTTTTTCAAAAGCCCGTGGTTCATGCAAAAAAAGGATCTTAATTTTCTCATTAGCAAAACATTTTTCCTGTGCTTCCTTGTTGGCCGTAAGTGCATCAAACTGGTGTACCATGGTGATGGAAGCAACAAACCGTGAAATAAAGTCAGACTCTTCCACGGCAGAATTACCTCCTCCGATCACAACCACTTCTTTGTTCTGATAATATTTGGCATCGCAGGTGGCACAATAAGAGATTCCCTTTCCTTTCAGTTCCTTCTCTCCCGGAATGTTCAATGGCCGGGGAGATGCCCCCGTGGCAATAATGATCCTTTTTGCAACCAGCGTTTCATTGTCATCGATAATAACCTGCTTGTTATTCAGGTCCACTGAAGTAACATCTACTGCAAGACGCATGACAACTCCTGCCTTTTTTGCCTGTTCTGTCATGCGGTAAGCCAGTTCATATCCCGCCAGTGGATCCGGGAAACCCGGATAATTAGATACTTTATGGGTAAATGATACCTGTCCTCCGGCCAATCCTGTATCCACCACAACTGTTTTCAGTTTTGCCTGTGCCAGGTATATCGAGGCAGTAAGTGCTGCCGGCCCTCCCCCCAGAATAAGTACATCGCAGGAACTTTGAACAGGCTTTATCCTTGCATGAACCACTAACTGCTCATCTGCAGACAACAAGGAATCCAGATGACGAGAAATATCTGACTTTTTTATGGCACCGGTCAATACCTCGCCTGTTTGTTTCCCATTCTTAAAAAACAGGACGGTGGGCGAACTGCTTACCCCAAGCCGTGAAGCCAGTTCCCGGTTGCCCTGCCGGAAAATTTTTACAAAATGAATCTTGTCTCCATACAAACGGCTCAATTCCTCAAACTTTGGAGCAAGCGCTTCACAGGGCGGACATTCAGTAGAATAAAAATCCACTACAGCCCGTTCCTTTTGCAATACTTCCCTTTCAAAATCTTCTGACTGAATCTCCAGCATATGACAACTAATTTATTTTATCTTTTATTCATTTTCCTCCTGCAACAAATAAGCAGAAAAACCCATTTCCAGAAGTTCCTTTACCGGACGGCAATCGGGAGAAAGAACACTGCCATTCTTATTTTTTGCTACAGCCCCGCAGCCTCCTCCACATGCCAGCTGAGAGGGACATTGCCTGCAGGCTTCAATAGCCACGACATCCCTTTGCTGCCATGTTTCAACCGCTTCTTCATTCAAAAATGTAACCGGATAAAAAGAGC
>Ga0101944_10002742_pt1 | contig 27288 bp, 21 predicted proteins | sample DewCreD2012metaG_FD_75245 | JGI IMG/M metagenome (GOLD analysis project Ga0101944, IMG submission 75245) | Hot spring sediment bacterial and archeal communities from British Columbia, Canada, to study Microbial Dark Matter (Phase II) - Dewar... ... | reverse complement strand
TATGGCCCGCCGCCTCGGCGAGACCCGCCAGTTCGCCGGCATCATCGGGCGCGACAAAAAAATGCTCGAAATCTTTGACCTGATCGCCAGCCTCGCCCGCTCCCATGCGCCCGTCCTGATTCAGGGCGAAAGCGGCGTCGGCAAGGAACTGGTGGCCGCCGCCATTCACAACGAAGGCCCGCGCGCCGGTCGTCTGTTCGTGCCCGTCAATTGCGGCGCCCTGCCCGAAGGCTTGCTGGAGAGCGAACTGTTCGGACATGTCCGGGGCGCTTTCACCGGCGCCATCCGCGACAAAAAGGGGCGCTTCGAACTGGCCGATGGCGGCACCATCTTCCTCGACGAGATCGGCGACGTGTCGCCCGCCATGCAGGTCAAACTCCTGCGCGTCCTGCAGGAAGGAACCTTCGAGCGCGTCGGCAGCAACCTCACCCTCAAGGTCGATGCCCGCGTCATCAGCGCCACCAACAAAGACCTCCGCGAGGAAATCCGCGCGGGCCGGTTCCGCGAAGACCTGTTCTACCGGCTGTGCGTCGCCCCCGTCCACCTGCCGCCGTTGCGCGAGCGGCGGGGCGACATCCCCCTGCTGATCGATCACCTGCTGCCGCGCGTGGCGCGCGAGGCGGGCCGCGACGGCCTGGCGGTCTCCCCCGCTGCGCTGGACCGGATGATGGACTATGACTGGCCCGGCAACGTCCGCGAACTGCACAACGCGCTGCAATTTGCGCTGGTCAAATGCCACGGCGCAACCATAGAACTCAGCCACCTGCCGCCCACGATCGCCCAGACGCGGCCGGCGACGACCCTGCGGGCCCGCGCGCCCGGAAAACACGCCCCAACGCAAACGCGCCGCGTCCGGACGCGGCGCGTAAAACTGGACGTCGCGGGCGTGCGCGCCGCGCTGGCCCGGGCCCGCGGACGGCGCGTCCTCGCCGCCCGCGCGCTGGGGGTGTCGCGGGCTACCTTCTACCGCTTTCTCGATGCGCACGCGGAACTCAAGGAGGTGTCATGATGCAGAAAAAAATGTTCGCCCTCTTCGGAACAGTCTGCGCCCTGATCGTGGTCTATATCGCGGTCATCGAGCCCGGACGCAAGCCGCCGGCGCCCGTTTCCAACGAACCGCGCTCGGCCGATGACGCCATCGTTCGCTGGATCGACGCCGCCATGGCCGACGATGTGGCCGCGATGCTCGCGGTGTCGGCCGGAACCGTCCGCAATCAATGCGCCGGCATCCTGGCCAGCATCCATGAGGAAGAAAAGCGGCTGAAGACCACGTTCGGCAAATACTTCCGCTTCAACATGGGCCCCAAGGGGGCCTATAAACTGATGTTGTGTTCGCCCGACGGCAAAATCGAGCTGATGAAGATCACCGTCATCGCCGAAGAGCGCAATGACGGCTTCAAAGTCGTCAACGCCTCGATCGACTGAACGCCGCCGGCCGGTCCGGATCGCGCGCAGACGCCGGACGACGGTCTGCAACGCATGCGACACGGTCAAGGGCCGTAGAGCCCGGAAGCGCTATGACGCAAAAAGGTCTGGATGGTATTCGCCCGGCGTATGACGTCGTCATCGTCGGCGGCGGACTGGGCGGCATGACGGCGGCCAACCGCCTCGCCTCCTTCGGCTATTCGACGCTGCTGCTCGAACAGCACACGCGCCTGGGCGGGCTGGCTACGTGGTTTCGCCGAAAAGGCTATATCTTTGACGTCGCTCTGCACGGCTTCCCCGTCGGCATGAAAAAAACCTGCCGCAAATACTGGAGCCGCGAAATCCATGACGCCATCGTGCCGTTGCGCGACCTGCGGTTCGACAATCCGCAGTTCCAACTGACGACGACCTTCGACGAACACGATTTCACCCGGCTGCTGATCGAGGCGTTCGGCGTCGCCCCGGCAGCAGTCCAGGCGTTCTTCCGCGAAGCCCGCGAGATGACTCATCTCGACGATCCCTCCTACACGGCGCGCCAGCTGTTCGAGAAGCATTTCCCCGGGCGCAACGACGTCGTGCGGTTCGTCATGGAGCCGATCACTTATGCCAACGGCTCGACCCTCGAAGACCCGGCCATCTCCTATGGCATCGTCTTCTCCAATTTCATGTCCAAGGGCGTGTTCACGTTCGAGGGAGGAACCGATCGATTCCTGTCGATGCTCGAGGCCGAGATGGCGCGCAACGGCGTCGAGGCGCGGGTGGGCGTTCTCGTGGACCGCATCCTGGTCGAAGACGGCGCGGTTCGCGGCGTCGCCGCCGGGGGGCAGACGATCCGCGCGCGCGCCGTGGTCTCCAATGCGGGCCTGACCCGGACGATCCGCGACCTGGTCGGGCTGGACCACTTCGCGCCCGAGTTCGCGCGCCAGGCCGCCGCCGTCCGCGTCAATTCCAGCAGCTGCCAGGTCTATATCGCCATCCGCAAAGGCGAGCGCATCGATCACATCGGCGACCTGCTGTTTGTCTCCACGGCCCCCGAGTTCGATCCGGTGGCCATGAAACGCCGCGGAACCGAAAGCCGGAGCTTCTCGATCTACTATCCCAACACCCGCCCCGGAAGCGATCAATACAGCATCGTCGCTTCGTGCGGCGCCCACTACGAGGACTGGGCCGGCCTGGCGCCGGACGAATACGAACGGGCCAAGGCGCAACTGATCGAACAGACGCTGGCGGCGCTGGAGAAATATCTGCCCGGCGTCCGACGCGTCATCGACCACGTCGAGGCCGCCACGCCGCGCACCTTCGAACGCTACGCGCTGCATCCCAACGGCGCGGCCTTCGGCACCAAGTTCGAGGGCCTCGCCGTCAGCCTGGGCTTGAAAGATCATATTCGCGGCCTGTGCCACACCGGCTCGGTGGGCATCATCATGTCGGGCTGGCTGGGCGCCTCCAACTACGGCGCCATCGTGGCGAATGACGTGGATCATTTTCTCAGCGCATAGAAGCTTGCCACTCGTCGATCTCCAGCCGGACTTGATTGCATGAAACCGCTGTTGAGCCGTCCATTTTGCATCCCAAAACAGAAAGACGCTTGGAGCCAGTTGCATAATAGGGGAGCGCGGGCGTCCCGCCCGTGAAAGTCACTGAAATGCAAGGGAAATCAGCGGGCGAGACGCCTGCGCTCCCCTCACCTTCCGCATTCCACAACTGGCTCGCTTGGTCAGGCATGAAAACCATTGACGCCGCACGAGGGCTGAAGATAAGAGTCCACAAGGTGAAGGGGATACTGGGTGAAGATTGGCCGCTTTTACATCGACGCGTCAGGTGTCGGCGGATGCTTTGATGACGAAGTCCGATAAAGATTGTATGACCATGAAAACCGGCAAGCAATTCGATTGCGTGGACATGAAGAATGCCCTCCAAGCCGCGATACGGAAGAGCCATGCTTGATTTCATCAATCAAACCGTCATCGTCACCGGTGGCACGCGCGGCATCGGACGCGGAGTGGCCGAAGCGTTTCTGAAGGCCGGCGCGCGCGTCATCGCCACCTACGCCGTCAACGAGGCCACGGCCGAAGAGTTCCGCAAGGCCAACGCCGAACATCTCGACCGCATCGACTGCCAGCGCTTCGACGTGTCGGACTATGCCGCCGCCGAGTCGTTCTACAAACACGTCGAGGAAAAACACGGCCCGTTCCAGATTCTGGTCAACAACTCCGGCATCCGCCGCGACAACATCATCGGCCTGATGCCCGAGGAAGACTGGCGCCGCGTCCTCGACATCAACCTCACCGGCGTCTTCATCATGTGCAAGTTCGCCGTTCAGGCGATGTCGCGCCAGCGCTATGGCCGCATCATCAACGTCACCTCGCCCAGCGGCAAACACGGCTTCGAGGGACAGGCCAACTACGCCGCCTCCAAGGCCGGCATCGTCGCCCTGACGCGCTCGCTCTCCAAGGAGGTCGCCCGCCGCAACATCACGACCAACTGCGTCTCGCCCGGCTTCATCGACACCGACCTGATCCGCGACCTGCCCGACGACCTGCGCAAGCGCTACCAGAGCGAGGTCCCGATGAAGCGCTTCGGGACGATTGAGGAAGTCGCCCACTGCGTCCTGTTCCTGGCCTCGAGGGAAGCTTCCTATGTCACCGGCGCAACGCTTGAAGTCACAGGGGGATTGTGAAAAATGGACCGGTGACTGGGGATTGACATGATCGTTCCATGAAAACCCCGAATGGCGCTGCCCTGAAAAGAATCGGCTGGCGCGCCGAGGTGAGGGGGACCATAATTCTCGTGGTTGGAATCAAGGAAGCAAAGGAGGTCACAAGAATGACTTACCGAGGCCATGTTCATGGGGGAGTCGTTGTGCTGGACGATCCCGATGCGCTCCCTGAGGGATCGGAGGTTACTGTGAATCCTCTTTCGGATGCCACGGAAGATGACATCCATCCAGATGTTAAGAAGCTGATAGGGATCATCCCCCCAGATGTCGATGTGGATCAGTTACGCTTCGAAGCCATCATGGAGAAACATGGATGAAGGTCATGCTGGACACGAATGTGCTCATCGACGTATTTCAAAAGAGAGAGCCCTTCTGTCTGCCCGCGGCCCGCGCATTAAGTCTGGCTGTGGATAATCGAGTGGATGGAGTGATCGCATCGCATTCGTTCACGACCGTTCATTACGTTTTGCGGAAGACTGCCGGTCTCAAAATGGCAGGTTGGGTAATTGACTGGCTGCTCGACCGCTTCGAGGTCGCCTCAATGGATGCGGCAAGTCTTCGCCGGGCAAGGCAGTCGGCTCAGAGTGACTTTGAGGACGCGATCATTGGTGATTTGGCCTCGCGCGAGCGTTGCGCGTTCATCCTCACGCGAGATCCCAAGGGGTATCGAGGCTCAACGATTGAAGCCATTGATCCCGCCCGATTCATGGAGCGATGGAAGGCGGGTTTATGAATCCCGACGTCCTCGCCGCCATTCCGCATCGCCCACCGTTTCTTTACGTCGATGAGATCGTCGAGCGCACGGACGGCGCCCTCGTCGCGGTCAAAACGGTTTCCCCCGACGAGCCTTTCTTCCAAGGACACTATCCAGGGTTCCCGATCATGCCGGGCGTCTTGATCTGCGAGGCGGTCATTCAGGCCGGAGCGATCTTGCTGGCCCATCGCGCCCGGAAAACCACCGGCGCGGCGGCGAGCGCGGCGGCAGGCGCAATGGCGGTTGCGGCTGACAGCGCGGCCCCGCAAGCGCGCCCCAAGGTCCCGGTGCTGGCGCGCATTTCCAGCGCCAGGTTCAAACGCATGGTCCGGCCGGGCGAAACTCTGACATTGCGCGCCGAGCTGACCGACGAAGTCTCCGGCGTTTTTTTTATGAAGGGCCGCGCCTCGGTTGGCGATCAGACCGTCGCGACGCTGGAGTTCGCCTGCGCACTGTCCGACCCGCCAGAGACGCGGAACCCGTGACACGGCACACGGCACGCGGCACACGGCACACAATGCCCAGGGATCATCGCGTATGGATTTCCTCCGATTGGAAGGCAAGACCGTCGTCGTCTTCGGACTGGCCAACAAGCACAGCGTCGCCTGCGCCTGCGCGCGGTCGTTGCGCGAGGCAGGCGCCAACGTCGTCCTGGTCGTGCGCTCCGAAGACCGGCGCGCGACGGCCCTCAAAATCTTCCCCGACGCGGATGTCTTCCTCTGCGACGTGGAACATCAGGACCAGATCGAGGCCGTCGCAAAAGCCATCGGCCAACGCCATCCCGTCATTCACGGGCTTGTCCACTCCATCGCCTTCGCCAACTATTCTCAAGGCGTCAAGCCGTTCCACGAAACCCCGCGCGAAGACTTTCTCCAGTCTCTCAATATCTCCTGCTTCTCGCTCATCGCCCTCGCCAGCGCGTTCAAGCCGTTGTTCGATCCCGACGCCTCGGTGGTGACGATCTCGATCTCGACCACGCGCATGGCCGCCGAGCAATACGGCTACATGGCGCCGGTCAAGGCGGCGTTGGACTCGGCCGTCGTCTTTCTGGCCAAATCGTTCAGCGCCTCCTCACGCGTGCGCTTCAACGCCGTCTGCGCCGGCCTGCTGAAAACCTCCGCCTCTGCGGGCATCCCCGGCTATCTCAAGCCCTACATGTTCGCCGAACAGGCCACACTGCGCCGGCAGGCCCTGAAGACGTCTGAAGTGGGTGATCTGGCGGCGTTTCTGATCAGCGAGCGTTCCAGCGGCATCAATGCCCAAGGCATCGTCATCGACGCGGGGATGGGCGTCAACTATTTCGACGCTTCCATCGTCGAAAAGGCCACCCGATTGGAATAGGACGCCCCACGACGCCCGGGGCGCCGATCGGTCGCCATTGCCCCCCAATCAAATTTGTTCAAATAAACCGTTGATTCCAATCCGCCTGACGCTTTTTTGACATTTGAGGTCATTTATCTTACGCTCTGCCCGCCAAAAACCGATAAAAGCGTCAAAAATTTGATTGCGCCGCCCGTCCTTTACCCATACAATCCTCCCGTTTTGTCGGGAGGAACAAATGGCCGAACGTGAGCCAGGCGAAAACCTGCTGATCGTCGATGACGAGCCGCACATCTGCCAGATGCTCGCCACTATTTTGACGGACCAGAACTACAACATCGCCCTGGCCCACAACGGCCGCGAAGCCATTGACGCCCTCAACAAAAACCTCTACAGCGTCTGCATCACCGATCTGCGAATGCCTCAAGTGGACGGCTTGGGCGTGCTCAAGCATATCCATGACGCCCACATGGACACCATCGGCATCGTAATGACCGGCTTTGGCAACCTCGAAAGCGCCGTCGAAGCCATGCGCTATGGCGCCTTCGATTACATCAGCAAACCCTTTCACGCCGACGAGATCAATATCGCCGTGCGCCGCGCCCTCGAAGTGCGCCGGCTGCGGCGCGAAAACCTCCAACTCAAACGCGACCTCAACCGCGCCGCTTCCTCAAAAACCTTGATTGGCAATTCGCCACCCATGCGGGAAGTCCTGGATATGATTAACGCCGTCGCCGACAGCGACAGCACCGTGCTGATCCTTGGCGAAAGCGGCACGGGCAAGGAACTGGTTGCTCGCATGGTCCACCAGAAAAGCCCCCGTCAGGACAAACCATTAATCCCGGTCAATTGCGGCGCACTGCCCGAAAACCTGCTTGAAAGTGAACTGTTTGGCCACGTCAAGGGCGCCTTTACCGGCGCCGTGGCCACGCGCATGGGCCGCTTCCAGCTGGCCGATCGGGGGACCATCTTCCTCGACGAGGTCGGCGAGATGACGCCGCAATTGCAGGTTCGCCTGCTGCGCGTGCTCCAGGAAGGACAGTTTGAAATGGTCGGCGCCGCCGCGACGACACGCGTCGATGTCCGCGTCATCGCCGCCACCAACCGCAATCTCGAACAAATGGTCGAAGACCGCTCGTTCCGCGAGGACCTGTATTACCGGCTCCACGTCATCCCCATTCACATCGCGCCGTTGCGCGAACGCGTCGAGGACGTGCCGCTGCTCATCGATCATTTCATCCGGCGCTTCAACCGGGAAAAGGGCCGCGCCTTCGAAGGATTCGACGACGAGGCGATGGAGGCGTTGATGCGCTATCCCTGGCCGGGCAATGTCCGCGAACTCGAAAACCTCATCGAACGGTGTGTCATCCTCAATCCGGCAGGCCGAACCACAATGGCCCGCCTCCCCGAAAAATACCGGTCCGCCGGCGGCGTGGTCGCCATCCCGGCCGTCCAGGGAGGCCGCTTCCCCGACAGCGGAATCGACCTGAACAGCCTGGTCGATCAGTATGAAACACAACTGATCGCGCGGGCGCTGGACATGTCGAAGGGCGTCAAGAATCGCGCCGCTCAATTACTGAACATCAAGCGCACCACGCTGGTCGAAAAAATGAAAAAGAAGGGGATGGCGCTGTAATCGAAAGCCGTTGGCGCTCTTCACGCCGCTGGAGACGCTGAATCCATGATCAAATCCCGCGATTCTCAAGCTCAATTGCTCGCTTGGCGCCTCAAAGATGAGGCATGGCAGGAAGTGGCTCATTTGCCTTTGGCAGCAGCTTTGCGGGAGCGCGTCCGGCGTTCTGCCGAATCGATGCGCCTACTGGGATTCGAAAACCGAGTTCGGGATCCACGATCGTCCTTGCCGCTGTCAAGAGCCGCTTGAGATTTCAATCGGGTCGTTCGCCGGGGCCCTTTGCGCCGCCCGCCTTATTGCTCGGAGTAATAGGCGCGCGCCAATTCGTCCATCAAGCCCCGCTCGGCCTCGATGATCTCAACCATGTTCTGCAGAAACCACGGATCGATCGCGCTGAGTTCAAAAACCCGCGGAACGCCCCAGCCTGCGGACAGCGCATGATGAACGTAGAAAATCCGCTCGGGATTGGGCGTTTTGAGCTTGTGCTCGACCAGCGCCGGATCGATCTTGTCCTTGCCGTCCCCGCCCAGGCCGTGCCGGTCGATCTCCAGCGACCGCAGCCCCTTTTGCAGCGCCTCCTTGAACGTGCGGCCGATGCTCATCGTCTCGCCCACCGATTTCATCTGTGTCCCCAACACCGGCTCGGCGCCGCGGAACTTCTCGAACGCGAAACGCGGAATCTTCACCACGCAGTAGTCGATCGTCGGCTCGAAACACGCCGGCGTCTTCTTCGTTATGTCATTGTCCAACTCGTCAAGGCGATACCCGACAGCCAGTTTTGCCGCAATCTTCGCGATGGGAAAACCCGTCGCCTTCGACGCCAGCGCCGACGAACGCGACACGCGCGGATTCATTTCTATGATCAGCCGCTCGCCGTTGGCCGGATTGACGGCGAACTGGATGTTCGAGCCGCCCGTATCAACGCCGATGGCCCGGATGATCGCGATCGCCTCGTCGCGCATCGCCTGATACTCCACGTCCGTCAGCGTCTGCGCCGGCGCCACGGTGATCGAATCGCCCGTGTGGACCCCCATCGGATCCAGATTCTCGATCGAGCAGATGATGACCACGTTGTCGGCCATGTCGCGGATGACCTCGAGCTCGAACTCCTTCCAGCCGATCAACGATTGCTCAATGAGAATCTGATGAATAGGCGACTGCTCCATGCCATAAGCGGCCGCCGTCTCGAACTCCTCCACGTTGTAGGCCACGCCGCCGCCCGTGCCGCCCAATGTAAAAGCGGGACGGATGATGACCGGCAAGCCGATTTCAGCCGCGGCGGCGCGCGCCTCCTCCATGTTCGTCGCTATCGCGCTGGCCGGAACCTTGATGCCGATCGAGGTCATGGTCTTGCGGAACAGGTCGCGGTCCTCCGCCCGGGCGATCGCCACCTCGTTGGCGCCGATCAATTCAACATTGAACTGCTTCAGGTATCCCAACCGGTGCAAATCCATCGCCAGATTCAGACCGGTCTGCCCGCCCAAGGTCGGCAACAACGCGTCCGGGCGTTCCTTCTCTATGACCTTGGCGACAATCTCGGGCGTCAACGGCTCGATATACGTGCGGTCGCCAAATTCCGGATCGGTCATGATCGTGGCGGGATTGGAGTTGACCAGAACCACCTCATACCCGTCGGCCCGCAGCGCCTTGCAGCCTTGCGTGCCCGAATAGTCAAACTCGCAGGCCTGGCCGATGACGATCGGCCCCGAACCCAGTATCATGATCTTGTGGATGTCTTCGCGTTTGGGCATCTGGTCCCCGATTGGCTTGGATTGGCTGGACCGATCGGTCGGATGGAAAAGATCGGACCGATCGGATCTTCTGGACGGATGGGACCGGTGGGGGAGCCCCGAACCATGCGCGCCGGGCGGCATTGTAGGGATTCTCCGTCCCGGCTCAAGTCTTCTTCTGCCGGACAAACGCCTTGACTTTTGCCCCGCGCAACACAAACTGGCCTCCGCCTTGCACAAAAACCGCGTCGAAGCCACAAGGCCACGACCCTTGCGAAACCCTCAACACCATCCAATCCCATTGCGCGCATCCGTCCCATAATCGCCATGAATCCAACATCTTGCTCCATCCAGAGGTAACGCATCATGCCGTTTGCCGCCGGAACGGTCTCCGCTGTCATCTACCGAGTGACCGAAGCCCTGCCAGAAAACTTCAAGGACAAGGCGCAAAAATCGATTCAGCGCTACGCCTTCCGTCCCATCAATCCCGCCAAAGGCGAAGACCGGGCCAGCGGATGGGTCAATCCCATGGACGTGCTGGCCGCCGAGCCACGCCTCGAACGCCTGCTTCTGGGAGAGTATCTGTATCTGGGCGTCCGCATCGACAAAAAGTCGCCCAACCGGACCGTCCTCAACGCCCGCGTCCAGACGATGATCGCCGAACGCCTCAAGGACGCCTCGCGCAAACGCCTCAGCGCCGACGAACGCAAGACCATCCAGGCCGAGGCGCGCAACAAACTGCTGGCCGAAACCTCCCCTTCCACCGTCGTCCATGAAGTCCTGTGGAACCTCGAAGCCGGATGGCTGTATTTCTCGGCTCCAGGACCTGCGGCCAATAACGAGTTCCTTGACCTCTTCGTCAGCAGCTTCGAACTGGAACTCGAACCCATCCTTCCCTACACATATGCTGAACGCTGGGCCGACAGCCACAAACTCGCCGCGGCGCTCGAAAACCTCGAACCCGGCGTCTTCGCCCGCGCCCGGCGCAAGAACGTCAAGACCGCCGCTGCCCTCAACAACGAAGGGGAGACCGAATAATGGGACTGCTGGAATCCATCGAACGCACCGTCTTCCTGGGAGAGGAATTCCTCACCTGGCTGTGGTATCGCAGCGAAAACAATCCCAATCTGGACCTCGCCAAACTCGGACAAATTCAAATCCAGATCGCGCAGCCGCTGACGCTGCGCGGCGACGAAGGCGCCGACGCCACTCTGGTCACCCTCAAGGGCGACCGCGCCGGCGCCTCGGCCGAGGCCCGCGCCGCCCTGCGCGAGGGCAAAAAACTCTGGAAATGCCGCGCCATCTTCAAACAGGGAGACCTCGCTTGGCCCTGCGCGCTGAACGCCGACGCCCTGGCCATCGCTTCACTGGGCCTGCCCGTCCCGCGCGGCGTTCCGATGCCCGATGGATTGCTGATGCGCGCCGAAAAACTCGAAGAGTTCACCCAACTGCTCTTCGCCGTCTTCGAACAGTTCCTCGAACTGCGCCTGCGCGATAAAAACTGGGACAAGACCGAAAAGGCGATCAAGGATTGGGTGGCCGGCGAGTAGCATACCATGATCCTCGACGACATCGTCGCCTCCAAGAAAATCGAAGTCGAACGCGCCCGGATGCAAACGCCGCGGGCTGTTCTCGAGCGTGAAATCGCGCGCCAGTCCCCCCCGCGCGGATTCGCCCGCGCCCTCCGACGCACGACCGACGCGCCGGACGCGCAGACCGGCGCACTATCCCCCACTCCGGCCGGCCACCCGGATCCCGGCGCGCGCCCCCCGGCGCCAACCGCACCCCCCCCGCCCGTGCGCGTCATCGCCGAACTCAAAAAAGCCTCGCCATCCAAAGGCGTGATCCGTCCCGATTTTCACCCCGCCGCTTTCGCCCGATCCTATCAATCCCACGGCGCCGCCGCCATCTCGGCCCTGACGGACGAAAAGTTCTTCCAAGGCGGCTTGAACGTCCTGCGGGACGCGCGCGCCGCCGTCGCCCTGCCGGTCCTGCGCAAAGACTTTATCATCGATCCCTACCAGATCGATGAGGCGCGCGCCGCCGGCGCCGACGCCATCCTGCTGATCGTCGCCATCCTCGACGACACAAAACTGCGCGCCTTTCGCGAACAAGCCGCCACGCTGGGCATGGACTGCCTGGTCGAAGTCCACAGCCAGGACGAAGCGCGCCGCGCCGCCGATTCTGGCGCCCGCCTCATCGGCGTCAACAACCGCGACCTGCAAACCTTCCACACCGATCTGCGCCACACCGAACGCCTGCTGCCCGCCCTGCCCCAAGGGGCCATCCTCGTCAGCGAAAGCGGCATCGCCACAGCCGGCGACGTGCGCTACCTCGCCTCGTTGGGCATCGACGCCATCCTGGTCGGCGAAACGCTCATGCGACACACCGACCCCGGCGCCGGCATCGACGCCCTGCTGGCGCCCCGCTGAAAACCGCGCGCACGCAACCCGACCATCCGAATGAAACAGCCGGAATCCGGTCCAGCTTGGACAAGCCCTTCGTATTCAAAAGGCCGATGCCCACAAAACCCGCGTCAATCAAGGATTTATTTCAGTTTGGCGGAGAGGGTGGGATTCGAACCCACGGTGAAGGTTAACCCCCCACGACAGCTTAGCAAGCTGCTGCCTTCAGCCACTCGGCCACCTCTCCGCATCGAGGGGCGGGAACCGTCGCGCTTCTTGCGCTTGCCGACAGGCAGGTATGAGGATACACAGGCTCCGGCGCCGGAATCAATGGTTTTCTTTGGCTATGGCGTTCTGGATGCGGCAGTCCTTTCAGGCGGCCCCCATGGCTTTCTTCTCTTCGTCCGAACGCGAATTCGCCCGGGCCATTGAACGGCTCGGCTATTGCAATCCCGTCCTTTCCGCGTATTTCGTGTGTTCCGCGGGCTTCAACTGTCGGATTCAGGTTTATCGCCGGCGAACCCTTCTGAAGCCGCCGCGCGGGCCTGCCCGCCGAATCGCCCAACACCCGGCAACTGGTCGCCCGCGTCTGTGCGCTGTGCGAGGCGTTGCGCGAACGGCGGGTCAAGGGCGCGACGCCTTGAGAAACCGATTGTGGCCTCAAGAAACTCCCAGCGACGAACGAGAACGACGACGAGGACGACGAGGACGAGGACGAGGACGAGGACGACGAGGACGATGGGGGGAAGGCCGGACAAAAGCGTTGAAAGCAGGCCGGACTATTCGCGCCGATCCGTCCGTTCCTTGGCCTCTTCCCAAAGACGGTCCAGATACTCCAGCGAGTGACCCGTCAGCGGTTTGCCCTCGCGATGCAGGCGTTCCTCGATCTGCCGGAAGCGGGCGATGAACTTGCGGTTGGTCATGTCGAGCGCTTCCTCGGCGGGGATGCGCAGGTGGCGCGCGAGGTTGACGATGCTGAACAGCAGATCGCCGATTTCTTCGGCGATGGCCGCGGAACTCCCGGCGGTTGGGGTCGCCGCGTCCGTGCCCGTCCGTGCGGGTCCGTGTCCGCCAGATTCTGTCCCTTGTGACCGCCCCAGCGCTTGTTTGAGCTCCTCGATTTCCTCGTGAATCTTCTCCCAGATCGGCTCGGCGCTGGCCCAATCAAAACCGACATGGGCCACTTTCTCCTGAATCCGGTGCGCCTTGAGCAGCGCCGGCAGCGAGGCGGGGACGCCCGAGAGGATCGAGACAACCGGCGGCGCCGGTTCTGTCGGATCGGGCGGCGTGGACGGCGTGGACGAATTGGGCAGCGAAGACGGGGGGGAGGAGGTGGCCGATGCCGCGCGTTCGGATTTGGCCCGCTTTTCCGCCTTCTTGATTTCCTCCCAGTTCTTGAGAACCTCCCCGCTGCCGGAGACCTCGACGTCGCCAAAGACATGGGGATGGCGGCGGATGAGCTTGTCGCAGATCGTGTCGAGGACGTCGTCGATGTCGAACCGTCCGACCTCGCCGGCCAGTTGCGCGTGAAAGACGACCTGAAGCATCAGGTCGCCGAGTTCCTCACGCAACTCCTCGAAGTCGTTCTTGTCGATGGACTCCTTGACCTCGTAGGCCTCTTCAATGACATAGGGGGTCAGAGTGCGGTGGGTTTGTTCGCGATCCCACGGGCAGCCATTGGGCCCGCGCAGCCGCGCCATGATATGAACCAGCCGCCGGAACGGGTCGGCGATCTGGGATGGGGGCGCGTCGGGTTTGATGGAAGAAGAAGTCATTGGCGGTCGTGAATGAATGAGCTTCATAGTTGGCCCCGCACGAGGTCCCCGATCTCAGAATCTGGTTCTCCACATGCCGTCCGGCGGCATCCGAAGGCAACGCTCGCGTCAGACAGAGAACTCTGTGCGCGAATCGCAGGAAACGCCCCGACAGGTCATCCCCCCGCAGTGGGCGCTCCAGCACACACCCCTCCTTACATCCATTTCCAATTTCTCATTGCTCATTTCTCATTGCTCATTCCCCCCGGCCGCCTGCGCCTTCGCATGCCTCCGCACGTCTTCGGCGTCTTTCAGCAGATGGCGCGGGATTGAGAGGATGCGCGAAACGCCCGGCTCGTCCATGGTCACGCCGTAAATGGTGTCGGCCAGTTGCATCGTGATCTTGTTGTGCGTGATGATGATAAACTGAACGGTCTTGGAAAACTCGCGCAGCATGTTCACCAGCCGCTGGCAGTTGGCGTCATCGAGCGGCGCGTCGATTTCGTCCAGCACGCAGAACGGCGAAGGCCGGTGCTGAAAGATGGCGAACAGCACGGCGATGGCCGTCAGGGCCTTCTCACCGCCCGACATCATGCTGAGGCTGGAAATCTGCTTGCCGGGCGGCTGGGCGATGATCTCGACGCCGGCGTCGAGAATGTCGTCCGCCGTCTCATCGAGTTTGAGCATCGCCTTGCCGCCATTGAACAGCCGGCGGAACATGTCCTGGAAATGCTTGTTGATGATGTCGAACGATTCCTGAAACAAGTCGCGCGAGGTCTTGTCGATCGTCTTGATCGTCTTGATGAGCGATTCACGCGCCTCGGTCATGTCCTTTTCCTGGGCCTGCAGGAAAACATAGCGCTTGCGCAGCTCGTCGTATTCCTCGATGGCGACGGTGTTGATCGGCCCCAGCCTCGCAATCTGCTCGCGGATGGGCCGGATGCGCCCGCGCAGGACATCCGGGTCTTCGGGCAGATCGAAAAGCAGTTCCTCCTCGGTGGCCTGAGGCTCGGGCTCGCCGTCCTCGCCGTCGATCGGCGCGAGCGCGGCGGAAGGGACGCCAGAGACGGAAGGGACAGCGGGGATGGCGGGCTGGGTGGAGGCGGCTTGAGCGTCGGCCTCGCGCTGCGCGATCTTCTGCCGCAGCGCGGCCACATCCTCGACGACTTCGTAGCAGGTTTTTCGGAACTTCTCGCGCGCCTGTTCATTGAGCTGCTCGATGCGCAGATTCGCCTGCTGCAGGCGCAGGTCGGCCTCATGCACGCGGTTTTGCGCCTCGTTGCGGTCGCGCATCAGCGTCTGAAGGCTGCGCCGCGCCTCCTCGATCACCTTCAGGTGCTGCTCGCGCTCCTCGGAGCGTTCGGCCGCCTGCTTCTCGGTGGTCTCGTGCCGCGCGCGCAGGGCCGTCAGTTCCGCGATGGCCTCCTGCTGCTCGCGCTCGGCGGCGGCGATCTGCTCCGTGAGCGTGGCGATCTGGGCGGTTTTTTGCTCGGCGGCGCGCCGGGCGCGGTCGCCCTCGGCCTGCAGGGCGGCGGCGCGGTCGCGCAGAGCGGCATGGCGTTCGCGAGCCGAGGTCAGTTCGATGCCGGCCTGGTTGAGCGCCTCGGAGGCGTCGGCCAGCGCCTTGTCGAGATTCTCCACCGCGGCGAGGCGTTCGTCGATCGCGCGGGCGGCGGCGTCGGCCTGTTCGCCGATCTGGCGCGCCTCGGCCGAAAGACCCTCGATGTGGCCGCGCGTCTTCGCCAGCTCGGTTTCGAGCTCGCAAATCGAGCTGTTGTGTTCCTCGATGCGCCGCGCGATGTCGCCGATGGCGCGGGCCGTCTGGTCGCGGTCATTGCGGGCGCGCGCCAGATCGACGTCGGCGCGATGGGTTTCCTCCCGCAATTGATTGAGCGTCTCGCCGCCGGCGCGCAGGCTTTCGCGCCGGGCGAAGACGGCCTCGCGCAGCGCGTCCTCGCGCGCCTTCAACTCGGCGACGCGCTCGCTCAGTTCGTCGATTTCGCGCTCGCGTCCCAGCAGGCGCGACTGCTGCAGCGCGCCGCCGGCGATGACGCCCTCGGGCGAGATGACCTCGCCGTTGAGCGTGACGTAACGCTCGCAGTGGCCCTCGCGCTGCAACCCCAGCGCCACGTCCAGGTCCTCGACGATGATCGTCGAGCCCAGCACGGCCTCGACGGCCGGCCGCAGCGCCGCGTCGCACTCGACCAGACGCGACGCGATGTCGATGACGCCGGCCCGGCGCACAATGGCTTCGAGCCATTCGGTTCGCTCGCCCGTCGGCGAATGAAGCGAATCCAGCGGCAAAAACAGCGCGCGGCCGCGTTCGGCCTCGCGCAGATAGTCGATGGCGCGTTCGGCGTCGCGGGCCGACGCCGTCACAATGCTTTCGATGTTCGAGGCCAGCGCGATTTCGATCGCGGTGTCGTATTCGCCCCGCGCGCGGATCAGCCGGGCCAGCACGCCCTGCAGCCCCTGGAGGCGTCCCTCCCCGGCGGCGTTCATGGTCTCGCGGACGCCGCCACTGTAGCCCTCGAAGCGCTTCTCCAACTCGCGCAGCGCCGTCAGGCGCGAATTGCTTTCGCTGTGGACCTGGATGGTGGACTCCAGTTCCGTCAGCAAGCGGCGCAGCGTTTCTTCGCCCTCGGTGTTGACGCGGATTTCATGCTCGAGCTGGGCGCGCCGTTCGGCCACAAGCGCTTCGAGCCGCTGGATATCCGCCGTCTTCTCTTCCAGGCGCCGCTCCAGATCGGCGCGCTGGGCTGAGTGCGTGGCCAGTTGCTCGCGGGCCTTGGCCGTCTGGGATTCGATGGCTTCGCAGCGCGACTGCGACAGCCGCGCCTCGTTCTCGCGGCGGCGCTGGCGCTCGCGCAGCTGTTCGAGCTCCTTCTGCCGCTCACGCAAATCCGCCCGGCGCTGCTCCTGCTCGCGGCGGATCGAACGCTGGGCTTCGAGCTTCTCATCGCGCAACGCTTCAAGCCGGCGCGCCTCGGTCTCGGTGTGGTCGCGCGCGGTCCGGACTTCGACGGACTGCGCGTCGATCTTCTCGGCCTGCGCGGCCGCCGCCTGCGCCTCTTCGACCAACTGCCGCGACTGGCGTTCATAAGCGCCGCGCCGCTCGCCGAACAGGGCGATGGCCCGCTCATACTTGGCGATCGACTCGCGCTCGTGGTTCAGGCGCGTCTGCAAGTCGCGGACTTCCTCCTCCAGCGTCTCGGTCCGCACGCGCTGCTGCTCCAGTTCGCCCTCGGCCGTTTCCATCCGCGCCACCAGGTCGTCCAGAACAGCCTGTTCTTTTTCCAGCCGGGACCGTTCGGCGTCGCGCCGCTGCGACTCGGCCGCATAGGTCAGGCTGATCAGCGCCATCTCGAGCTGCGTCAGCTCGGCGTCCAGCGCGCGGAAGCGCAGCGCCCGGTTGGCCTGGCGCTTGAGCGAGAGCGACTGGCCCTTGACCTCGCGGATGATGTCCGCCAGGCGCGCCAGGTCGCTCTCGGTGCGCTCGAGTTTGCGCAGCGCCTCGACCTTGCGCTGCTTGTAGCGCGAGATGCCCGCCGCCTCCTCGAAGATGATCCGCCGCTCCTCGGGCTTGGCCGTGACAATCTGATCGACGCGCCCCTGCTCGAGGATCGAGTAGGCGTTGACGCCCGCCCCGGTGTCCATCAGCAGTTCCTGAATCGAGCGCATGCGGCACGGGATGCGGTTGATCGTGTATTCGCTCTCGCCGGTGCGCAGCAGCTGGCGGCCGATCTGCAGTTCGTCGGCGTCCATGTCGAGGACGCGGTTTTCGTTGTCCAGCACGACGGTGACGCGCGACACATTCATCGCCTTGACCGAGGCCGAGCCGTTGAAGATCACCTCGCCCATGCGCTGGCCGCGCATCGCGCGCGCGCGCTGCTCGCCCAGAACCCAGCGGATCGAGTCCATGACGTTGCTCTTGCCGCAGCCGTTAGGCCCCACGATCACCGTGGCTCCGGGGAAGAAGTCGATCACCGTCTTGTGGGCGAACGATTTGAATCCGTATAGCTCGAGTCGCTTGAAAAACATGGTGGCGTGTATGAAAGACCGTTGGGTGAAGTTTGCAGATCGCGCGGCCCGGTTCGCAGTCGCCAGTCCGGAGTTCGCCCGCTCCTCCGGCCATGGCTGCCCAGTCGAGGCGCGTGCGCGCGTGCGATAAACGCCGGACCTGGCAATCGCGGGCCTGCGCCCGATGGGCGCCCCGTAGCGCAAAGGGGCGTATCTATAGGACAAGCCTCCGCGGTCGCGCAAGGGCGTTCCCGCTCGTCAAAAAACGCCCCCGACCGTTTCCCTTACAGGCCGTCCTGCGCGGGGCGGGAGGAGAGGAGGATCAAAAGCAGCAGGGAGCAGGAGCCGAGCAGCGTGACAGCAGAGAGGCTGAGAGCAGAGCGCCGTGACGAACGATAGGAGAGTGACAGCAGGAGTGCGCCCCGCGCAGACGGCCATATCTTGAAGCGCAACGTCAAAGAGGCTACAACAGGCAGTGGCGCCCGTCAAGCCTCAATTTTGCCCTCTCCCAAGAATTATCAAACTGCCCTTGCCTCGCTTCTTCCGTTCGGCGTTCTGGTTCGATATCGGATGTTGCAGCCCAGAATCCCGGAAACAACCGGAGCCAGTTGCAAAATATGGAGTGAAAGGGAGCGGGGGCGTCTCGCCCCCGGAATTTGACTGAAAAACTCACCCAAACGGGGGCGCGACGCCCCCGCTCCCTTCATTATGCAACTGGCTCAACCGTTCTGGGGCCATACCCAACATCGCCCAAAAACACCCATCCCCCGGACGGATTCGACCCGTCCGGGGGATGGGTTGTCGCCGGATGCACGACCGGCTCCTCGATTGACGTGTGTTACTTGTTGCCCTTTTTCACGGCCTTCTTGGCGGCGGGCTTGGCGGCCTTTTTCGCGCCGCGCGGATTGGCGATCTGCGCCTGCGCCGCAGCCAGGCGCGCGATCGGCACGCGGAACGGCGAGCAGCTCACATAGGTGAGGCCGACCCGGTGGCAGAAGTCCACCGACGCCGGATCGCCGCCCTGTTCGCCGCAGATGCCAACCTTGAGTTCCGGACGCGTAGCCCGGCCCTTGGTGACGGCCATCTCGATCAGCTGGCCCACGCCGCTCTGGTCGATCGTCTGGAAGGGGTCGGCCTCGATGATCTTCTTTTCGAGGTAGTCGCCGAGGAAGCCGCCGATGTCGTCGCGGCTGAAGCCATAGGTCATTTGCGTCAGGTCATTGGTGCCGAACGAGAAGAACTCGGACACTTCGGCCATCTTGTTGGCAAGGAGGCAGGCGCGCGGGATTTCAATCATGGTGCCGACCTTCAGGTCGATGCTCTTGACGCCCATCGCCTTCTTCACCTCAGCCACGACCTGGTCGATGATGGCCTTCTGCGTCTTGATCTCGTTCGCGTCGCACGTCACCGGGATCATGATCTCAGGCTTGGCCTTTTTGCCTTCCTTGACCAGCTCCACCGCGCCTTCAATAATCGCCCGAATCTGCATCTCGCTGACTTCGGGATACGTGATCCCCAGGCGCACGCCGCGATGGCCCATCATCGGGTTGTTCTCATGGAGCGCTTCGCCGCGCTTCTTGACGTCCTCGACACTGATGTTCAGCGCCCGGGCCAGCTCTTCCTGATGCTGCTGGCCCTGCGGCACGAACTCATGCAGCGGCGGATCCAGCAGCCGGAACGTCACCGGATGCGGCGCCATCACGGCCATCGTGGCCTTGACGTCGCGCTTGACGAACGGGAACAGCTCGGCCAGCGCCGCCTTGCGCTCCTCGACGTTCTTGCTCATGATCATCTTGCGCAGCAGGAACAGCGGCTGTTCGCTGCCCTTGCCGTAGAACATGTGCTCGGTGCGGAACAGGCCGATGCCCTCGGCGCCAAAGCGCAACGCCGCCTCGGCGTCTTCGGGCGTATCGGCGTTGGTCCGGACGCCCAGCGCGCGGACCTGATCGGCCCACTTCAGGAACGTGCCAAGGTCTTCATTCTTCGTGGGATCCAAAACGATCAGCGGCAGGCTGCCCTCATAGATCGCGCCCTTGGTTCCGTTGAGCGTAATGACGTCGCCTTCGTTGTAAGTCTTGTCGCCGACCTTCATCGAGCGCGAGGCGTAGTCGATCTGCAGCGAACCGGCGCCGACGATGCAGCACTTGCCCCAGCCGCGGGCCACCAGCGCCGCGTGCGACGTCATGCCGCCACGCGCCGTCAGGATGCCCTCGGCCACGTGCATGCCATTGACGTCCTCGGGGCTGGTTTCATTGCGGACCAGGATGATCTTCTCGCCGGCCTTACCCTTCTGCTCGGCCCGGTCGGCCGAAAAGCAGATCGTGCCGGTCGCGCCGCCCGGACCGGCGGGCAGGCCCTTGGCGATGGGCTTGTATTTCTTTTCTTCGACCGGGTCCACCATCGGGTGCAGCAGTTCGTCCAGTTGCGCCGGCGTGACGCGGGTCAGCGCCACTTCCTTGGTGATCAGCTTCTCACGGCCCATGTCCACGGCCATCTTGAGGGCCGCCGGGCCGGTGCGCTTGCCATCGCGCGTCTGCAGCATCCACAGTTTGCCTTCCTGGATGGTGAACTCGATATCCTGCATGTTTTTGTAGTGCTTCTCGAGTTTGTTGCGGATGCCCACCAGCTGCTTGTATAACTCCGGCATCGCCGTTTCCAGCGACGGCATCGACGCGTTCTGTTCGTTCTTGCTGTTCTCATTCAAGGCGTTGGGCGTGCGAATGCCCGCGACAACGTCCTCGCCCTGGGCGTTCACGAGCCATTCGCCAAAAAACTTCGGATCGCCCGTGGCCGGGTTGCGCGTGAAGGCCACGCCGGTGGCCGAGGTCTCGCCCATGTTGCCGAACACCATCGCCTGCACATTGACCGCCGTGCCCCATTCCTGCGGGATGCCTTCAATCCGCCGGTAGGCCACGGCGCGCTTGCCATCCCACGAGGCGAAGACGGCGCCGATGCCCCCCCACAGCTGCTCCCACGGATCATCCGGAAAGTCCTTGCCCAGAACCGTCTTGACGCGGACCTTGAACGCCTCGGCCAGATCCTTGAGATCCTCGGCCGGGATGTCGGCGTCGGTCTTGTAACCCTTGTTGTGCTTCAGCTCGTCGAGCAGACCGTCAAGCTGATGGCGGATGCCGTGCCCGTCTTCTACTTCAACGCCGGCAGCCTTCTCCATAACGACGTCCGAATACATCATGATAAGGCGGCGATAGGCGTCCCATACGAAGCGGGCGTTCTGCGTCTTGGCGATCAGGCCGGGAATCGTCTTGCTGCAAAGACCGACGTTCAGGACCGTCTCCATCATGCCCGGCATGGACTTGCGGGCGCCCGAACGCACCGAGACCAGCAGCGGATTGACCGGATCGCCAAACTTCGCGCCCATGATCTTCTCGACCTTGGCCATGGCGTCTTTCACACTCTTGTCCAGGCCCGCCGGATACTTGCGCTTGTTGGCCGAAAAATACGTGCACACCTCGGTGGTGATGGTGAAGCCGGCGGGAACCGGAATGCCCAGCCCGGCCATTTCAGCCAGATTGGCGCCCTTGCCCCCCAACAGGTTCTTCATCGCCGCTGTGCCATCGGCCTTGCCCCCGCCGAACGAATAGACCATTTTGTTGCCCATGACGCATGAACCTCCCTTTCGCTATCCGCGAAAATATGATGTCCTCGTGGGTTGAAACCATGACCAACCGCCGGCGGAGCGCGCCTGCGGGGCAGTGAGTAAATCCCTCTCGCCTGCGCGAAGTCAATCGGTTTCTTTGAAGGCATCAGGCCGTCGGACGCTTCGAACAGTTCTGGGAGGGTTCATCGCAACGTTTTGCGCCGAAGGCCGGGATCCCTGGGGACGAGAGAAACGATTGCGCATCCCGACCGTTGACAGCCATTTGAGAAACCAACGCTCGTATCTGCGCGAAGCGCTTTGGAGTGTGGAGGCTTGCCTCCGCTTTCAACCCCGTCGCCACCAGGACCAGGTCGGTCTCGAGCCTCAAGTTGAGAAATCAACGCTCGTATCTGCGCGAAGCGCTTTGGAGTGTGGAGGCTTGCCTCCGCTTTCACCCCACGTTGCAAAGCCCTCCATAGCGGAGGCAAGCCTCCACACTCCAAAGCGCTTCGCGACGATCGGTCGAAGTCTTCGATTGTTCCGCCAAGGTCTTCAGCGCAGTTGGAACACGCTTCCGTGGCATAATCAAAGGACTGTTGCGCAAAACTTTGTGAAGAACCAAATGAGCGGGCGATGGCCTTCAAAGGCAGCGTCTCGGAACCGGCCTCGCCGCCGCACTCCAAATCGCCGGCGCGCGTCCGACAGGCCGGACCCCAATCATGCAAGCCCAGGCGCTCCAGAGTTTTTGAACAGACTCTCCCAACCCCGGTTCACCTCAAAAGATCGGATCGCGCTCATGGGGGCTGATCCAACCATCCGATATGTGGGGAATGACAAGCCCGACGGGGGCTGACAGCGCCATTGGGCCCGGCGACGGCGATTCCGGATTCAGCGCGTCACAGGCCGTATTCTTCGATCTTGCGATACAGCGTCTTGCGGCCGATTCCCAGGATGCGGGCGGCTTCGGCGCGGTTGCCGCCGCACGAGACCAGCGTCAGGCGGATCAGTTCGCGTTCGGCGTCGCGGAGCGTGGAGCCCGAACGCAGGGTGACGGTCTGGGCGGCGCTGGACTCCTGGCGGATCTTCTCGGGCAGATCCTTGACGGTGATCTCTTTGGAACGGGTCATGACGATGATCGACTCGATGACGTTGCGCAGTTCTCGAACGTTGCCCGGCCAGGCATAGCTCTGGAGGGCGGCCATGGCGCGGGGGGAGACGTCAACCCGGTCGCGATTGTTTTCCTCGCAGATTTGCCTGACGAAGTGATGGACGAGCAGCGGGATGTCTTCGGCGCGCTGTCGCAGGGGGGGCAGGTTGATCTGGATGACATTGAGACGGAAGAAGAGGTCCTCGCGGAACCGGCCCTCCTTGACGAGGATTTCGAGGTTTTTATTGGTCGCGGCAATGACGCGCACGTCCACGCGCAGCGTCTCGACGCCGCCGACGCGCTCCAGTTCGCCTTCCTGCAGGACGCGGAGGAGTTTGACCTGGAATTCAGGGCTGGTCTCGGAGATTTCGTCGAGGAACAGCGATCCGCCATTGGCCAGTTCGAAGCGCCCCGGTTTCTGAGCGAAGGCATGGGTGAAGGCGCCCTTTTCGTGGCCGAAGATTTCGCTTTCAAGGAGCGTGGCGGGCAGGGCGCCACAGTTGACCTTGATGAGGGGCATGTTTTTGCGGGGGGAGCTGTAGTGAATGGCGCCGGCGATCAGTTCCTTGCCCGTGCCGCTTTCGCCCTGAATCAGGACGGTGGACTTGGCAGGGGCGACGAGACGAATCTGATCGAAGACTTTTTGCATGGCGGCCGAGGCGCCGATGATGTTCTCGAAGCCGTAATGGGATTCGAGTTGCTGGCGCAGGGCGATGTTTTCCTCGCGCATGGCCTGGGTCTGCAGACAACGATCAATTTCGTTGCCGATTTCGTCCAGGTCCACGGGCTTGGTGAGATAGTTGGAGGCGCCCATTTTGATGGCGTCGCGGGCGCTTTCGATGGTGCCATGTCCCGTGAGCATGACGACGTCAGTTTGGGGCGAGCGCTCCTTGACGCGGCGGAGCAGTTCCATTCCATCGAGGCCGGGCATTTTGATGTCGCTGATGACGATGTCGTAGTCGTCTTTTTGCAGGCGCTCCCAAGCCTCCTTGCCGTCGGCGGCCAGATGGATGTCGAGGGCCTTGGCCTCAAGGGCCCACTTCAGTCCGTCGCGGGTGTTTTTCTCGTCGTCAACGATCAGGAGTTTCTTGCGCATCGTCAAATGGCTCTCTGGGTCACAGGCTGGGACCGCGCGCAGGGCGCCGGCCCGGCGTCCTGACGGCGGGGATGACTATTGCCGGGCAGGTCCAGGCCCGTCAAGTCTCGATGCCGCCGGATCGTTCGGTGAACCATTCCGGGCTGCGGCCCGCCGCCGCTCAAGTCCGGACGCGCGCCGGTCGATAAGTCAAGGGTAAGGGATGGAGCAACCGGCGCCCCATGAACTCCTCAGCCCGCATTCTGATTGTCGATGACGACGCCGTCGAGCGGCGCATTCTCGAACGCCTGATCGCCGACCTGGGCCATCAGCCGGTCATGGCCGTCAACGGCCGGCAGGCGCTCGAGTTGATCGAAGCCGATCCGCCCGACCTGCTGCTGCTGGACATGATGATGCCCGAGCTGAGCGGCGCCCAGACGCTCGAGCGGCTGCGGAGCGACAGGCGCCACCGCCAACTGCATGTCATCGTCATCTCGGCCATTGACGAGATTGAGCAGGTCGCCCATTGCATTGAACTGGGGGCGGACGACTATCTGGTCAAGCCGTTCAATCGCACGTTGCTCAAGGCGCGCATCGGCGCCTGTCTGAGCCAGAAAGCCCTGCAGGACCAGAAGGAAGAATACCGCCGCCAGATCGAGGAATACAACCGGACGCTCGAAGAGCGCGTCGAGGCGCAGGTGCGCGAGATATCCGAGGCCCAGCAGGCCACCATCTTCGCGATGTCGCGGCTGGCCGAATCGCGCGACAACGAAACGGGACGGCACCTCGAGCGCATTCGGGAATACAGCCGGATGCTGTGCGAAAGCCTTCTGCGGCGCTCGCCGTATGCCGGGACGATCACCGACAAGTTTGTCCGCAATGTGTATGCCGCCTCGCCGCTGCATGACATCGGCAAAGTGGGCGTTCCCGATCAGATTCTGCTCAAGCCGGAGAAACTGTCGCCGCCGGAATTCGAGATCATGAAGCGGCATGCCACTATCGGCGCGGACACACTGCGCGCGGTGGCCCGCCAGCACCCCGGCAACGCGTTCATTGCCGTCGGCATTGCCATCGCGCAGAGCCATCACGAAAAGTGGGACGGCAGCGGCTACCCCAACGGAGCCGCGGGCGACGACATTCCGCTGGCAGGGCGCATCGTCGCGCTGGCCGACGTCTATGACGCCCTGCGTTCGCAGCGGCATTACAAGGCGGCGTTCTCCCACGAACAGACGCGCGATATTCTATTGGAGGGAAAGGGACGGCACTTTGACCCCGTGGTCATCGACGCCTTCCTCGCCAGCGAAGACGCATTTGTCGAGGTGTCCTGCGTCATGGAAGATGAAGCCGCGCCCCAATAGCCGCCAAGCGCTTCGCCGCTTCCGGCCACGGCGCCCCGCGTATCTGTCGTCTTTCCGAGGCGCAGATCATCAGGCTTGAGATACGGACCTGTCCATACGCAACCACGCGATTTCCCAGTCCCCAGGCCTTGCCCCCCCTATGCGCAATGAACGCGCCCTTTCAGGTCGCGTCCGCGGGCCAGCGCCTGCTCGGCGGCCCCGCGGTTGAAGTCCAGAAGCGGAATGCCCTTGTCCACGGTGTGCCGGAAGATTTGTTCCATGTCGTTGAGATGCGGCTGTGACATGGCGATGCCCGTCAGCCCCTCGATGCTTGTCAATCGCTCGATGTAGTGGTCGCCCCGGCCACAGAAGTGATCGGCGCCGCCGCTGAATTCGCGCAGCAGCCGCCGGTTGTAGGGAACGACAAACTCTTCGAACAGGTCGGGCGAAAGGTTCATGGCCGAATCGTCGCGCAGCATGATCTGGCCCTTGTGCAGCAGGCCCCAGTGCGCATTGATCCCATCCCGGAACGGAACAATCCGCTCCCAGGCCCGCATGAAAGGGGCGATCCGTGATTCGAGGTCTTCCAGACAGGCCTTGAGCGTGTCGCGCATGGCGAGCAGTCCCTTCTCCGGATAAGTGTGTCGCGGGCTGGCCGGTCAGGCCGGCGTTCCAGCTGTCGCCGGAGCGGGCTCGCCGACGCGAGGCAGCTGGCGTCGGCGGGGGAGGATGATCGTGATGGTCGTCCCGGCCCCCGGCTGGCTCTGGATGTGGAGGTTGCCGCCGTGTTCGCGGATGACGCGATAGACGACCATCAGGCCCAGTCCGGCGCCGGAGAACTTGGTCGTGTAGTAGGGTTCGGCGATGCGTTTGAGGTTTTCCTCCGAGATGCCGCATCCGGTGTCGGTGACCTGGAGCCAGACATTGCGGGCGTCCTCGCGCGTGCGGATTTCGATGCGCCCCTCGACCTCGGAGTCGGTCTCCCGGCGCGTTTCAATGGCTTCGATGGCATTGCGGACGATGTTCAGGAGCGCCTGAATCATCTGGCGTTCTTCCATGGGGACTTCGCCGACGTCGTCCGCCAAATCCAAAGCCAGTTCGATGCGCTTCTGCTCCAGTTCGGGGCGGATGATCGCCGCCAGCCGTTCCACGACGCCGCGCATTGGACGCATCACGAACTCCGGTCGTGTCGGACGGGCGGCGTTGAGGAATTGCTCCACAATGCCGCCCAGCCGGTCGATTTCTTCAAGAATCACGTCCACCGAGCGCAGGGTGCGTTCGCGCTGGCTTTCGGAGGGATAGCCATCGCGGAAGGCGCGCCGCAACAGTTGGGCATGGATTTTCAGCGCGTTGAGCGGATTTTTGATTTCGTGCGCGACGCCGGCGGTCAGGGTGGCCAGCGAGGCGATTTTGTCGGCCTGCTGTCGGCGGGCCTGTTCGATGCGCTGTTCGGTCAGGTCTTCGATGATCAATAGATGGGCGCCGAACGAGGGGTCTTGAGCCGAACCGGAGACCAGAAGAAGTTTGAGAATGCCTTCGGCGGGTTTTTCGATGACGACTTCCTGGCGTTTGATGCGGTCGGACGAGACAGCGAAGGCGCGCAGCTGAGCGACGAGGCGATCGTCCATCGGCGCGTCGAAGACCGACTCGCCGACGAGGCGGCGGCGCGGGTCCTGGGTGATGAGCTGGCTGGCCGCGCGGTTGCTCCACAGGATGCGCCAGTCAGCGTCGAGGACTAGAACGCCTTCGGTCAGGCGGTCAAAGACGTCCCGCAGGAACTCGCGTTCATGCCACAAGCCGCGCAGCAGTTTTTCGATCTGCTCACGATCCAGGCGGTCCAGCCGCTCGATCACTCTGTCCACAAAAAGCGATTTCGGTTTGGCTGTCATATAGCAAACTGGGATGCGGCTCTGCCCGCGCCGCGCTATGGAATCACCCGCGCGCGAGGCGGCCCGTCTGCGGGAACGCGCCGGCCCCCGGCTACATACCCCAGACCGACGCCGGCGATCCGTCGAATTGCGGGGCGCATGCGCGAGTGGCGGCATGCGCCGTTTCAATGCGGAAAGGACAGATAACGGGCGCCTCGCGCGCTGTCAACGCCAAACGCCGGGGGAATTGGCCTTGACGCCGGCAAAGACGCCCGCCGTCCTAAGCCCGATGATATGCGGTGCCATGAGATCGAGCGCCAGGCCGGCGGCGATGAGCGTGGTCAATGTGGCGCTGATGATGCTGCGCTCTCGCGCGCTATAGATGAGCGTGAACAGCGCAAAGGCGATGGCATAACTGACGCCAGTCAGCGCCAGACGCGCAATGGCGTAGCCGCGCGCGTTGGGCGACAGGCTGACATACTCGGCAAAGACAAGGGTGGCGA
>Ga0101944_10002741_pt1 | contig 27312 bp, 17 predicted proteins | sample DewCreD2012metaG_FD_75245 | JGI IMG/M metagenome (GOLD analysis project Ga0101944, IMG submission 75245) | Hot spring sediment bacterial and archeal communities from British Columbia, Canada, to study Microbial Dark Matter (Phase II) - Dewar... ... | reverse complement strand
CTCCACTCCCAAGCATTGTGAGTCAAGTCGAACCTGTCTCAACCCCGCTCCCCACCACCAACCCGACTCCCAAAACTGAGCTTGAAATCGCCACTCTTACTCCTCCCACTCCTACAAACTCCATCAATATCCGCAATCAACCGAGCTTGTCAGGCGATATAGTCACTAATATTAAAAAAGAAACCGAAGTCATTATCTTCGACCGCAAAGACGGCTGGGCGCAAATCGGGTTCACTAGTCAAGACAAACCCAAAGGCTATTGGGTCAAAATCGAGTTTCTCACTTCCCAATAAACTGAACTAAATAGTTAAACATTAAATGAATAATAATCGCGAGGACAATCCCGTAGCGCCATCTCGCGCTCACACTACCGCTCACAATATGCATCGGTACAGTCAAAAACAATCGCATCCCTATAGCCGCAATATCTCCCCCACTCCACACACTTGCAACATAAAAAATCATTTCCGTTAATCCCAGCCCTCCTCCAACCATTGCTCCATCTCTAACCTCGACTCTCCCCACCAACTTCCCAACCAGCGCAATCCCCCCCAACTTCGCCAACTCCTCTCCCACAACTCCGACAGGCAGGTATACCGCCAAGATTCGAACAAGATATCCCAGCATCCCTCCAACCCAAAGCCCTAGCGCCAGTCGTAGTAAAATAGGTACTTGATACATAACTTCATCCTATCACATACTAAAGCCGACCTACTCGACATCCTCTCAACTTTCTCTCTTTTTAACAATCAAAAAAATATCCCCTAGTAAATAAACTATTCGTAATTTATCCCCAATATTGTAGTATCAACAATCTGCTCTTTTCCTCCCATACTACACCTTTTCTTCCAATATGTATAAATATATTACTCTTTATAACCAGATATAATCTATCAATTATCATCATTTATCAACTTACACAATCAAATCCTTCTATTTGTTAACCTCACTCATCACGCTTCTCTAATATCTTCCAAATAGCAAGACCTATAAACAAAACAAGTTTTTTATTATCCTACTCTAGTAGTTGTCATTCGTTATCACGACTTTACCACTTTCTTCACACTTGTAAAAACTATGAAAAGTTACTAACCACAAGTCCCGATCTTACTTGTAACTCAAAACTAGCGCTTTCACCAACTTCTGCGCTAGCGGTATCGTTATAGCTTTGCTATTAAGTTTCCAGCGCAGTCCTTTGCGCGCATCCCTCCCCATCGGCGCTATCAAAGCCAACCCTTCTATCTTCTTGCGCGACATCGCCGACAACACTCCTCCTAGTTTTTTCTCCACTATTCCTGTTTTTTGCGCCAGTATGCTTGTGGTTGTTATCGCTTCGGGATGAAGCAACAAATACTTCAAAACCAGTAGTTGATTCTTCGACATTCGCGCCAGTTCTTTATCAAACACTCTTTCCATAACCTCTATTTATACCAAAATCTCTACTCAGTGTAAATAGTCTACTAAGTCCACTTTATGATGCCTTGCCAGTACGACTGGTTAATTGAGTACAACTCAGTTCGTCCCCACGAAACTCTGGACTATCTCACACCCATAGAGTATGCTCACACCAATTATTTCCAAGTGTCACCGATGTACCCTGCCAGTACGAACACTTGACAGGATATGGGATAATATTACATATTACTATTAGTTTAATTATAGGAGGTTAATTATGAGTGAAACTCTTCGCATCGATCCAAATGATAAAGGTAGTGATAACAGTAATGGTAACGGTAATGATAACGAAGGTAATTCATTACCCATTGATATAGGTGGTTGGGAAGAATTCACAAGAAGTTGGATGGGCGATGATGGTAAGAGTGGTGCAGAGGGCATTATTATATATGTTGATGATGAAAATTAACAAAACAAAGTTATAACCTTACCCTACTAAGTTCACCACTCTTCTCGGCACAAAAACCACTTGTTTAACCTCGCCTTTTAGGTGCTTCTTAACTCGCTCATCCGCAGTTGCCATCTTGACAACTTCCTCTTGATCTTGAGCTTTATCACTTATAACCTCAATAACCGCGCGCAACTTCCCATTGACCTGCACCACAACTTTCACCGTAGTTTCCGAGAAATCAACTGTCTCCATCTCCGGCCAAGCCTCGTTAGCAGGATCTCCCTCTTGACCCGCAGCTTGCCACAACTCCTTCGCCGCCTTTGGGGCAAACGGCGACACTACACGCGCCAACACCTCAAGATGTTCTCTCGATATAACTTCTCCCTCACTCCTCCAGAGGTTCACTAACTCCATCATCCCCGCAATACTGGTATTAAACTTCTGCTCCTCTATCCCTCGCTCAACCTGAGAAAGAAGCTTGGCAAGCTGCATCTTCAGCTTTGGGCTAGTACTCTCTCCAATCTTACCCTTCACTCTCGTCGTCTCAAGCATCCGCTCCAAGAATCGCTGCTGTCCCACCAAGGCTCGACTGTCCCAGGCAATCGCCTGATCCCACGGCCCCATAAACATCTCATACAGCCTAACCGCATCACTCCCATACCTAGCAACTACATCATCAGGATTAATAACATTCCCCCAACTCTTACTCATCTTCCTGCCATCTTCTGCCAAGACCATTCCCACCGATCGTAGGCGCAAAAAAGGCTCAGGGAAAGATAAGAGTTTAAGATCATACAAAACCTTCACCCAAAACCTAGCATATAAAAGATGTAACACCGCATGCTCCGCCCCCCCGAGATACCAATCCGCAGGCAACCACTTCTCGATAGCAGGTATCGCTACCTCTTCCCAAAAATCAGTATACGGTGTTTCGGACTTCTTCTTATACTCATCCAAAACTGCTTGAGTAGAAGGGGTCAAATCTTGTAAGCGAACCTTACTATCTGCTACTCCAAAACCTGATTCTATTGTGTATTTCTCGCTCTGCCAAAAAGGATATGCCAAAAAGTACCAACAAGACCCCGCCCAGTTTGGCATCGTATCGGTCTCTCGCCTTGCCGCGCCACCACACCTCGGACATTTACAGTTTACCCACTCGCTCACCCTTGATAGCGGCGACTCCCCCGTATCGGTTGGCTCGTAACTCTCGAGATATGGTAAAGTCAAAGGGAGATCTTTCTCCGCAAGTGGCACCACCCCATTCTCGTCCCCGCATTTTTTGCAATAAACAAGCGGTATCGGCTCTCCCCAATAGCGCTGCCGCGAAAATACCCAGTCGCGAAGATGATAAGTTACTTCTCTATCTACCGCCCCCACCTCACTCAACTGCGCAAAAACGGCTTCATAATCAAGTAAAGGAATATCTTTAATCAAAAGTTGATGTTTAGTGGCAAAAGCCTTGTCTCGCTCATCATATTGTGGCACTCCCATCACATAGCCAGTGCCATACTCCGCAAGCACATAATCTGCCACATATATAGGCACTTCTTCTTTTGTCAAAGGGTTGATAGCAACAAGCCCAGTCTCAACACCCGTCTTGTCTTTTTCGCCCTCTAGCCTTGCTTGCTCAGTCTTATTAACCGCAGCCTCAACATAAGCCTTCACCTCATAACTCGCCTCCCAACCTCTCTTGATCCATTCAGCCACTTTCTCTGGAGCCACAACAACAAAACTCACTCCATCAATCGTATCCAATCTCGTCGTAAAAACCTCAAATTCTTGCATAATCGATGAGTTTTTAACTTGAAACTTAACTCTCACTCCCTCCTTTTTCCCGATCCAGTTTCTCTGCATCTCTAGTATCCCTCTCGGCCAATCCAGTTTAGAGAGCCTAGGGGTCCGTCCTCTAAGCTCAAACCCATCCAAGTCTCGAAGCAACTCTTCCGCATAACTAGTGATCCTCATAACCCACTGCGGAAGAAGTTTCTTGCCAGTCACCGCCCCACACCGCTCATGCGTCCCGTCAGCCAAAACTTCCTCGTTCGCAAGCCCTGTTTTACACTTGGGGCACCAGTTAATTGGCACCTGTTCCCGATACACCAGGCGATTACCATCTTTATCGCGCGCCCCATACAACTTAAGAAATATCCACTGTGTCAAGCCATAATAGGTAGGGTCAGTCGTCGCAAGCTCTCTCTCCCAATCAAAATCAAACAACAGCTTCTTCATCTGCGAACGAAAGTTGTTGTAGTTCTTGGGCACTATATCCTGAGGGTTCATCTTGTTTTTAATCGCCGCATTCTCGGCCGGCAACCCAAACGCATCCCACCCCATCGGAGACATCACTTCATACCCCTTCATCTTGTAGTAGCGAGCCATCACATCGCACGCAGTATAAATCCTCACATGCCCAACATGGAGCCCCTCTCCCGATGGATAAGGGAACATCCCCAAAACATACATTTTCTTCATGAAAAACATTGTACCAAATAACACAATCCTTGCTGACCCAATAACAGACTGCTACACTAAATCTTATATGTCCACGCGTTTCTTTCTTCACATCGGTTTCTTGGCCACCTCTTCTCTCCTTGCTTATTTCTGGGTCATCTCTCCTCTCCTCTCTCAATACACTCTTCAACTTGTTGCTGTACTCATCATTCTTTATCTAGTCGTCTCTTTCGCTCATCGCCACCATCAGACCACCCAACACACCACCATCACGCTTGAGCTCTCCCTACTCACCATCACTATCCTTCTTCTTGTTTCCGAGACAGGCGGTCTTTCTTCTCCTCTCTTTTTCACTCTCTACTTTCTCATGTTCGCCGTCGCTCTTTTTTTTGAAACCGAAGCCACACTTGTTCTCACTGCTACGCTTGTTATCTTTCTCGCCCTCCTACCAACAACCAACTTAGCAAACCTCACACACCTTGCCGAACTAGCGGCGCTTATTATGATCACTCCCCTCGCCATCTTCACAAGCCACGAACACGAAAAGTTAGTCCTCTCCAGAAAAACTAAGCTTCGTCTTATCAAATCAATCTCCAGAGAAGAAACCGACATTCTCCTCTTTCTCTCGCTCAATCTCAAACACACTCTCACCAGCGCTCTTGACAAGCTCTCCCAACTAATCCCCCAAGCCAAAACCAAAGATATCAGAGACTCGCTTATGAGTCTTTACAAAAACCTCAAACTTCTCAACAAAACCGCCGAAGAATTAAGTGTTATAGTAGACAAAGAGACGGATAAATAATATGTCAAATAACACAATTAAAATTCTCAAACACAATTTTCTAAGGTACATTATAGCCACATCATATTTACTTTTTGCCAATCCAAGTTTTGCCTCTCAATCAGATCTTGGTTGCGAAGTTATCACCGACCAGATCATTCGAACTTCATCAATCAGCAAACCAGGATATCTGCAGTCGGTGATCGACCCTGTGTACAATGCCAAAATCACCCGAGTTTGTGGTGATCCTGGCACACCTATCACTTATCAAGATGGCACTACTCAAGGCACTTGGGGTTCAATCTGTCGCCACGAATACTCCAAACAACAATCCTGGAATGCCAACCAATCTGTTATCTGGTTACAATATTCAGGCATTTTTTTAGATGGCAATTCATACAAACCTATCAAACTATCAAGACCTACATACTCTCACGAATATCCTCGTTGGCACCCCACCAACCCGGACTTAATGGTTTACACTTACTACGACGGTTCGGTTAACGAAGTTGGTTTTTATAACGTAAAAACCAAAACAAAAACCAACACTAAAACATTCACTGAATACGGCAAGTTGTTTTTTGGACCAGGAGAAGGCAACCTATCCCACGACGGCAATATGGTTGCTCTTTTCTCCAAATCAACCAACAAAGCTTTTGCCTATAATCTTAATACTCAACAAAAATACCCCGATATTGACCTGTCATCTTTTATCAACCAATCAGCCACAGAGCCTATTGATTGGGTCTCTATCTCTGCCAGTGGTAAATATGTCGTGGTCAATATCTATCGCCCAGCCAGTCAATCAGAATTTGATACTACCAGAGTTTTCGATCTCAATGGTCAACAAGTAGGTCCCTACTGGTCACAAACATCATGCCCAAGTCATTACGATCTCACTCTCGATGAAAATGGAGAAGATGTTGCTGTAGGTGTATGTAAATATAAAAATGAATTAGTTTCCGATTATGGGATGGTCAAGCGTCGTTTGATAGACGGCAAGATAACGTCGTTGGGAACAAGAACTCAAAGCAGTCATACCTCAACCAGGAACCTCTCTCGACTAGGATATGCATACACAAGCAATCCTTACGGCAACCCCATATACAAAAACCAACTCTTATCTCTCAAACTAGACGGCTCTATCGTAGAACGACTCGCATATTTCCCCAACATTCGTACCGAATCAGACTATCAAACAGAACCTCACGCAGTAGTGTCTCCAGACGGGAAGAAAATCCTTGCTGCCAGCAACTGGGAAGATAGTTCTCTCAGACCAATTCAAGCGTACATAATCGAACCATGTATAACCAAAAATAATGTATCTTCCTCTCCCATCTCTGGCGACTTAAACGATGATGGTAAAGTCAATCTCCTAGACTTCAATCTACTTATCAGTAAGTTCGGTAACCCCTACACCCTAATGGACTTTAACAACATCATCGCCAATTTTGGGAAGTAAGGTTACTTTATATAACTACACGAAACACTCAAGATCTTGCGATCGGGAATTTAGGTAACGATATTCGATTTCTTCACCTTTATACATTAATAGAAAGATGTTAAATTAAAACCATGAAAATTCGTTATACACTAATTCTTATTGTAATAAATAGTTTTTTTCTACCTAATCAGGTATATCAAGTTAAAGCCCAAGCCAATATCACCATTGGTGAACCCTATACTCTCAACATCACCAAACCAACTGGCGCCACATTCGAACTACCATTCAGCGTTGTGAAACTAGGTTACAGAGTTATTAACATTCCTACAGGTTGGACTTACAACTGTTTTACCAACGAAAACCCACTCACCCAACAAACCGACCTCACGAACAATTGTCAACGTACTCAAAGATCCCAAATCCACGACAATCTCCCCAATCAACCACCGTGGTTCCGCAACTATGCTGGCACTTTTACCAATCATCTTATCACTAAAGATGGAGTCACTCATCTCTATTCACTCAATCACGGCGAAAACAAAAATGAAATCTGGAATGGGACTCGCTATCAAAATACTGTCAATCCCACCGTTTTGGTTAGCGAGTGTGCTTCTAGAATGATTGATGGTAATTATGTTGATTGCGCAAATGCATATCACTCATTCATAACCCTCAGCCACTCTCCATTCATTGCATCTACCAACTATGGCATAAATTTCCCTCAAAATGACCTTGGTCCAATTATATGGCCAGATAAAGGTTATTACCACACACACCCCAATGACTCAAACAAGCTCTGGACTCACTCATTTGTCAGACATCCCCACGGATATGTAGACAACGATAATGGCTTTTTTTACATTTTCTATCATGAGAAAACAGCGATTGCAGAAAGCGGTATAAAAGTTGCTCGCGCTCCTCTCAATAATCTCACTCCCTCTGCCTTCACTAAGTTATGTCAATATCATACTAATGACGGCTCCTTTACACCCATATGGACAAGTGCGCTACCATCTAATTTCGACAAAAATAATATCGCCAATTTTTATAATAAGGACAGTGGTTGTTCAACTCCCATAATTTTTATTGACAACGCTAATGATACGATCTATTTTGCCGTCACAAAGATTAATCAAAACCTCTATTTAGGCATTGCTGAAACCACAAATGAGACAAATTGGCAAATCAATCTCTATCAAAGTAATAATCTTATAAACTGGTATTTTGTCGACAAAATTATTACTGCTAGTAATTTCGAAAGCGCACCCATGCATTACCCAAAATTTATGGATCAAAATGCTACAACCAACGCATCTGTAGACATGTCAAATTTCTACATTATTGGTTCAAAGCACAACGAAATAAATGCGGTCAACATTAAAATAAGTAGTCTCCCACCAATATCTTCATCTTCCTCACCTCCCAAAAAATTATGCACCACTCCCCCCACCAATCTTGCCGTTAATGGAAACACTATCACCTGGAATCCAGGAACCAACACACAACCTCAATATGTTCGCATTGGTACCGATCTTGCTGCCGTGAAAGATGGTTGTCCAAATGGAGTTGGTGAGGGCACTGGTTGTCATACCAAGAGCGACGCTCTCCCGTTTAATACATCAAGCTTCCCTCTTCCCACTAATCTCTTACCCAATACCACCTATCACATTCGCGTTGTCAACTACAAACCTGGGTGCTGGCAAGACGCAATCATTACTCATCAAAAGGTAATAATTTCTGGCGACCTCAATGGCGACGGCAAAGTCGACCTTGCTGACTTCAATCTGCTTATCAGTAAGTTCGGTAACCCCTACACCCTAATGGACTTTAACAACATCATCGCCAATTTTGGGAAGTAGTTATTTTTGCTATACTGAATCTATGTACAAACTTTGTGCCTTCTTACTACTTCTAACGCTTTACCCACAACTTGCATCCCCCACCTTTGCTACCACTCGTACCAAATCATTTGACATTTTAATAATGGCGCCTAATCCATCAGATTTACCAATAATCAAATCACTCTTTCCAGTCAAAGACAATCACATTCGAGTTGGCTTCTCGACAGGCTTCGAATATCTCTCTACTCTCGGTCACACATATTCTCAGAGTCAGGACTGGGCTATCAATCCCAGCTATCTTCATCAACTATTTACTGCAGCAAAAATCAATCAAATGCCCCTCATGATTCATTTGAATGGTCATCGTTGGACTGTAAGCGAATTCCTTTCAGTTATCCCCGAAACTCTGATGTACACACAAGAAGGAGTTCCGCTTACCTCATTACCAGAATGGCACTCCACCTCAAAAGGACTTATTGCCAACAGAATCCCCACCCAACAAGTAGGGTCACTCTTGTTCTCTCTTAATGAATATAATCATCTTTATCGAGCGTACAAAAAAAGAAACATCCAACAAGCCGCCACTATCATCGCTCAATTTGCCAAAGAAAATCCCTCCTTATTCGCCGGTATTAGTCTCGACTCAGAGATATCCTGGTGTCCAGGAGGATTTGATGGTTGGGATAATTACAAATACTCGTTCGACTATAATCCACTCACTATCGTTCAGTGGCGACACTGGTTATCAGGCACAACCGACAGCTATTCCAATAAACAGTATCCCAATCCATATGCCGTCGGAGCTAAGTGGCATGGTCAAGGCAAAAATCTTACCCTCGAACAACTTAAGACTCGTTACCAACAAAACTATCTTAGTTGGGACTATGTCGCCCCTCCCCACAACCTCAAACTAACACCAGGCGGTATCCAATACACCATTGACAACCCTACTCTAGTTGAAGATTGGTTCGAATTCAAGGCATCGCTAACCAATAATATGCTTGTTGAAACTACCAACTGGGTTGAAGCGACCGGCATATCAAGAGATAAAATTTATACTCATCAACCATCTACACTTAACGAACAACCAGCTATCAATAAATACTGTGGTATACCTTATCAATCAGCCAATGTTAAAGATGCTGGTCTTGGTATTAACTTATACGGGATCGACGCTCATCAAGAACAAGATATAATCAAACTCAGACAGCTCAATTCTAACTGGGGTTCACCTGAATGGAATCCATCGTTCCCCACCCACATTGGTAATCCAGAATATAAAACTAAAGAAAGTATCTATCGCGCACTCAAACTCGCCTATGATCATGGTGCAAGCTTCATTGTCCCCAACTATTTCACTTCAACTACAACTTTCCCCAATGATCCTCTTCAACTCAATCAACATCATGCTTTTACTCAAGCTCTCAATCAATTCATTTCCGAAACAACATCATCGCCAATTTTGGGAAGTAAGCAATGTCTGTTGTTTTTTAGGCTTTACAAGGCTCTACAAGCCTACTTGTTGTAGTATAGTAGATACTAACTACTAAAAGTTTTATGCTACAAATCATATCTTGGCTTACCAGCTTTTTACTACTCACCCTCCTCAACCCTCTGCACACGCAAGCTACCAATCCTCCTTTTTATGATATTTTAAAGACTAGTTGGAACTATCACAAAATCTTCGACCCTCAAGACATACCCTTACCTGCCACAGTCGCAGGAATTAAGGATGCACACATCAAAGCCGTATATTCTCCTTCCGTAATTTATTTCCAAGAAAGATATCTTATGTTTTTCGGAATTTCTTTGTATTGTCAAAACAACACTGTTGCTAGAGATTCCATTGGACTAGCAACTTCTCTCGATGGAATTAACTGGAAATTTGAGCGTTATATCATAGAACCAGACAGTAGAACTTGTACAATCCCTACTCATCAATGGTCTAAGGATATGTTATTTCAAGTAAATGATCCAGCAGCCATAGTTTCTGGAGATCAAATTATAATATTTTTCACCACTGTTATCTGGCCTAATGATCACCACGGCAATATTGGAGTCGTTCATCTGAATAGATTCCTTCAAATAACTTATCAAAATAATACTTATCTACCAGGTGACAATCAACTAAGCAATGCTGGCTATAGTCGTCCAGCTATCCAACAAATCTCACCCTCTAAAGAATATCGTTTATGGGTGGATAGCGGTGGCAAAGTAGGTAGCATTGCTATCAACTCCTTCACTCAACTTAACCCTTCGTTCATTAAAAATGAAAACTTGAATGGTGTGGATATTAATCTGCCCACATTATCCTACGACTCAGAGATCATCCTTTTTAACGATGCGCCTATCAAGGCTATATCACGCATAAGAGGAGCAAGTGCATGGAGCAACCGTTGGACAGTTACCAGTCTCTCCGGTCAAGATTGGGACAGCTGGTACCAAGGTAGCCCCGATCTTATTATCTCTCACAACTCTTGCAAACTTCTATTATACTATGCAGGAGCTATCAAAGACCAGCAAACAGGTTTTTATAAAAGTCTCAGTATAGGTCTAGCCACACCAAAAAATTCCACCACCAACTTACCTATCTGCACATCTAATCCCTCTCCATCTCCCAAACCTGGCGACCTCAATGGCGACGGCAAAGTCGACCTTGCTGACTTCAATCTGCTTATCAGTAAGTTCGGTAACCCCTACACCCTAATGGACTTTAACAACATCATCGCCAATTTTGGGAAGTAATTTTTCGGTTATACTGAGATTTGCATGAAGATATTTACTCGCCTCATCATTGTTACAGCGCTTTGGTGCTTTGGCATTGTGATGCTGGCATACTCCACTCGCGCCGAAACTATGTTCTCTAACAGTTTTCAACTCAAGTTCGGCAACTTCAATATGACAAGCGGCAACAAAACCAGTAGCGGATACAGCTTAACCGACACAGTGGGGCAAACCGCCGCCGAATACTTCACCAGTAGTGGTTATACAATAGGCGCTGGCGCCCAATACCTCTACAATCTTTATGACTTTAGTTTCAGTGTAAGCACAACCTCTCTCGATTTTGGCTCTTTACTCCTCAATCACCTCAATCAAACCTCATTTGATCTTTCTGTGACTGCGCCTCGTCAAGGCTACACCATTACCACTATTGCATCTTCTCAGCTTAAAAATGGAGTCAACTTAATTCCTCCAACCTCCTGCAATACTAGCTGCACTACCTCCCTAGCTGGTATCTGGACAAATGTCACAAGTTATGGTTTTGGCTACAACATTACTGGAGACGATAAAGCATCAGACTTTACCTCTACCTCTCACTTTCGTCCCTTTCCAGACTTATCCGCTGGAGATCAGCCTGCTATAATCATGGCTTCGATCAATGCCGGCAAAAACCGCCAAGCCACAGCCACTCTACAACTTGTTCTCTCCCCCACCCAACCTGTCGGCACCTATGAAAATCATATATACCTTATTGCAATTCCTAACTATTAGTATATAGTCAAGATAATGAAACAAATTTTAACTCTTTTATTCTTGGTGAGCGCATCTCTTTTTTCTCCCGCTTTAGCTCAAGCAGCCACCTATTACATCTCACCATCTGGCAACGACAACAACTCTGGCACCACTCAAATCACTCCCTTCAAAACTGCAGCTAAAGGACTTTCTCTTCTCAAGCCTGGAGATACACTGTATTTCTTAGAAGGAACCTATCCTCCTATCAAAATCTCTCAATCAGGCACTGCCACTCAACCTCTAACCATCATTGGTCAAAATGCCACTACTGTTGGCGGACATTTTGGGTTTCAAGTCACTGGCAACTACCTCAAGATTCAAGGTTTCACCGTCACCGAAGCAGTCAGTCACGGTGTGCACATAACCGGAAAAAACATTGAAATATCAAACATAATTGCAAGAAATAATGTCACCGAAAATAGAGGTAGCAATGGCGTGTGTGGTAGTAGTAGCGGCTGGGGCAGTGGCTTCTCTATTAAACTTGGCGCCGAAAACATTGTCGCCAAAGACAGTCAAATCTATCACAACTGCGGCGAAGGGCTAGCAATTACTCGTGGCATTAATGTTCGCGCCTCCAATATGGTTGTTTATGACAACTTTAGCGTCAATATCTATCCAGACAACACCAAAAACACCACTATTGAAAACAGTCTTTCCTACTGTACTGGCGACAGTCGCTTCAATAGAAATGGTACCACCGCAACAGCTTTTCTTGTTGGCGAAGAAGACTATGCCAAATGGGATAATAGCGGTTGGGGAGCTCAACTCGAAAATCTAACTATCATTAACAATATCGCCCATGGTTGCTATCGAACTATCAGCTCCTACAGCGAGCTACAATCAGGTCTTCGCGGAGCGCTAATTGCCCACAACACGCTTATAGGAGGTAACGGCATCAACATTTTTTCTCTACCTGGCAATAGAGATATCAAAATCTACAACAACATTTCAGGTGGCACCATCAAAACAGGCACTGGCATAATTATAGCGAACAACATCAATACCACCACTTACGCCACTACTCCCAATCCCAATAACCCTCTATCCTTTATTCCTGCTCCCACCTCTTCCGCTGTCAACACCGGTCAGTCGATTGGTGTGTCTACCGACTATCGCGGGGTTAGTAGACCTCAAGAAAGCGCCCCAGATATCGGGGCTTTTGAAGTTATCAACAACACTTCTCTCCATTCACCATCACCCTCTCCATCTCCTTCTCCCTCCCCCAAACCCGGCGACTTAAATAACGACGGCAAAGTCAATCTCCTAGACTTTAATCTGCTTATTAGCAATTTTGGTAATCCCTATACTCTTTTTGACTACAACACTGTAGTTGCAAATTTTGGAAAATAACTATAACCTAATCACCATGAACTACAAATACACTAAAAAACTCAATTTCAAAAATATCTGGAGTGTTGTTCTTTTACTTATTCTCGTTGTTAGTATCTTTGGTATCTCTCTCTACAGTGTCAAGCAATACTTCTCTTTAACCTCTCAAGCCGACAATCCCTACGTTGGCTTGACTTTCAACCCAGATCAACAAACCACCAACTCAAACACTCCTCTTTCTACATCTCTAATTTTAATTCCAAACGGTTTTGAAGTCACCGGTCTTGAGCTAAATCTTAACTACGATCCTCAAGTTGTAGAAGTAATCTCCTTCACCCCAACTAGCGCTTTACCCACCATTCTCTCGCCAGTTAGAATAGCCAATGGTGAGGTTTCTGTTACCCTGGGCTGCGCCATCTCTGCTCCCCTCAAAAACTCAACGATCATTGGTACCCTCAATTATCGTCTGCTGAAAAGTGTCAAAACCAATATTACTGTCTCTAGTAAAACCTTTGTAACAGCTATAAATAAAGATGTTAATGTTCTAGGAGAATATCCTTCTTTCGTTATAAGTACCCCCACTCCTCAACCAAGCTCAACCACTCAACCCACTCCTACACCCACTCCAGTTCCCACCCACACTCCCACTCCTCAACCAAGCTCGAATAATACTCCTACTCCCCAGCCCACACCTAGCCCCACTCCTACTCTCAAACCACCTACATTCTCCAGAACAACCCTTCCTAGCGCAACAGTTGATCGTAGTTACTCCGCTAGTGTTAATGTTACTGGACACAACAACAAATCTCTGTCTTTTACTACCACCAATCTGCCAAGCTGGATGTCAATGACTTGCCGAAAGAACTTCTTTCGCAAATATGTTTATACTTGCCAATTCCGCGGCACACCCAGACAAAGTGGCATCTCCAACTTCACTCTCAACGCCATAGATAGCGCCGGAACTACAGCCTCACAAACCTACAACATCGTTGTCAATTAGTAGTATGTTATGTGCTACCCGCGCTTCATTATCTTAATTAGTTTTTTTTTGCTGTCTCTCATCCTTCCACCTCAAGTCCACGCTCAAACAGGACTCACCATCTCGCCACCTCTCATTGACCTCATTCTCAAACCCAAAACCAAGCTAACTCAAAATCTTACCTTAACCAATTTAGGTCAATCTCAAAACTACCAAATTACCATCCACCAACTCATTGCGATAGGCTCAAATGGTGAAAGCACTATCGACCCTACCCCCATTCCCACTGACTCATTGCCTATTATTCTCAAACTCAACTCCACAACTATCGATAATAACTCAATCATTACTCTACCCCAAGGAAAATCTACACACACACTTACAATCAACACTCACTCCAACTCAGATCAAGCCACAGACCACTATCTAGCGCTAGTCTTTTCTCCTATCTCACAAACCAATTTATCCGCTTTGCCAATGATCTCTCTCCCCTTATTTTTCACAATCACTGCTTCGGATCATATTCCCTTCGATCTAGCGCTCAAAGACTTCTCTCCCCCCAAAATAGCCGATTCTTTCTTGTCTCTTCACCTTAACCCACAAATTGTCAATCTCACGCCTCATATGATTCGCCCTTATGGTGAGCTAAAACTAAGCTCACACTCTCTCAATATAACCTATGCTCTCGAACCCAATCTACTCCTTGGTCAGTCTTCGCGCCAACTCCGCTTTATCACACAAAAAGACCAACCAACCACTCAATTCACCCTCCAACCTTCACTGCTACGCTTTGGTCCACACACTTTCACCCTCACCATCCAAACCCCCGCTGGCAAAACACTCCTTACCGAGTCGCGCGTAACATGGTTTATTCCCATTCGCCTAATGTTAATTATTTTGATCTCGCTTTTATTAAGTGTCGCATTTTGGTGGCATCGCAAAAAACATCTCTCATCTTGTTGACAGAAGTTTTTTATTGGCATAAAGTGAGAGTATGGGATACAAAATATACATTGAAGTAGGTCTCACTCTTCTCTTGATAACCACTTCTTTACTTAACCCTGCTAGCGTTACCGAAAGCGCCAACCTCACTAGTGTCAAAAATACACTTCAAAGCTCTCGCTTGTCCGTTGCCGCCAGAGTCGACGCAACTGGCACTACCGCCGGCAGCTCCACCGTAAAACTCAAAACCACTTCCTCTGCGCCCTTTTTTACCACCAACACCGCCAACCTCAAAGCCGGTGATGCTTTGACTATCGGTACCGGGTCATACACCGTTATTGGCATTATCGACGCCGACGAGTTTACCGTCTCCCCCGTTCTCGCTAGTGGCGACGCCGACGACAATGATCCTATTTATCTCAAAAGTCGTCCTCGTCATGTCGTAAGTTTTATGACTGCTAGCGCCGTTCCTAATGGCTCTTTTCGTATTCTCCTTCCAGCTGACACCACCACCCCTAACGACGGCAATCCAGATGATGAAGGTTTCGATTTCAACACCACAGTAGATGTTACCGCCACCAATGTCACAGGGTACACCTTCGGTACTGGTGTTGCTACCCCAACTGGTGGCTCAGGTTGCACCACTCCTGCCAATTATCATTGCTTCGATATCCCCTACACTGGTGCTGGCGCAATCGGCGTCACCATCACCATTAACATTGGCAATACCAACGGAACTAATACTCCCATTGCTCCCGCTCCTAGCAATAGCACACTAGGTGTCGCCGAGACCTACCCATTTATTGTTCGCAACTACGACGGCTCAAACCCAGCCACCAGCAATCTTGTAGACACTGCTTCAGGTCGCATCGCCTTTCTCGAAGGCGTGCGTGTAACCGCCACCGTTGATCCAACTCTTAGTATGAGCATTTGTGGCGCCGATACTTGTAATGATGTCGAACCAGGAGACACTGTCGATAATGAAACTCTCAGCAACAACAGTGGCGCCACCAGTACCAGCACTGCCGTTGCGCTTGGTATTCTCGACCTAGCCGCCCCTCGCTTACAAGCTCAAAAAATCACCATTGCCACCAACGCTACTAGCGGCTATGTTCTAACCGCTCTCGACGACGGCAACCTGCGCAAAGGCTCAGATACAATAGACGATAACGTCACTCCACCAACCTCTCCTGCCGTTCTCAACTCACCAGGTACCGAAGCCTACGGCATCCACCCTTCAGGCGCTCATGTTAACACTGTTACTTGGGGTACAGGAGGAGCTTCAGCCAATAGATACAGCGGCACAGATAGTAACACTGCCTTAACCTTGGCTAGCTATACTAGTGGTCCTTCCGCTGCAACTAATACCTATGTAACATACAAAGCCAACATCAGCGAAACAACCGCGCAAGGTCAATACGAACATATCGTTTTTTATACTGCCACCAGTACTTTTTAGAAATAAAAATCTATGCAACGAACTACCTTTCACCACCTAATCAAATCACTACTAGTTTTACTATTTTTAATAACCTTCACCCCTCCCGCTCGCGCTGAGTTCAAAATTGTCGTCTCCCCCCCAACAACCGACATCATCGCCAAACCAGGAGAAATTATCCAAAAAACCATTCGTATAACTAACAATTCTCAAGACAAAATCACCCTCTCTGCTCAAATCTCCGACTTCATCGTGCAGGATGACTATGGAACACCAGTCAAAGTCGATGTTAAGGCTTCGGGGCGTTATCTTGCTTCACCCTGGATCACTCTTGATCGAGATCAATTTGTTCTTGACGCCCAAGAAACTAAAGAAGTTATTGTTATTATCGAACTTCCCCGCGACGCTCTTCCAGGCGGTCACTATGCAGGAGTTTTCTTCTCTCCTCTAAACAAAACCAAACCAACCACAACCGGCGCCGAGGTCGTTCCTGAGATAGGTAGTCTGTTTGCCATTACTGTCCCCGGAGATCTCAACTGGAACGCTGTTATCACCTCTTTCGCCACTGATCAATCTCTCCATGAATATGGACCGGTCAACTTCACCGCAACTATCGAGAATCACTCCGACTCCCACATCACCACCAAACCCGAGCTCACAATCAAAGATATGCTAGGAAGAACTGTCAGTCGCCAAGAGCTTGGAGGCGCCAACATCTTCCCTTTTACTGCTCGTACTTTCGTCGGCAAATGGGACATCGTCTGGGCTTTTGGTCAATTTACTGCCACTCTCACCGCCCCGTATGGCAACAGTTTTGTCGCCACAAGATCAATTAACTTCTGGGTCTTACCTTATCGTTTGCTCCTAGTCATAATTATTCTCATTATTGTTATACTCACTATCATGATAGTCATACGCCGTTACTATATCCACCAACAAGATAATCGAGACAAACAAATCGACTCCCTCAAAAGAAAGATAATCGAACTAGAAAACAAAAAATGAAAAAACAACTAGCAATTCTACTAACTTCATTCTTGATTAGTGGTATTTTTGTTGCCTCCCTACCCAATAACGAGCCCACAACTCCCGTAACCATTGCCGAGCTTACAACCATCAACCCGTCCGCCCAATCCGAACTAGTTCTCACTCCCCCGCTTGGCAACAACATCATCCCTCAATCAGATATCTCGCTTTCAATTATTCTAAACTCTCCCAACAACGTCAAAACTACAGGTGTCGACCTTGTTATCAACTACGACTCGGAGCTACTTTCTTTTGTCTCTCTTACTCCTACCTCCAACTTCCCGACTGTTATTCGCCCCGCAACTGCGCAAAACAATCAAATTCGCGCCACTTACGGTGTAGCCCTAGACTCAGGAGGGATATTTGGTCAAAACCTTATCGCTAACCTCAAGTTTCGAGCCCTCAAACCAGGCATCACCGAGGTTAAATTCGATCCTTCAACAATAGTAGTTGCCATTGGCTACGATACCAACACTCTCAAGAGCATAGACAGCGCCATCTTTACTATCAACCCACCTCCCACCGCCGATCCTAGTACTAGTATCACCTGTCGCCCAGTGGTCTACAAAATGCCCTACACCGCCACCAACCTTCCCAACCCAATAAGCACAAATCCTCAAGACTTTTTCAAACCAGAATATCGCATAAACACAGATATAACCAATATTGCGCAAAGCAACCCAGGCGATGTTTTTGTCTACGGTATAGAAGTCACCAACACAAGCACTCAACACCTCACAACTACCAACAATCTCAAAGTTACGGTTTCTCCTTACCCCGCAATCAACTTTCAATTTTTCACTCATACCTCAGGTTGTTCTACTAACTTCGATAGAGGTCTCTCCTGCTCTACCAAACCCCTCTCTCTACCCCCTAGTCAATCCACTATTCTTGACACATTTATTCTCACTCGTATCGACCAAAACTTCTCGGATACCGAGCTTCAAACTCTCAACTTTAAGTATTCTCAAAAAGACTGCGGCAACTTCACAATCAAAAACCCTCCAAGTATCAGAGGCGACCTCAATGGCGATGGCAAGGTCAATCTCGCCGACTTTAATCTGCTTATTGCAAAATACGGCAATCCCTACACCCTCGCCGATTTCAACAACATCATCAAAAACTACGGTAAATAATCTTTTTCAGTTATAGTAGAGCTATGCAGTTTCTATTAGCTCTATTTATCATCTTTACCTCAACTTCTACCATAAAAGCGCAAACTATCTCCTCATCCTTTTCGCCCTCAATCAATGCTCAAGTCATCACAAACAAAGGTTCAGCAAAAGAAAAAGATACTACAGCCCCCACAATTCCCATTCTCCTGCGCCCAATAGACGGAACTCATACCAACAACCCCCACCCAGAATTCGCTTGGCTCACCAGTAATGATCCAAATAGCAACTATGTTTCCTATGATCTTTATTTAAATGGTACTGCTACCTACCTTGGCATCAACAACTATGGCAACAGCTTAACTCACAACTACCAAGCTAGGCTTGAAAATGGCTCCCTGCATTTACTTCCACTTTCTTCTCTCAATGATGGTGTCTACGATTGGTTCGTCGTAGCCTATGATTTATCAGGCAACGAACGCAAAAGCGCCCAATGGCGCCTTAATCTTTTACAACTAGGCTCGTACTTCAACCCCGATAACTTCTCTTTTGAGCTACCAGGTCCTGGCACTATTCCTCTCAAATTAAGATCCGAACCCAATCTAACCATCAATCTCAGCATCTTTAATCGTAGTCAAGTTCAAACCAAGCTCTACTCGCTCACCACTAACGCCGAAGGCTATGCCACATTTCTCTTAGATTTAACTCTAGGTCAATATGAAATAATCAGTGAAGTTCGTGACCTAGCCGGCAACCCAACAACTCTCCCCACTATCCATCTTCACCTATTTCCTCAGTTCATCATACCAAGCATTCCACTTCCCGCTCCTTTTGCTCCTACGCCTCCCATTTCTATCCCTCCACCAAGCTCTCTTCCTGCCACAGCTCAATTAATAGCTTCTCGAGTTAGAGAAGCAAACATATATTATATAACGCTAGCAGTAATAATAGTTATATTGCTAATTACCAGAAGAAAATATAATCTTAGAGTGCTTGATAATATGGGCAAACCTCTCGCCCATCTCTCAATTACTGACACTAATGCCAAAACCTACCACACCAACGCCCAAGGATATGTCTACATTCCACAGCTATCAACTCGCAAATACCTACTACTTCACACCACTCCAACCTCAACATCGCTCTGTCTATATCAACCACTTGCCAAGGTAATTACCCTCATTATCAGCTAACCCCCGCTATTTCACATTACCGCAACTCCTCAATCTGAATATCAATTATTACCGCATTGTAATAAATTAGTGAAAATATTCCGCAATAATTTGCGGTAATAACACCACTTGACACCTTATCAACAAGGCTTTTATAGTGGATAACAGAGTATAACTCTGTATAACACCAGATATATGGATCATTTTATTAAATTACTTCTCAACAAGTTTGAATCCGCACTCAAATCACGCGGTCTCTCACCCATTTCCCGCAAACTCTATCTTGCCGATGCAAAACGCTTCCTTCTTTGGCTAAAAGAGCGTTACAGCACACTCACCCCCTCAATAATGGGTAATCCTCATCTCTACCATACATATTTTGCGCAGCTCCATGCTCAAGGATTTGCTCCTAGCTTACGCAAAAGAACTCTTTACAGTCTCAAACAACTTGGCTCAGTCCTTGCCGATACTTATCAAATACAAGACCCAACTTCAACTCTAACTTTAAGTAACAACCCTTCAAATACCTCATTTTCTAGCTTCGACAAATATATCAAAACATTTACCAACTCTCTCAAAGCAACTCACCTCTCTCCTCAAACAATTAAGTCCTATAAGTCAGATGTTGAACAATACCTATCATGGTTATCAACAACCTATCCTAGCACTCAAATGTCAAGAGTGATAAATAAAAAAAGTATTCAAAAATACACTACAACACTAACTAAATCAGCAGTTTTATCTGCTTCTACAATTTCACGCAAAACAAAGTCTCTGGATAGATTTATAGCATGGTGGTCACAACAATCATCTTTTTTTGTTAAAACCGATAATTATAATAATGAATTTTCTTTCCTCAAAAATCATCCAGTTCAATCTCATAAACCCAAAACTTTCTCTCTCGCAACCCTTCTTCCAAGCTTGGTTTTTTTCTTTCTTACCCTGGCTTTAGGATATTTTGGCTATCGCCAACTCAGCGCCGATCAACTTCGTCTTACTCAAGCTGCTTTTCCCGATCCCGTCACCCCCAATCGCCAACTCAGCTTCCAGGGTCGTCTCGAAAACTCAAGTGGCACTCCAGTCGATCCCCCCAAAACCATGATCTTCAAGCTTTGGAACGCCCCAACTGCCGGCAGCCAACTCTACACTACCGGGAGCTGTACCATCGATCCAGACGCAGACGGCATCTTCAATACTCAAATCGGTAGTACTTGTGGCGCTCCGATTGGCTACACTGTTTTCTCTCAAAACAGCAATGTTTATCTCGAAGTCACCGTCGAGGGTGAAGTTATGTCGCCTCGCCAACAAATCGCCACCGTTGCATACGCCCTAAACAGTGAGACTTTACAAGGCTATCCTATCTCAGCAACCGTCTCGGCAGTTATGAACTCAGTCGTTGCTATGAATCGCTACGGCGAGATTGTAATCGGCGAGCAAAGTCCCAAATTAGTAGGTGTTAGTGGCACGCTAAGTATCACTGCTCCTGCTTTGTCACTAACAACAGGGGTCGGAACCAGTGGCAACATCAACATTGCACCAGACGGCACAGGTCAAGTTAACGTTGTTGGTAACACCGTCTCAACCAATTTTTTCAATATAAGCAATGCTCAACTAAACACTGGCTCGCTAATCACAGCAACTGTTGCCAACAATAATACTGGTTTTAATTTTCTTAATCTTCTCTCCGGTACTTCCCCCACCTCCAAGTTCTCGGTCACCGCTTCCGGCCTCACGACTATCGGCAACGATCTTTATGTCACCTCCGGCATCTCTCTCTACTCCACCGCCGTTTCCGATGGCACGATAGAAGCCACTCGCTTCTGCACCGGCGACGGCGAAACCAACTGTGTCACCGACTTTAGCGCTCTTGGTAGTAAATGGACAGATGCCGGTAGCTATCTCTATCCCACTGGTGGCGAGGTTCTTGGTAACAGCGCCAGCGCTGGCGCCAACAAACTCGCTGGTATTTATCTAGCCAACTCCTCTCCTCTCGTCTTTGGTACTAATAACAATGTCACTCTCTCTTTCACTGGCTCAACCCTGTCTCTTGATCAAACCAGCGCCACAGGTCTGGTTAATGTCTTAACCGGCAATCTCAAAGTCGGCAACGCCACCAACGACATTGCCTTAAACGGCGAAGACGCCTACATCGAAGGCACTCTCGAAGTTGACGGTGCTGTTAATCTCGGCGCTCTCACTGCCTCTCGAGCCTTGTTCACCGATGCCGCAAGCAACCTCGCCTCAACCGGCACTTCCGCTATGCTTCTTAACGCGTTAAGCGACGAAACCGGCACTGGAGTCTCTGTCTTTGGCACCTCTCCCACCTTCACAACTAGCATTCTAGGTAGCGCCACTTTTGATCTCTTAAACACCGCAACCACCACACTCTCCTTCGCCGGCGCCGCCACCACTCTCAACATAGCCGCTGGCGGCGCTCTCACTCGCACCATCAATCTTGGTACCGGCACTGGAGTGGACACCATTAACATCGCCACCGGCGCCACCGGAGCTGATGTTGTTAATATAGGCGGACTAACTACCACTACCACCAATTTCAGAGGTCTCATTAACCTAGCTGGCGGCACCACCTACTATATCGACGCCTCGGGTAACGCCAGATTTCAAGACATCATCGCCGCCGACACTGCCAACCCCGGTCTAACGGTCGGCGACGGTTCGGTAGGATATCTAAGAATTGGAGGGAGCACAATTTTTGATGCCGCCGGCAACCTAACTTTTGACTCCGACACCAACGCCATCACTTTTGCCGCTAGCGACACAACTCTCACCGCCACCGGTATTAACACCATAGATACCGCATCCTCTGTAAACTGGAATGCCACCACTCTTACTCTTGGTGGCTCCTCTACTCTCCACGGCGGCTCCGCCGCCTCAGGCACTCTAACTCTCAGTAGTACTTCCCATGGCACCAAAGGCAATCTTCAGTTCTTCAGTAGCAACAACACCCTCTCACCGGGCGGCGACTTGACCATTGCGGGGGATATTCGCATCAATGGCAATGACATCCTTGATTCGGGAGGAATCAATAGAGTTGCAATAGGCGCAACAACCACGCTCACCAACACCACTACCACTCTCTCAGGGACAACCACTCTTACTGCTTCTTCGTTAGCCAACATCACAACTGCCAGTAGTGTTAATTGGGCAGGAGCCACCTCTCTAGTCTTCACTGCCGACGATGCTCTGATAAGTGGCTCCGATGCCGCCAACGGCAATCTCTCTCTACAAGGTACTACTAGCTCAACTCGCACCACAAGCTATCTTCTTCTGCAACCAAACGGTGGCAATGTCGGCATCGGCACCAGCGCTCCCAGTCAACTACTTACAGTCAACGGTAACATTCTCTTAAGCAACTCCACTAGCAAGCTCTACGACACCTATGTAACTGCCGGCATTAGTCTAGGCGCTGTCAACGAAACCGCTCTTATCGGCTTTGGTGCCAGCTCTCTCGTGGGAGCGCTCAACGAACTTAAAAATGCCAACAAAAACATCTCTCGCAACGATTATTGGTCTTGGGCTGGAGTCTACAAACCAGCCACTCAAGGTAACAACCCCAACCCCACTCCGCACGGCCTGTTCTTTGACACCTTCGATGACACTACCAAAACTCTCACCTCTTCCACCACCGTCAGCGGCCCTTCTCTAGGTCGTGTGGGTTTAATGGGAGGTCAAACCTACAATACCGCAACCACCGATAACGATGGCAGAACATATTTAGGTAGCAACACCGTCAATGATATTTATTACTATGATCTAGCCAAAGATAGTAGTCCTGAGGTTTTAGTGGAGCTAGGGATTGATCCCAACTGGTACAACGGAGTTACTCTCTCTGTAGCCACCTCTTCTGCCACCTACTCCCAATCAGGTACTCTGGCCGACAAAAATCCCAACTTAACCACTAGCTATAATGGTAGTTTAATCAAAGTCACCGGGACTGATACCGAACCAAGAACTATCTATATAACCATCAAAACTCCCACTACTTTCGACTGGACCAATTATCAAGGAGACTCAGCGACAGGAGTAACCATCACCCCAGGCACTACTCAAACCTTAGGCGCCACCGGAGTCAGTGTTACTTTTACTGCTACCAACTACAATGTGGGCGATGTCTTCAGAATCGCCTCTTGGTACATCGAACCCGCCGGTACCACTCGAGGGTCAAAACGACAATTCCCAGAAAGATCATATATTATTGCTACCGCTAACAGTGTTGATATTATCGACGCCGATACCCAAAAGCTATGGATGCGGTTAACTGGCAACGGGTTAAATAACCAATCTTTTGTAATGTTTAGCAATATATATACTATTAGCTCTGTTAGTATGTTAAACGGAAAACTATACACCGGAACAAACAATACTTCTGGAGATTTGCGTATAACAGATTACACTACTGATAGTGGTTATTTATATAATCTATCTGGAGGTTTATACATTCTCAATCAACCAATATCTGGCAGAACAGTAAGCTCAACAATAGCTAATCTTATAAATTCATCTTTAAAATTAGTCGCTAATAATGTCAACGACATCGCCGCCGCCGTCATCCCCAACCACACCACCAAAGAAATAACAGCTAGTGGGTGGGGGTATATACAAGGGAATAATATAAATAGCACAAGTGAGACAGTTAATTTTCCATACAATTTCAATAGTGTTCCCAGAATCACAGTCGGCTATGGTGGCGCCGGCAGTTCTGGAGTAATACCCAGATCAATAGAAGATTGTACTACCAATCCAGGTAGTGGCGCTGATTTAACTTCAGCTAGTTGGAACGATCCGACAACAAATAATTTCAATGTATTTATGAATAAAGACACAGGCACTTTCAGTAGCTCATTTTATTTTTGTTACACCTGGACTGCCACCGGTACCGTCTCCCCCAAACAGTTTGTGGCGGTAGCAACAGGCGCTACTGGAGCAGACGGCGGCACAACTATTATCAACGAAACCAATGGAATAAAAGCTGATATTAGTATTGGTTCACAAATTGTAAACGCAGTCAACCAAACAAGGGTGGCAATAACAAACAACACCGTTTATCTGGGAAACAATGATTTTACTTCCAATCTAAACAGGATTGCTGTTTATTACGGAGCTCACGGTCTTCAAACCGAATCGTCATTCGCGCAATATCGATACGGAACATATAGATTTCAAGGGCAAGATGCATCATGGTCTATCAATGGACCGGTTATTCTCGGCACTAATTCTGGAACAGAACAAGTTAGATCTCTTTATGTCACTCCTAATACCTCTACTATTAATCCAGATGGGAGCACTATTTATGTCGGAACAACATCCGGACTATCAGTTATTCAAGAAAATCCTGGTTATGCAACAGTGGGAGACGGTACAGTTGAAAGCACTGGCTCCGTCAAATACTACACCAAAGACTATATATCCGAAGAAATGATCGGTGATATCCGCGGTATGTGGCCACTTAACAACAACGCCGCCTCTGATCTCGAAGATATTAGTATTAAAGCCAATCACCAAACCAACACCGGAAGTGTCACCTTTACTGCCTCAGGCGTTCGCGGCAATGCCGCTACCTTCAACGGCACTAACCAATACCTCTCTTGTACCGACGCTGCTTGTGGTGGTACAAGCAAGCTCGATGTTGGGACTGGTCCTTGGGCAGTAGGAGCTTGGATCAAAACCACCTCTACCGCCGCTTTTGCCACTATAGCTTCCAAATACGCAGTAGGTAGCTATAGTTACCATTACTACACAGATGCCAGTGGTAAGTTTAACGCTCGACTACAACAAGCCGGTGGCGCCACTTATATTCTTACTACCAGCAATAGGTCAGTCAATGACAACCAGTGGCATCATGTTGTTGCTGTCTGGAATCCTGTCGGCACTAGAATGGATGTCTATATAGACGGCATCCTTGATAGTTCCAGCACTACCACATCAGGCACTTTCAACAACGACTCAACAGGTAGTTTTTATATCGGGTCGCAAAATGTAGCGTCAACTTGGTTTGCCGACAATATCGACGAAGTCTTCGTCACCGCCACCGCCCTCACCCCCGCCCAAATTCGCCATATGTATCAAGTCGGCTACAGAGCGCTACAAAATCACTCCGCCTCGCTTGGCGGTGGCGGCGCCGATCTCAACCAACGCCTCAACCACACCAGCACCGGCACCAATACTGTTGGTATCGCTCAACCCGATACCAACAATCAATATCTCTATGTCGGGTTAAATAGCACAACGCTTGGCGGGCTAAGCAAAATACAGCTCAATAGCGACACCAATATCAAGACTTACCTCCCCTCAGCCAATGTCCCCACAGGTGGTCCCCTCATCATCGACGAGGATGTAACCTCTCTTGCTGTCGGCGAAAACCTCGAAGCCGTTGGCTCTGCTGCATCTGGTGTTAGATCAATGGGACTAGACAATCTCGCCACCGCTACTAGTGGTGATTTTGTAAGCGCGACCCAAACTCTCCCCTCTGCCACCAAAGCCGCCTACGCTTGGGTCAGTAGCGCACTTGACAGCGCCGACGCCAGTAACACCATTACTGTCCAAGCTTGCAACAACTACACAACCGCCGCTCTTTGTACCAGTAACTCTGCCTGGGTTACTGGCACTCTAGTGCAAACCGACACTACAACCGATCCTTCCGAAAAAGAATATGCCTTCACTTTCCCAAATACCGGTAGCAATATGACTTTTCGCCTCCAATTTGCGCGCGGTAGTACCAAAACCAACACCTATGTCACCCAATACGGCATTACTTGGGCATCCTCGGTTGGTGGCGCTGACTTAGCCGAGCGCTACCGCAGTATCGAACCAGTCTATCCAGGCGACATTCTCACCATTTCTTCCGCTCCTCTTGGTGGCGAAGCCGAGGTCAAGAAATCAACAACAAGCTACGACTCCAAAGTCATAGGTATCGTCACCACCAACCCAGGTATTGTCCTCGATGATAACCTCATTGACCTCAACTACAACGCTGCTAGCAGAAACAGTCCCAACAGACCAGCTGTTGCTCTTGCTGGTCGTGTCCCTACCAAAGTCACTACCAAAAATGGTTCAATCAAAGCAGGCGACCCCATAACTACTTCCGACATTCCTGGTGTTGGTATGAAAGCTACCAAGGCCGGCAACATTGTCGGCAAAGCTCTTACCGACTTTTCTTGTGCCAATCCCACCGATCTTGTTTGTGAAGGCACAGTCTTGACTCTCGTTAACATCAGTTGGTACGATCCCGATACTACTCTTGCTAATACCGGTGACTTTATCTTCACGGCTCTACCCACAACCAACTCTGCCACACTTGTCCAAGATCAAGAAAATACTGTAATCAAATTAGTACGCCTAACAACCCAAGGCACACAAGAGGTTATTGATAGGGTCGGAACTTTTGGAGAAATCATAACTGCCAAGTTAAAAGCCGCCG
>Ga0101944_10002738_pt1 | contig 27366 bp, 27 predicted proteins | sample DewCreD2012metaG_FD_75245 | JGI IMG/M metagenome (GOLD analysis project Ga0101944, IMG submission 75245) | Hot spring sediment bacterial and archeal communities from British Columbia, Canada, to study Microbial Dark Matter (Phase II) - Dewar... ... | reverse complement strand
GTGACCATGCCCGGCGGCTGGAAGATGAGCCAGCTTCAGGCCGAGCAACCGGCGACGACCTACGCCGAGTTCAAGAAGGAGATTCTCAACGAGATCGCCCGCTGCCTGAACATGCCGTTCAACGTCGCGGCCGGAAACTCGTCGGGCTACAACTACGCCTCCGGTCGTCTCGACCACCAGACGTACTTCAAGGCGATCCGCGTCGATCAGTCGCACTTGGAGTGCGTCATTCTCGACCGCATCCTCGCGGCCTGGCTCGACGAGGCAACGCTGATACCAGGTTTCTTGCCCGGCAACCTCGGCCCGTTTGTTGACTGGTCCCACCAGTGGTTCTGGGACGGGCAGGAACACGTCGATCCCGCCAAGGAAGCATCGGCCCAGGCGACTCGCCTGGCCAACCACACGACCACGCTCGCGCACGAATACGCCCGGCAAGGCCGGGACTGGGAGGAGGCTCTGCGCCAGCGGGCCAAGGAAGTCGCGCTGATGGAGGAGCTGGGGCTGACCACCGCCACGGCGATGCAACCGTCACCCGCTGACGAGGACATGCCCGAGGACGAAAAGGAAACGCTCGATGAAGAAGCCGAACTCGAAGAGCAAGCCGCCTGAGAACCGGGCGCTGAACCTGCTTGCCGCCTCGGTCGAGCTGGAAGCGGCCCCGGCCGAAGGAGACGCCCAGAAGCTGCGGCGATTCACGATGACCGCCTACACCGGCGGGGCCATGCAGCTCGCCGGCTGGCGCTATCCCGTGGTCGTCGATCTGCAAGGGTTGCAACTCGGCAAGCAGCGCCGGCCGATTCTCCTGGACCACACGCGCGACGTGGACTTCGTGATGGGGCAGACCGACTCCATTGCGGTGATGAACGACCAGCTCGTCGTTGCCGGCCAGGTCATGGGCGACTCGCCCAAGGCCCGGCAGGTAATCGCCCTCAACGACAAGGGCTTCGGCTGGCAGGCGTCGATCGGTGCGCGGGCCGAGCAGGTCGAGTTCGTGCCGGAGGGGAAGACCTCACAGGCCAACGGCCGGGACTTCCCCGGCCCGGTCAACATCGCCCGACGGGCCACGCTTGGGGAAATCAGCTTCGTGGTGCTCGGCGCGGACGAGAACACCTCGGCCCAGATCGCCGCCAGCGCCGACCAATCGAAGGAGACCGCAGACATGGACTTCACGAAATGGCTTGAATCCCAGGGCTTCACGGTGGACGCCCTGAGCGAGCAGCAGACCAAGAACCTGCGGGCGATCTACGACGCCCAGGCCGCCAAGCCCACCGGCGATCCCGAGCCGAGCCCGGCCGCAACGATCCGCGCCGAGGCTGCGGCCGAGGCCAAGCGGATTGCCGCCGTCCGCAAGATCTGCGGCGGCAAACATGGCGAGATCGAGGCGAAGGCCATCGAAGAGGGCTGGGACACCACGCGCACGGAATTGGAAGTTCTCCGGGCCTCCCGTCCGCAAGGACCGGCGATCCAGACGGGCGGCAAGGCGCCCAGTGCCCAGGCCATCGAAGCCGCCTTGTGCCTGTCGGTGCGGATGTCCGAGGAGAAGGTCCTGCGGTGGTACGGCCAGCAGACCGTCGAAGCCGCCCAATCCCGCGACCTGCGCGGCATGGGCCTGCACGAGCTGCTCTATCAGGTGATCCATGCCGCAGGCGGTCACGCCCGTCCGGGCCGGATGAACGATGACACGATCCGCACCGCCTTCGAGGCCGATCGCACTCTGCGCGCGGCGGGAGGCGGGTTCTCCACGATCAGCCTGTCCGGCATCCTGTCCAACGTCGCCAACAAGGCGCTGCTCGAAGCGTACACGGCGGTCGAAAGCGTGGCGGTCCGCATCTGCGCCCAGGCCGACGTGAATGACTTCAAGCAGGTCACGCGCTACCGCATGACCGGCCAGGGGACGTTCGAGAAGGTCGGGCCCGACGGCGAGCTGAAGCACGCCCAGCTCACGGAAGAGTCTTACACGAACCAGATCGACACCTACGGCAAGATCATCGCCCTAACCCGGCAGATGATCATCAATGACGACCTGGGCGCCTTCCTGCAAATCCCGCGCATCCTGGGCCGGCAGTCGGCCCTGGCGATTGAGTCGGCGGTGTTCACGCTGCTCTTGTCGAATCCCGGCGGCTTCTTCTCGGCGGGCAACAAGAACTTCCAGAGCGGTGCCGGCACAGCGCTGCAGATCAGCTCGCTCACCACGGCCGAGCAGATGTTCGCCGATCAGACCGACAAGGACGGCAAGCCGATCTTGATCACGCCGGCCATCCTGCTCGTGCCCACTGCGCTCAAGGTTACGGCGCAGCAACTGATGACCGAGACGCGGGTCAACGAAACGACCACCGCCGACAAGCCCAAGCCGGCCAACAACCCGCATGCGGGCAAATGGATTCCGCTGGCGTCGCCGTACCTGAACTCGCAAGGGATCGCGGGGGGCAGCGCCACCGCCTGGTACTTGTTCGCCAACCCGGCCGACGTGGCCGCGATGGAGATCGCGTACCTCCGGGGCCAGCGCACCCCAACCATCGAGTCGGGCGAGACCGACTTCGACACGCTGGGGATGAAGTGGCGCGGCTACTTCGACTTCGGCGTGGCGATGCAGGACTTCCGGGCGGCGGTCAAGAGCGCCGGCGCGTAACGCTTTGAACCAAAGGAGACCGACTCATGGCACAAGCCGTTTTCGTTCACGAAGGCGCTTCCATCGACTACACGCCCGGGGCCGACGTTGCCGCTGGCGACGTGGTGGTTCAGGGCGACCTGGTGGGCGTCGCCAAGCTCGACATCAAGGCCGGCAAGCTCGGCGCGCTGGCGGTCGAGGGCGTCTTCGACTTCACCAAGGCGACGGGGGTGGGCACGGCGCTGGCGGCTGGCACGACCGTGTACTGGGACGACGCCGCCAACGTCGCCACGTCCACGGCTGCCGGCAACAAGCAAATCGGCAAGGTCGTGAAGGCGGCGGCGGACGCCGACGCCACGGTTCGCGTCCGCATGAATCAATGAGGACGCCATGCCCGACCTGCTGCAAACCGGATCGGATTGGCTAACCGACAAGCTCAAGGCGCACGCCGCGCGGCAGGTCGTCTATCGGCGCGGCGCACTGGAGGTTGCGGTCCTGGCCACGGTTGGCCGGACGTTGCTGAAGCTCGACGACGGCTACGGCGGCGTGCGCATGGAATGGACCGACCGCGACTTCCTCATTCAGGCGGCGGACTTGATCCTGGGCGGCTCGCCGGCCCTGCCCGAGCGCGGCGATCTGATCCGGGAAACGCAGGGGACCAAGACCTTCATCTACGAGGTCATGGCCCCAGGAAAGGAACCGCCCTGGCGCTGGTCGGACGTGTACCGGAAGCTCTTGCGGATTCACACAAAGCAGATCGGTACGGAGTGAGGCAATGGCCGACACGACGATGCGAATCGGGATGGGTTTGCTGCTCCTGGCTGCCCTGCCGGTCGGAGGCGACCCGGCCGTATGGGCGCAATGGGGGCTGGCCGGATTGGTGGTCGGCTACACCATGTGGCGCGATTGGCACCGGGAGCGGCGCATGAGCGAGGATCTGCAAAAGCACCAGACGTGGGTCCGCGACACGCTCTTGGGGGCGCTGGAGCGGAACACGGTTGCCCTGGAAAAAGTGGCCGCGCTGCGGCGGGAGGCGAAGTAAGTGGCCGTCATCCTCGACATCGCCGACTCCGTGGTTGCCCAACTGAACGGGACCACGTTCAGCCAGCCGGTGACCGCCGAGCGGCACTACCAGCCGAAGTTCGAGCTGTCGGAGATGACGGACCTGAAGGTGAGCGTCGTGCCCCGGTCGCTGGCCTCGAAGACGCTCGACCGCAACCGCGACAGCTTCGATTACCAGATCGACGTGGCGGTGCAGCAGAAAACCGACATGAGCCAGGCGTCGCTCGACGCCTTGATGACGCTGGTCGAGGAGATCGCCGACCATTTTCGGACGCAGCCGTTGGCCAGCTACCCGAATGCCCGCTGCACGGAAGTGAAGAACGAGCTGGTCTACTCGCTGGAACACCTGGACGAGTTCCGGCAGTTCACCAGCGTCATCACGCTGACCTATCGCGTGTGGAGGTGAGGCATGATCGGCATGACCTTCCAGGCAGCCAAAGGCGGCTTCTTCGACCGGGAGAAGGTCAAGCGGTCCGTGGATGCCGGCACGCGACGGGTGTTCTCGAAGTTCGGCGCGTTCGTGCGGCAGCGGGCCAAGACCTCGATTCGAAAGCGCAAGGGGACCAGCCCGCCCGGATCGCCGCCCTATTCGCACGTGGGATTGCTGCGGAAGTTCATTCTGTTCGCCTATGACCCCCAGCGCAAGAGCGTCGTCATCGGGCCGACGCTGACGAAAGAAGGCTCGCCGGCGCCTCGCCTCCTGGAGCATGGCGGCGACGCGGTGATCGAGGATCGCGGCAAGGCGCGGCACGCGCGCTACCGGCCCCGGCCGTTCATGCAGCCGGCTTTTGAAGCGGAAAAGCCCAAGCTGGCGGCGCTGTGGCGCGATTCGGTTCGCTAAGGAGACACGCACATGGCAGTAAGACTCGGCCTCGACGCCAAGCTCTATCGCAACACGGGCACCTTCGCCGCCCCGGTGTGGAACGAGGTCAAGAACGTCAAGGACGTGACCTTGAACCTGGAGGCCGGCGAGGCGGACGTGACCACGCGCGGCAACGCCGGCTGGCGGGCCACGGTCGCCACGCTCAAGGACGGTTCCATCGAGTTCGAGATGGTCTGGGACACGGCCGACGACGACTTCGGCGCGATCCGGGACACCTTCCTGAATCGTGCCTCGATGGAGTTCGCCGTGATGGACGGCGACATCACGGTCACCGGCTCGCAGGGCCTGCGGGCGACCTGCATGGTCACCAACTTCAGCCGCAACGAGGCGCTTGAGGAAGCGATCACGGTAAGCGTCACGGTGAAGCCGACCTATTCCATCAACCCGCCGCTCTGGATGATCGTGCCGTAACGCCGAAGGAGACCCATTCGCATGCGGACTTTCAACGACAACGCGGGGCGGACCTGGACCATCGCCATCAACGTCGCGGCGATCAAGCGCGTCCGAGGCCTGCTCAACGTCGATTTGTACAAGCTGGTGGACGACGGTTTCAAGCCGCTGGGCGCACTGGTCGGCGATCCGGTGATGCTCGCCGACGTGCTGTATTGCCTCTGCAAGGAGGAAGCGGACGCGAAGAAGGTCAGCGACGAGGACTTCGGCCGGGCACTGGCGGGCGATGCGATCACGTTGGCCACGGACGCCTTCCTGGAGGAACTGATCGATTTTTTCCCCGAAGCGAGGGCCCGGAGCAGCCTGCGGAAGATCGTGGCCGAAAGCCGGAAGGTGCGGGACCGGTTGATGGGCCAGGCCGAGAAGGTGCTGGAGACGTTCGACGCCGACCGCGAAGCGAACAGATTGTTACGCTCATTTGGCATTGCGCCGGAGTCCTCGGAATCGACCCCGGCCCTTTCACCCTCCGGGAACTCTGCCTGATGGCCGAGGCCCGGAGCCGCGAGCGCTGGGCGCACACATCGGCCCTGTTGGCGCTGACCGCCAACGTCCATCGCGATCACCGGAAGAAACCAGCGCCCTACAGGCCGGCGGACTTCAACCCGTACCACCGCCGGCGGGAGCTGCCGGTGCGCAAAGCATCGATTGACGTGCTCAAGCGGGTGTTCGTGGATCGGAGTTGACAATGGCCGCTGCCTCGGGGATTCGCGCTGGTGCCGCCTATGTCGAGCTGTTCGTCAAGGACAGTCGGCTCGTCAAGGGGCTCAATGCCGCGTCCGCGAGGCTGAAGGCGTTCGGCGCGAGCATCACGGCGCTCGGGGCGAAACTCGCCGGCCTGGGGGTGACGCTCGCGCTGCCGTTTCTCGGCGCGGCCAAGCTGTTTGCGGACATGGGCAGCGACATGCTCGACATGTCGCAACGCACCGGCGTGGCCGTCGAGGCGCTGTCCGAGCTGCGCTACGCTGCCGAGCAGTCGGGTTCCGGCGCGGAGGACCTGGAGAAAGGCCTCCGCACGATGAGCCGCAACATCATTGAAGCCGCTCGCGGGTCCGCTCAGGCGCGGCGAAACCTGGGCCGGCTGGGCCTGACCATCGCCGACCTGAATGGCTTGTCCCCCGACCAGCAATTCGAGCTGATCGCCGACCGCCTGTCGCGGATTCAGAACCCGGCCAACCGCGCCACCATTGCGATGGAGATCTTCGGCCGCACCGGGGCGAGCCTGCTGCCGCTCTTGTCCACCGGAGCGCAGGGCATTCAGGAGCTGCGCCGCGAAGCGAACGGCCTGGGCCTGACCATGAGCACCGAAGACGCCCAGGCGGCCGAGGCGTTCGGCGACGCGCTATCCGCGCTCTGGCGGTCGCTCAAGCAGGTCGCGTTCATGGTCGGCGCGGCCTTGGCCCCGACCCTCCAGGCCATCGCTCAGTGGCTCACCCGCGTCGCCGCCAACAGCGCGGCATGGATCGACGAGAACCGCGAGGTCATCACGATCATCGCTGCCGTGATCGCGGGGATCGTCGGCGTCGGCGTGGCCCTCATGGTTCTTGGCCCGATTATCTCGGCGGTCGGCGCGGCCATCGGCCTGGTGACCTTTGCCATCTCCGCTGCGGTGATCGCCGTCAAGCTGCTGGCTGTGGCCATCGGCCTGCTGCTGTCCCCGATTGGCCTGGTGGTCGCGGCCGTCGGCGGCATCGCAGCCGCCGTCCTCTTCGCAACCGACGAAGGGAACATGGCCCTGGAGTCGCTGGGCCAGGGCTTCGATCAGCTTCTCGGCGCGGCGGGCACGGCCTGGCAGGGCATTCAAGACGCCATCGCAGCGGGCGACCTGGCCGGGGCGATGGAGGTTGCCTGGCTCGGCATTCAGGTTGTGTGGGAGGCGGGCATCGCCGCCATCACCGCAGCCTGGCGGAACTTCAAATCGTTCTTCGTGGAGCTGTTTTGGAGCGCGGTCTACGCCGTGGCCCGCGCCTTCAACACTGCCTGGACCGGAATCGAGGTCGCCTTCTGGACCGTGGTCAATGCTCTGGCCGACGGCTGGGACCTCTTCTGCACGGGCCTGCAGATCGCCTTCAACGAGTTCGTCGGCTTCTTCCGCCGCGCCTGGGCGCGCGTGCGGAACCTGTTTAGCCCGGCGACGGCGCGACGCGAGGTCGAGGCGATCAACCGCGAGGTCGAGCAGCAGAACCGCGAAGCGCGCGAACGGCTTGACCGCCGGGTTCAGGAGCGCGCTCGGCGCGTGGATCAGGCCCGCGACGCAGGCCGACAGCGCGAGGAAGCGCTGAACCAGATGCAGGAGGAGGAACGTCGGGAGCGGCGTCGAGAGATCGATGCGGCCAATGCCGCCGATCAGGAGCGAGTTGCCGCTGCTCAGCGAGCGCTCGAAGAGCGGGCTGCGGAGCTGGCCGCCCAACGCGAGCAGGCGGAACTGGAGCGCCAGATGGCGGCGATGGACCGTGAGGAGCAGCGCGCCCGCCGTCCCGAGTTCGACCTGGAAGGCTTGGATGAGGCCGAGGCCAAGACCGACGTGAAGGGCACCTTCAGCGCCTTCGCCGTGGCGGGCCTCGGCTCCGACAGCCTGGCCGAGCGCACCGCTCGCGCCAGCGAGCAGGTCGCCCGCAACACCGGGCAACTGGTGCGAGAGGCTCAGAACGGCGGACTGGTCTTCGCGTGAGGAATGATCGATGGCGGTGATCATCGAGAAATACGACAGCCGCGAGACCACGGTCGGGGTCGAGAACCCGTCCGTGGAGCTGCTGTACGTCGTCGATGGCACGGAAGACGACGCGGCCGTGCGCGCCATCGTCGAGGCCACGATCCCCGCCATCTACGCCGGCCTGGTCTTTCAGAGTTACCACATCTCCCACCAGGGAAGCGGCCTGTGGGAGGTCTCGGTTCGCTACGGCAAGCTGGACCCGAAGGAGCCGGGTGAGTCATCGTTCTCGTTCGACACCGGCGGCGGCACGACGCACATCACGCAAAGCCTGCAAACGATCAACAGCTACGCCCCGCCTGGCGAGGACCCGCCTGACTTCAAAGGGGCCATCGGCGTCAACAACGATTCGGTCGAAGGGACCGACATCACCATCCCGGTCTACAACTTCAAGGAAACGCACTACATCCCCATCGCGCTGGTCACCCCCGCCTACAAGGCGGCACTCTTCTACCTCACGGGCAAGGTCAACGTCGCGCCGTTCAAGGGTTTCGCACCCGGCGAGGTGCTCTTCATGGGCGCCTCCGGCTCGCAGCGCGGTCAGGAAGACTGGGAGATCACCTTCAGCTTCGCCGCCAGCCCGAATGCGACCGGGCTGACCGTCGGCGACATCACCGGGATCGACAAGAAGGGCTGGGAGTACCTCTGGGTCCGCTACCAGGACGCTGAGGACGCCGACGTACTGGTCAAGCAGCCTGCGGCGGTCTACGTGGAACAGGTTTACCCGTATGGGGATTTCTCGCTTTTGGGGATTGGCACCTGATGGCCGGCGACGCCTTCAAGAAGGTCCAGCCGGGCCAGCGGCTGGAGATCACCGCCGAGGCGTTCAACGCATTCCTCGACGCGGCCCGCGCCGTGCGCGAACACAAGCAGTTCGGCACCGAGGCGTCGCAGTTCTTCCGGCAGAGCGGCATCGTCAAGGTCAAGAACGTGTCGGGTTCGGACCAGGCACGGTTTGCGGTGCTGGGCGTCACCGAGCCGATCATCTTGCCGCCGGACAACCTCGACGAGTTCAAGCGGCAGGTGACGTTCGAGGGCACTGTGCCCGTCAAGAACGTTCACAAGGGGAAGTTCGCGGTCCTCTTGGAGCCGATCGCCACGGGCAAGATCGGCCTGGCCGTGATCGCCGGCGTGACACCGGCGCGCCTGCAGGTCGATCCCGAACAGCTCTACGACTGCGCGGAAATCATCAGCGGCGACACGCAGAAACTTCAGAACCTGCCTCATGGCTCGGCGCGGGTGCTGTGGGTCCAGGAACCGGACCCATCGGACCCGACCACGCAGTACCTGCGCTGGGCCGTCGTGCGGCTGGACGACGGCGACTATCAGGCCCACGTGCTGATCACCAGCAACGTGCCCGACGACGACGGCTACTACCCCGGCGAGGTGCAGCGCTACGACGTGGCGACGAAGGCCTGGCAGACACTCTTCGAGTGCAAGGTGGTGGACATCAACCAATGATCCTGCAGCAGCGATACCTGGCGCGCTTCGTGGGACCGAAGAACGGCGTGCCCGTGTACGCGCTCGGTTGTCCTGGGTCGGGGTCCGGGCCTGCGGCGTTCCACTCGTCCGTCCCGCGGGTGCTGGCGCGGTTCCTGGGGCTTGCCGACGGCGTGCCGCTTTACGGCTATGCGACCTGCGAATTCCCGAAGATCGGCCGCTACCTGATGCGCTTCGTGGGCATGACGGCAGACGGCGCGCCGGTCTATGCGGTCGGCTGCTGCCCGGAAGGTTCGAGCGGCTCGTCGGGCTCCAGCGGTTCTTCGGGAGAGAGCGGATCATCGGGGGAAAGCTCGGGGTCGTCGGGCGAGAGTTCGGGCTTCAGCGGATCGTCAGGAGAAAGCGGATCGTCGGGTGAAAGCTCAGGCATGAGCGGCTCCTCCGGCGAGAGTTCTGGCATGAGTGGCTCGTCGGGCGAAAGCTCAGGCTTCAGCGGTTCGTCTGGCGAAAGCGGATCGTCGGGGTCGGGCGTCAGCGGGTCGTCCGGGGAAGGTTCCGGGTCCAGCGGTTCATCGGGCGAGAGCGGCTCGTCCGGCGAAGGCAGCGGGTCTTCGGGAGCAAGCGGTTCCTCCGGCGAAAGCTCCGGCCTTAGCGGGTCGGTAAGTGGTTCATCGGGGGAAAGCTCCGGCGTGAGCGGCTCGTCCGGCGCGAGCGGCTCCTCCGGGGAGAGTTCCGGCATGAGTGGTTCGGGCCAGAGCTCCGGTCTCAGCGGGTCGTCCGGCGAAAGTTCGGGGGCCAGCGGTTCGAGCGGGACCACCTCGGGGCTGAGCGGGAGTTCCGGTGAAAGCGGCGCATCGGGAAGCTCGGGGCTCAGCGGGTCCGGCAGCGGCGAGAGCGGATCGCAAAGCGGCAGCGGTTCGATTGGCTCGACTGGATTGAGCGGGTCGTCGGGAAGCGGCGGTTCGGCCAGCGAGAGCGGGGCGACCAGCGGAAGCGCTTCGGGCTCCGGCTCGCTTCCCGGTTCTGGCTCAGTCTCTGGTTCTGGCGAAGGCTCTTCCGGCAGCGGCTCGGCATCCGGCAGCGCGAGCGGTTCGGCATCCGGGTCCGGCCTTTCCGGGTCTGGATCGCTTTCAGGTTCCGGCGCTGGCTCAGCTTCGGGATCAGCAAGCGGCAGTGGCTCCGTCTCCGGTTCTGCGTCGGGGTTAGCATCGGGCAGCGGCAGCCAAGCGTCGGGGTCGGTAAGTACTGGGACCGGAAGCGCGTCGGCTTCAGGAACTGTGCCAGGCTCGGCATCGGGATCGGGCATTTCTGGTTCCATGAGCGGAAGCGCCCCAAGCAGCGTGAGCGGCTCGCCTTCGGGCAGCGCTTCGGGTCCGGGAAGTGGTTCGGTTCCCGCGTCTGGCTCAGGCATCGGATCGGTGAGCGGGTCCGTGCCCGGCAGCGGCACCGGCGGATCGACGCCGCCGTCAGGCCCGACGTCGGGCTCAGGACCTCCTGGTAGCGGCTCAATACCTGGCAGCATTTCTGGTTCTGGAGGCGGCAGTCTACAGCCGCCCGGCAGCAGTTCCACGGGCGGAATGGGCTCGAGCGGCGGAAGCGGGTCCGGCGCGACGGGCAGTGGGGGTTCCGGCTCGACACCTCCGGGCAGCGCTTCGGGCACGCCTTCGGGAACCGGCATCGTCACCGGACCTAGCGCGACGGCATGGACCAAGACCGCGTCCAACGGAGCCAGTTGGGTCGGCGACGATTGGACGCTGCGCATCAACTTCCAGGATTCGCAAAACTGCGGCGGGTCGAACGCCGCGACTCAGTCGGGCACCGCCTTGCGCCAAGTCACTCTGACCGTGCCGCGAACTCTCTCGATCAGCATGTCGGGCGTCGTGGAAACGCAAAACGGCGGCTACGAGCAGGCCGAGGCCAGAGTCGATGGTGCCGTCGTCGCCTCGGGCGGCTCCTTCGAGGAAGGCGGCGGCTGCACCATGAAGGCCGCCAGCGCCGGCGGCTCAATCCTGCTGCAACCCGGCGATCACGTCATCGAGCTGAGCGCCACCACCGTGGACGGCCTGTACCACGTCGGCGCGTACTGGGAGTTCGCTCTCACCTGGTCCTAGAGGAATGGAGAAACGCCATGAAGATGGAATGCGCTTCAGCGACGCAAGAGATGTCCGTCGAGCAGATGATCAACCTGATCGAGAACGCCCCGCCCGGCCCGTGGCCGCCGGGGTGGGCCGGCTGGGCCAACGTCAACGAGGCCCACCGCCGCATGGCCGTGGCGTTCGCCGAAAGTCTCAAACCTGGCCGGCTGGCCTATCCCGAACAGCGCGGAATCGTCATCGCCGGCGGGGGGCTGAAGTACTTCCCCAGCGTCTGGGTCGGCGTCCACCTCGTGCGGCATTTCGGCTGCAAGCTGCCGATCCAGCTTTGGCATCTTGGCAAAGGCGAGATCGATCCCTACCTGCGCCGGCTCCTGAAGCCGCTCGGGGTCGAATGCGTGGACGCCCGCGAGGTGGAGAAGGAGCATCCTTGCCGGATTCTCTGCGGTTGGGAGTTGAAGCCCTATTCAACGCTGCACTCGCCGTTTGAAGAAGTGCTCTTCCTCGACGCCGACTGCGGCCCGTGCCGCGACGTCACGGAGATCTTCACCTGGCCGGAATACCTGGACAAGGGGGCGATCTTCTGGCCGGACTACGGGTGCTGGCAGCTCAAGCGCGATGTTTGGGAAATCTTCGACATCCCCGAGGTCGCGGCCCGCTGGCAGTCGGAGGTCGCGTTCGAGAGCGGCCAGTACCTGATCAACAAGACCCGGTGCTGGCGCGAGCTGCGCATGGCCCTCTGGTACGCCGAACATTCCGACTACGTTTTTCGGATCGTTTACGGCGACAAGGAGTGCTTTCACCTGGGCTGGCGCAAACTCGGCAGCGACTACGCCATGCCGAGCAAGGCCCCCGGCTGGAACCAGCACACCATCGTGCAATGGGACTTCCACGGCCAGCAGATGTTCAACCACCGCTGCCAGGACAAGTGGAAGCTCGGCGGCGGCAACCGGCGCAACAACTCGCTGGCCAACGAGGAACTTTGCTTCAACCTTCTGGCTGACCTCCGTAAACGCTGGGACGGCGTTCTCTGGCACAACCCCGACCCGACGCCGCATGAACAAGAAGTCATCGCGGCGCTGGCGGGCCGGCGCTTCCTTTATCGCCGTGTCGGCCACGACGAGCGGCCCATGCGGCTGGAGCCGCGCGGCAAGGTTGGCGAAGGGGCCGCCGAGTGTGAACGGCGCTGGGACGTGAACATCGACGACGGCACCACGATCCTGACGCTGGGCCGGCTGGACCGCCCGACCTGTCATCTGCAACGCAACGGCGATGGTTCCTGGCACGGGCAATGGCTCGAGCACGAGCGCATGCCGATCGAGTTCATTCCCTTGGAGGGTTAAGCAATGGCACTAGCGAATCACCTGATCAGCAGCCGCTTCGAGCTTGAGGACGTCAGCCGGCGCAGGGCTGCGGGCGTCTATTACGGTGAGCACCGTATGCTCTGCCGACTCCTGGGCGAGTACCTCGCCTTCGTGGACACTCGCGACTTCATGCTCGCCCCGCGGCTCGTGCTGGACGGCTTCTGGGAAGCATGGGTCACGCTGGCCTTGGCAAGGTACATCCAGCCTGGTTTCCACTGCGTCGATGTCGGGGCCAACTACGGCTACTACTCCGTGCTCATGGCCGCCGCCTGCGGGCGCGGGGGTCGAGTCTTGGCGTGCGAACCGAATCCGCTGCTGGCCGAAACCTACGTGCCAGGGAACTTAGCGCTGAACGGTTTTCAAGACCGCGTCGAAATCTGCCAGAAGGTGATCGGCAACAGGAACTCCGAGCAGGTCGATTTCGTCCTGCACCACGGCGACTACGCGACGTCGTCCCTGGAACGCTGGGCGTATCCCCATCGAGCGGAGAACATCCATGTCCCCGCGATCACGCTGGACAGCGCGTTGGCCGGGTGGGAACGCCTCGACCTGGTCAAGATCGACGCCGAGGGCGCGGAGGCCCTGGTCTGGGAAGGCATGCAGGGAACCTTGAAGCGGTTTCCGCACGCTGCCGTGCTCGTCGAACTGCACATCCAGCGCGATCCGCCGCAGGTGACGAGCTTCCTCCACCAGATGGAGCGCGACGGGTTCGGCCTCCGCTACCTCAACTACGATGGTGACATCGCGGCCACGGACTCCGCAACCATCGTGGCCAACCCGCAGGAGCACTGGATGTTGTGGGTCCAGATGTGAGGTCGCCGTTAATCGACGGATTCTTCAAGTCTCGAACGTAGGCGATTGGGCAGGACCCGACCGTTGCCGGAAAGAAGGATTGCCGTCCGGTAACTGCCGGGTTATCATCTAGCGTAAACTGTTCAGTAAATGAGTGCGCCGCAGGTGGAGCTGAGGCGGCTCGTCGGCTGGGCATCTGGAAACCTCATGGCGAATCCCTCACCAAAAAAACGGGCCAAGCTGCGCGAACTGATCGAAGATTCCCTGCGCCGGCAGGGCTTTCGCATTCGGGACGATCAGATTGTCCTGTCGAAGACACTCACCAAGGAAAAGCTCCGACGCCTGCACCGCTTGTCGGTCCAGCATCGCATCGAGGAGGCCCAGCCGCGCCTCGGGCGGCATGAGGACCGGTTGCTTCAACGGATTGCGTCGGGCGGTGAGATCGAGCCAGCGAACGTCGCTCCCCGCCTCGTCGAAGTACTACCCGATTCAGAGGACGAGCTTCTTTTCCGCTATGCCAGCCTGCACTGGAGCATTCCCACATCGTCAGGATACGGCCGGCGATTGCGCTTCCTGGTCGAGGATGCCCACAACGGCAAGCTGATTGGCCTCTTCGGCCTCTGCGATCCGGTCTTCAGCGTGGCGGCACGCGATGCCTGGATCGGCTGGGACATTGATGCCCGGAAAGCCCGGCTGCGGAACGTCATGGAAGCGTTCATCCTCGGGGCCGTGCCTCCCTATTCGATGTTACTTGGCGGCAAGCTGGTCGCCATGCTGTGTGCCAGCGACGAAGTGAGACGGGCCTTTCAGCGGAAGTACGGCGAGGGCGAGTCCCTGATCACGGGCGCTGCCGCCGACGGGCGGCTGGCCCTGATTGCAACGACTTCGGCTCTGGGGCGATCCTCGATTTACAATCGCCTGCGGTATCACGACAGGTTGCTGATGCTGTCCGTGGGCTATACGAGCGGCTGGGGCGAGTTTCAGTTCAGCAATGGGGCGTATTCGCAGCTGCGCGATTACGCGGAGAAGTACTGTGACAAGACGGCCAAGCACGAATCCTGGGGAACGGGGTTTCGCAACCGTCGTGAAGTCGTTCGACGGGTCCTGGCGCATGTCGGCTTATCAGGCAACTTGATGAACCACGGGATTCGCCGAGAGTTGTTCGTCATGCCTCTGGCGAAAAACGCCCGCGAGTTCCTCCGCGGCGAGCACCAGCGGCTATTGTGGTTTCACCAGCCCGCTGATGATCTTGCAGCGTTCTTCCGTAATCGATGGCTCATCCCTCGTGCTGAGCGCAATCGGGAATTCGCGGACTACTCCAACGAGTCCTTTCGCCTTTGGCGAAAGTGACATGAGTTTCAAAGGGTGAAGCCTTGGAAGCCTTTGCCGATCTTCCAGACGCGCTGGTGCAAGACCTCCTGGCCAAGGCCTTGCCGGTTGCGGAGGGCGTAAATCAAAACCTGCAAGCCCTCCGGCGGGCCAAGCCATCTCTGCGCACTGAGGCCGAACGGCGCGGCTGGATTCGACGAAAGGCGGACCTGGATGTTCCGCGTGAGCCTTCTGTCGTTGGTATCGACGGTTCCTACCAGGTCCATCGTCTCACGGCGGTTGACTTGTGTGCGGCCGCGTCCGTGGCCGTCGAGGGAACCTCGAAGGAGGCGAAGCGCCATTGGGAGAAACCGCACCACCGGATGTGGGTCGAGTCGCTTGAGCACAGCAAAAACGTCACCAACACGCTGCGCGGCCTGATGATCTCGATGGAACTCGATCTTGCGGCGAAGGCCCCGCACGACCTCGTGCTGCTGGACGGCTCCTTCATCATCCTGCTGATCTACCTGAACCAAGGGTTGACGAGCGTTGGCGAGGCCCCGCAGATGCTCCGCGATGAGTTTCAACGACGTTGGCATGATGAAGAAGTCCTTGACCGATTCGTGGGATTGCTGGGAAGTGACCGCACCGTTGCCGTCCCGAAGTACTCGGGTCGAAACGAGCTCGCGGATTTGCTCACGGGCAACAACTTGCCCGAAACGGATGGGAAAACCCTGGCGACGTTGATCTTGTCCCCCGGTGAATACACGGCTCCTGAGCCGATCTACCATTTCGGCGGCGAGGATCAGGAATACCACCTGCCGAAGGGAAGTTGCCCAGAGCAGACGCAGAAGCTCATCAATCAGCATTTGGCGGACATGCGCGTCATCTTCTTCCGGCCCTTTGGCTGGGTGCCCGCGATCAGGCTGGAATTGCCAAAGCCAATCGCGTCCAGCCTGACCCGTTTGTCGATGGTGCTGCACGGCATCGAGCGGCAGTTCTTCAGCCCTGCTGTCATCGAGCCATACCCACTTTTCCTGGCCGACCGAATGGTCAAGAGCTTGGGAGCGGGTGTCGCGGTCATCGAACAGGCCGTGGCTCAGCACGTCGCTGGCGACTCCCCTGACGGGGAGACGACGATGCTGTTCCTGCAAAACTACCGCACCGAAGGCGGCCGAGGAGGATAGACATGTCGGCGGAACGCAACCAGGACGTGGCCGTGATCGGCAGCCCGTCGTCCAACACCGAACTGACGCTCGACCTCCTGCTCGAAGCGACCGAAGAACGCATGGTAGGCGCGCTGACAGCGTTCCGCGCCAGCCAGAACGGCACGCCCATCATTTCCGTTGGCCAGGTCGTCGGCATCGAGCTGCGAAACCGCTGGCACGAGGACTCCGTTTTCCGCAACCTCGTCAAGCGGACCGGAGAGATTCCCCCGATCACCAACCGGCAGGACACCCGCATCGCGGACCTGGTTGTCGGCGCGACATTCCGCCAGGGGAGCAACGGCTATGAGCCGGAGGTGCTGGGCATGGTCCCGCCCACCGGCACTCGCGTTTTCCGCGTCGATCAGGCGCTCTTGAATCAGCTACTCTCGGTCTATCAGCAGGAAATCGTCTACCTGGGGAAGGCCTACGCGAACGACGTGCTCTACCCCATGTGGTTCAAGCATTTCGGAAGCGGAGTGGGCGGCGCTGGCGAAGCCTACCATCTCGGCGTCTTCGGCAAGACGGGTTCCGGCAAGTCGGGCCTGGCAAAGATGATGCTCTGCGCCTACGCGCGGCATCCCCAGCTCGGCATCCTGGTCATCGACCCGCAGGGGGAATTCTCGCTGGAACTCTCCGGCACTCGCGTCGGTCAGCAGGGGTTGCAGTTGGATCGCGTCATCAAGAGCCAAGGACGGCAGATTCAGAAATACGGGATCAACGACATTCAACTCGACGACTGGACCTTGTTCGAGGAAATGCTCGTATCGCTCGGTTTTTGCCAAGAATTGACCATTACCCACCAGTCCAACGCCGTGCGTGCGGCCGAGGTCATTCGCAATGCCCTGGAAAGGGCGGAAGACAAAGGGAAAAAGCTCTATCCCCTGGCCAACTTGACCCGCCAAGAGGCGCTCCAAGCAGCTCTCAATGCGGTTCTCGACGCACAGAGCATCCAGTACATCTTCCCAAGCCAAGACCCAAGGCGGCGGCTTCAGAACCGCGCTCAAGACATTCTGGCAAATCGCCTCACTGAGGTGTTCAACGACAAGTGGCGTCCCATCGTCGAGTTGTTCGCAGCAGGCCAGAACAAACGAAAGCTCTACGGAATTGTGTCCGACTTGATGGGCACTGCGGCTTCCGCAGGTGCGCGCCCGGTGATCGTGGTTGATTTGTCCGCGAGAGGTAATCAGGGGAGATTCTGGTCCGATGAGCTGCAACGGCGCATCTTAGGCAAGCTCTTGAACGTCCTCGTCGTTCAGGCGACGGCTACGCTTTCATCCGGGCAGGGGGCCAATGTACTTGTGCTTCTGGACGAAGCCCACCGTCACGCCCCAAGCGGGCGACTCGATGAGGACTCCGAGGCGGATCGCCTTCGGTCGCTGCTGCGTCGGGCGGTGCGTGAAACGCGGAAGTACGGCATCGGTTGGTTCTTCATCAGTCAGACCTTGGGCGGCATCGACAACGAGATTCTCCAGCAGCTGCGGATTCTCGCCTTCGGCTTCGGCCTGGCGATGGGGACGGAATTCGACCGGCTCCGAGACTTCGCCGGCGGCGACAAGCGGTCGCTGGAACTTTACCAGTCGTTCCGCGACCCGCAGAGTTTTCCGCGCCGCGACCTGCAAGAGTTCCCGTTCATGGCAGTAGGCCCCGTCTCGCCGCTCGCGTTCTCCGGCAAGCCGCTTTTCTTCACGGCTTTCACCGACCCGGCCGAGTTCTTGCGCGTCAACCAACTCCGCGTCCAATAAGCGCCCTTGCGGAACATGGGGTTGTGATAAGTGTTTCGTTGATAGTAAACGTCAGGGAACAGATCGAGCATTATGGACAACGGTCAACTTAACTGGGTCGCCAGCTTCATCTGGAACATCGCCGACGATGTCCTCCGGGACGTCTACGTTCGCGGCAAGTACCGCGACGTGATCCTGCCGATGACGGTCATCCGGCGGCTGGACGCCGTGCTCGAGCCCACCAAGAAGGCGGTGCTCGACATGAAAAAGAAGCTCGACGCCGCCAAGATCAAGAACCAGGAAGCGGCACTCAAGCAGGCGTCGGGGCAAGCCTTCTACAACACCTCTCCCTTCACGCTCCGCGACCTCAAGGCCCGTGCCAAGCAACAGCAGCTCAAGGCCGATTTCGAGACTTACCTGGATGGCTTCTCCCCGAACGTTCAGGAAATCCTGGACAAGTTCAAGTTCCGCAACCAGATTCCCACGCTCATCGAAAATGACATCCTCGGCCATCTGATCGAGAAGTTCCTCGATTCCTCCATCAACCTGAGCCCGAATCCCGTGCTGGACCAGGACGGCAAGGTGAAGCTGCCGGGCCTGGACAACCACGGCATGGGAACGATTTTCGAGGAGCTGATCCGCCGCTTCAACGAGGAGAACAACGAGGAGGCCGGCGAGCACTTCACGCCGCGCGATGTCGTGAAGCTCATGGCCAACCTGATCTTCCTGCCGGTCGCCGGGCAGATCGAGTCTGGCACTTACCTGGTCTACGATGGCGCGTGCGGCACGGGGGGCATGTTGACCGTGGCCGAGGAGACGCTCGCCCACCTGGCCAAGGAACACGGCAAGGAGGTCGCCATCCACCTGTTCGGCCAGGAAATCAATCCCGAAACCTACGCAATCAGCAAGGCCGACCTGTTGCTCAAAGGCGAGGGCGACGAGGCGGAGAACTTCAAACACGGCTCCACGCTGTCGCAGGACGCCTTCCCGTCGCGCGAGTTCGACTTCATGCTCTCGAATCCGCCCTACGGCAAGAGTTGGAAGACCGACTTGCAGAGGATGGGCGGCAAAGCCGAAATCACCGACCCCCGCTTTATTGTCCAGCACGCCGGCGACCCGGAGTTCAAACTGATCACGCGCTCGAACGACGGCCAGCTCATGTTCCTGGTCAACAAGCTCAGCAAGATGAAGCACGGCACGCCGCTGGGCAGCCGCATCGCCGAGGTCCACAACGGCTCGTCGCTCTTCACCGGCGATGCCGGGCAAGGCGAGAGCAACATCCGGCGCTGGATCATCGAGAACGACTGGCTGGAGGCCATCATCGCGTTGCCGCTCAACATGTTCTACAACACCGGCATCGCCACCTATATCTGGGTGCTGACCAATCGCAAGCCGAAGAAACGCAAAGGCAAGGTTCAGCTGATCGACGCCACGCAGTGGTTCAAGCCGCTGCGCAAGAACCTGGGCAAGAAGAACTGCGAACTCTCCGACGACGACATCGACCGCATCTGCAAGACCTTCCTGGCCTTCAAGGAAAGCGACCAGTCGAGGATCTTTCCCAACGAGGCCTTCGGCTACTGGAAGATCACCGTCGAACGCCCGCTCCGGCTCCGGGTCGATCTCTCCGAGGCCGCCCGCGCCCGATTCCGCAAGACTTGCAAGGAGGCCGATGAAGAGCCTTTGGGAAAACTGGTGGATCGGATCGCCAAGACGCTGGGCCCAGGCCCCCACACCGACTTCAACGCCTTTCTCACCGCTGCCGAGGCCGACGCGGTAAGCCACGGCGTCAAACTCACGAGCAAGCGACTGAAGTTGTTGCAGACCGCCCTGGCCGAGAAGGACCCAGCCGCCCTACCTGTCATTCGCAAGATTCACAAGCCGGGCAAGGCAGAGTTGAACCCGATTCACGGTCGGTACGGCGTCGAAGGTGACGGCAAGCCAGGCGTCGTCGAGTACGAACCCGATCCTGACCTGCGCGACACCGAACAGGTGCCGCTCCTCGAAGAAGGGGGCATCGAAGCGTTCTTCCGCCGCGAGGTCCTGCCGCACGCTCAGGATGCCTGGATTGATGAGTCAGCTACCAAGATCGGCTACGAGATTTCCTTCACACGGTACTTCTACAAACCGCAGCCCCTGCGAACGCTGGACGAGATTCGCGCCGACATTCTGGCGCTAGAGAAAGAAGCCGAAGGGCTGTTGGGTGAGATCGTGGGAGGATCGGTGCGATGAGCATCCATCACGACCTGCGATCCTATCCCGAATACCGGGAATCCGGCCTGCCGTGGCTGGGTCCGATCCCGGCGCAGTGGGACGTGCGCCGCAACGGCCGGCTTTTCGCTCAGCGAAACGAGACTGGCTTTGGCGATCTGCCCATTCTGGAGGTATCGCTCAAGACCGGTGTGCGGGTGCGGGATTTCGACAACTCCAAGCGGAAGCAGGTGATGTCCGACCGCGACAAGTACAAGCGAGCGGTCAAGGGCGACATCGCCTACAACATGATGCGCCTTTGGCAGGGCGCGGTGGGAACGGCCCCGGTTGACGGCCTGGTCAGCCCGGCCTACGTCGTGGCCCGGCCCTTCGCGGAGGTGGACAGCCGCTACTACGCTTACCTGTTCCGCACCGACGCTTACATGAACGAGGTGAACAAGTATTCTCGCGGCATCGTCACCGACCGTAATCGTCTCTACTGGGACGAGTTCAAGCAGATGCCGTCGCCGTTTCCTCCCACGGACGAGCAGCGTGCCATTGCCGACTTTCTCGACCACCACGGCCAGGCGGTGCGCCGTTTCATCCGCAATCGGCGGCGGCTGATTGAAGTGCTCAACGAGCAGAAGCAGGCCATCATCGACCGGGCGATCACCCGCGGCCTCGATCCCGGCGTCCGCCTCAAACCGTCCGGCATCGACTGGCTCGGCGGCGTACCGGAGCATTGGGAGGTATGCGGTCTGAAACAAATCGCGGCCGTCCGCCTCAGCGGTGTGGATAAGCATTCCATCGAGGGCGAAACCCTCGTTCGGCTTTGCAACTACACCGACGTTTACAATCGGGATTTCATCACGGCGGAGATCGACTTCATGGCGGCTACGGCAAAGCCATCCGAAGTCGAGGCGATGACGCTGCGAAAGGGCGACGTTCTGATCACCAAGGATTCGGAAACCTGGGATGACATTGCGGTGCCAGCGCTGGTTGCCGAGGACTTGAACGGCGTCCTCTGCGGATACCACCTGGCCCTAATTCGGCCAAACGAATCCCGCATCACTGGCGAGTACCTTTTCCGCGCGTTCTCCGCGCCGACCATTGGTCGGCAGTTCAATGTCGCGGCCAACGGCGTAACACGCTACGGGCTTTCAAAGCATGCGATCAAGACCGCCTCGTTTGTCGTGCCGCCCGTGCCAGAGCAAATGGCCATCTGTCAGTGGATTGCGAAGCAATTGCAGCCACTCTCAGATGCAGTGGATCGTGCAAAGCGTGAAATCGAATTGATTCAGGAATACCGCACGCGGCTCATCGCCGACGTGGTGACGGGCAAGGTCGATGTGCGGCATCTGGCGCCGGACGCCGTGGAGGCGGCGTCCGAGGAACCGGAACCGTGGGCAGAAGGGGAAGACATGATCGACGGCCCGGACGCCGGCGACCTGGAACCCGTCGAGGAGATGGCCGATGCCGACGACTGACACCACCGAGAAGGGTCTCGAAACCCTGATCGTCGAATCGCTTGTTCATGACACCGGCTACGTGCAGGGCCGGTCCGAGGACTTCGACCGCGATCACGCCATAGACCTGGCCCAGCTGGTCAAGTTCATCGAGGCGACGCAGCCGGACGCCGCGCAGGCCCTGGGTCTGGACGAAGATGGACCCAAGCGGTTGCAGTTCCTCCATCGCCTCCAGGGCGAGATCGCCCGGCGCGGCGTCATTGACGTCCTCCGTAACGGCGTCAAGCACGGCCCGATCACCGTGGACCTGTTTTACGGCACGCCGACGCCGGGCAACCAGAAGGCCGAGGATCGCTTCGCCGCCAATATCTTCAGCGTGACGCGGCAACTGCGCTACAGCAAGGACGAAACCCAGTTGGCCCTCGATGCCTGCCTGTTCATCAACGGCCTGCCGATTGCGACGTTCGAGTTGAAAAACCGGCTGACCAAGCAGACGGTCGAGGACGCCGTCCAGCAGTACCGGCGCGACCGCGACCCGCGCGAGCTGCTGTTCCAGTTCGGGCGCTGCGCCGTCCATTTCGCCGTGGACGACCAGGAAGTGCGGATGTGTACGCACCTGAAGGGGAAGGATTCGTGGTTCCTGCCGTTCAATCAGGGCTGGAACGACGGGGCCGGCAATCCGCCCAACGAGCACGGCCTGAAGACCGATTACCTGTGGAAGCGCATCCTGACCAAGGCCGGATTGACCGACATTCTGGAGAACTACGCCCAGGTCGTCGAGGAGAAGGACGACCGGGGCCGCAAGAAGCACCGCCAGGTGTTTCCGCGCTATCACCAGTTGGACGTTGTCCGCAAGCTGCTGGCCGACGCCAGGGCCAGCGGCGTGGGCCGGCGCTGCCTGGTTCAGCATTCGGCGGGCAGCGGCAAGAGCAACTCCATCGCCTGGCTGGCACATCAGCTCGTCGGTCTGCAAAAGGACGGCCAGCCGGTCTTCGACTCGGTCATCGTGGTCACGGATCGCCGGGTGCTGGACAAACAAATCCGGGACACGATCAAGCAATTCGCCCAGGTGAGCGCCGTTGTCGGCCATGCCGAACATTCAGGAGACCTGCGCAAGTTCCTCCAGGCCGGCAAGAAGATCATCATCTCGACGGTGCAGAAATTCCCGTTCATCCTCGACGAGATCGGCGACGAGCACCGGGGGCGGAAGTTCGCCATTATCATCGACGAGGCCCACTCCAGCCAGGGCGGGCGCACCTCGGCGCAGATGAACATCGCCCTGTCCGAGCACGGCGGCGAGGACGAGGAGGAGACCACCGAGGACAAGATCAACCGGATCATGGAAGCGAGGAAAATGCTGGCCAACGCCAGCTACTTCGCGTTCACTGCGACGCCGAAGAACAAGACGCTGGAGATTTTCGGCGAGCCGTTCCCGACCGGCGACAAGGTCAAGCACCGGCCGTTCCATAGCTACTCGATGAAGCAGGCGATCCAGGAAGGGTTCATCCTCGACGTGCTGCAAAACTACACGCCGGTCAATAGTTACTATCGCCTCATGAAGACCGTGCCGGACGACCCGGAGTTCGACACGAAGAAGGCCCGCAAGAAGCTTCGCAAGTACGTCGAGTCGCACGAGCACGCAATCCGGCAGAAAGCCGAGATCATGGTGGACCATTTTCTGGAGCAGGTGCTGGCGCGGCGGAAGATCGGCGGACAGGCGCGGGCCATGATCGTGACCAGCGGCATTGAGCGGGCCATCCAGTATTTTCACGCCGTCAAGGCGTATCTCCAGGAAATCAAAAGCCCGTGCAAGGCCATCGTAGCCTTTTCCGGCGAACACGAGTACCAGGGCCAGAAGGTGACCGAGGCGTCGCTCAACGGCTTCTCCAGCAACCTGATTCCCGAAAAGATCGTCGAGGACCCCTATCGCTTCTTGATCGTGGCCGACAAGTTCCAGACCGGCTACGACGAGCCGCTCCTGCACACGATGTACGTGGACAAGCCGCTGTCCGGCATCAAGGCGGTACAAACGTTGTCGCGGCTCAACCGCGCCCATCCGCAGAAGCACGACACCTTCGTGCTGGACTTCATGAACGACGCCGACACGATTGAGGCGGCGTTCGCGGATTACTACCGCACGACGATCCTCAGCGAGGAGACCGACCCGAACAAGCTGCACAACCTGAAATCGGACCTCGACGCCTATCAGGTGTATGCGCCGGCGCACGTGGACGATCTCGTGAAGCTCTACCTGGGCGGGGCCGACCGGGATCGCCTCGATCCGATCCTGGACGCCTGCGTGGCGACCTACAACGAGCAGCTCGACGAGGACGGCCAGGTCGATTTCAAGGGCAAGGCCAAGGCGTTCGTGCGGACCTACGGCTTCCTGGCGTCGATCCTGCCGTACACGAACGCCGAGTGGGAAAAACTCTCGATCTTCCTGAACTTCCTGATACCGAAGCTGCCCGCGCCGAAGGAAGAGGACCTGTCCAAGGGCATCCTCGAAGCCATCGACATGGACAGCTACCGGGTCGAAGTGCGGTCGGCGCTAGCGATTGCCTTGCCTGACAAGGACGCCGAGGTGGAGCCCGTGCCGACCAGCGGCGGCGGGCGGAAGCCTGAGCCTGAAGTGGACCGGCTGAGCAACATCCTCAAGGCGTTCAACGACCAGTTTGGAAGCGTCGACTGGAAGGACGCGGACAAGATCAGGAAGGTGATCACCGAGGAGATTCCTGAGAAAGTTGCCGCCGACAGGGCGTTCCAGAACGCCAAGAAGAACTCAGACAAGCAAAATGCCCGCATTGAGCACGACAAGGCGCTCTTGCGAGTGATGACCGAGTTGCTCGCCGACCACACCGAGCTGTTCAAACAGTTCAGCGACAACCCGTCCTTCAAGAAGTGGCTGACCGAGACCATTTTCAATTTGACCTACGAGGACGAAGTCGCGTGACCGAACCAGCGACCCGAACACTTGCGGGTGACCAGATATGAGCCACCGAGGGAAACCATTTGGACAGGTCCTCCGCGAGAAGCGCCTTGAAAAGGGCTTCAGCCTGCGGAAATTCGCGGAACTGGTCGGCGTCAGTCCGACCTACCTGTCTCAAGTCGAGCAATGCAACGTGGACCCGCCCACGGCAGAACGCGTCAAGCGCATGGCCGAATTGCTGGGCGAGAATCCCGACGAGTGGATCGCCTTGGCGGGCCGGGTGCCGGAGGAGCTTCAAAGCATCTTCAGAAAGCAGCCTACTCAAATCGGGGCATTCCTTCGCGAGGCGTGTGGCTTAGGCCCTGAGCAGTTGGAGCAACTTACCGAGCAAGCGCGACGCCTAAAAGCTCACTCTCGAAAGTGACGGACCTCGCTATTCACAGAATTACCTTCGCGTTGCCGCTGACCGAAAAAGGGCTCGAAATCGCAAGCCGCCAGTCTTGCATTGACTTGCGTTGCTCCCCGGAGGCGCGTATTGTTACGAAGAGGGTTCCTCTCGGGGAGCCTTTCGATTTTCCGCGAATTTGCCCGACCCGCAAGTTGACGCCCGTGGCCCGGATTGAGGGGTCGCGGGCGTGTCGCTTTAACCCGCTTTTCTGCAACGAGTTGCGTCGATTGGCAAGCCGTCCAGGCACTCTCGGTTTCGAGAGAGTCCTATTCGGGGTCGATGGCAACCCTCCAGAGTTGCCATCGCAGCCCGAACCTCCCGTCTCGAACTCTCTGACTCTCTGGTCAACGGGCCAGTCGAGTTAACAGCCCGCGGGCGGGGCGCGCGACGTCGAGTGCCGCCTTCGATCACTCCCAAGATCGCCGTTTCCCTCGCACCGGGAGGGGGTATAATCGGTTTGGATAATTCGCACGCGGCGTTTCTCGACAAGTGAGAAGGCAGTTTGCCGGGCGGAAGCCTATACCACGTATTCCTGGTCGGAGACGAGATTGAATGCCTCAACTGGACCGGATCACATTCGATCCCAACGTCATGGGCGGGAAGCCGTGCATCCGCGGGATGCGCGTCACCGTGGGGACTATTGTGGGTCTGATCGCCAGCGGTGCAACCCCTGAGGAAATCCTGGCGGACTACCCATATCTCGAAGCCGAGGACATCACCGCCGCCCTGTCGTATGCGGCATGGCGTTCCGAGGAGATCGACGTCCCGCTGGCGCAACCATGAAGTTCCTGATCGACATGAACCTGTCGCCTCGGTGGTGCGGCATCTTGCAGGCCGAAGGCTGGGACAGTGTTCATTGGTCGCAGGTTGGAAACGCCTCCGCGCCGGATCACGAAGTGATGCGGTGGCGCTCGACGAACAACGGATCGTGCTGACGCACGACCTGGACTACGGGGCGATGCTGGCTGCGACACAGGCAACCGCACCGAGCGTCGTGCAGGTTCGAACGCAAGATGTCCGTCCTCAAACGTTGGCACCCCTGTTGATTCCGATTCTGCGACGATACGAGAAGAAGCTTGTTGCCGGCGCGCTGCTCGTGGTGGACGAGGCGAAGTCGCGAGTCCGATTGCTGCCGTTGTCGAGAAGGTGACGGCAGTTATCCTTATCGGGCTCGGTGGATCAACACGCATACACTTCTTCACATTTTCATGCGTTCCTGTCCAAGCCGGGCGTGCAATCCAGACACCTCGGCCCGGCGTCCGGTAGGTTAACAGCATAGGGCCGCGCGAACGGCCTTGGCTGCAAACGTCGCCCGACGGAAGCGACCACCGCGGGTGTCATCTTCTTCCGGAGTGCCCCATATGACAGACTGCGCTCGGAGTGCGCGCCTCGGGCCGGAGGATCGATCGGCCAGAATCGCCGCCATCCTCGCCACCGGGTTGCTCCGGCTGGAAAGCCGGGCCGTCTTGCCCACCAACGAATGCCCCGAGAATCCTCCGAAAACGTTGCCCGAGGGCCTTGAGCTTTCCCGCCAAACGAGGCTCAGTGTGCATTGTGGTTAACGGTTTCCCTACCCCCCGTACCAGGAGCCGAGCGCATGAACCTGAACATCGAGAAGGAACTGGCCGGACTGCGGCGGATGTCGGTCGGCCAATTGCGCCAGCGCTACGCCGAGGTGTTCGGCGAGCCGACCCGCAGCCGGCACAAGCAGTGGCTCATCAAGCGCATCCTCTGGCGGATGCAGGCCTTGGCCGAGGGCGACCTTTCGGAGCGGGCCCGGCGCCGGGCCGAGGAGTTGGCCAACGACGCCGACCTGCGGCTCCGGCCGCCTCGGGCGCCTGCCGCGCCGCCCCAAACGCAGTCCGTCCAAGCCCCGGCGGACCGCAACTCGCGTCTCCCGCCGCCCGGGACCATCATCACTCGGCCCTACAAGGGCGAGATGCTCCAAGTCAAGGTGCTTCCCGAGGGATTCGAGTACGAGGGCCAGGTCCACAAGTCGCTCTCGGCCGTGGCCAAGGCGATCACCGGCAGCCATTGTAACGGCTATCGGTTCTTCAGGCTTGGGGCTTGGGGCCTGGGGCTTGAGGGGAAGACTTCGCACGGAGAGCGCGGATCAGGCCGATCAACGTCGGGGCACATTGCTCGTAGCGGGCGCTCAACGCCGTCGCCTGATCATGAGAAAGAAATCCAAGGCGATGAGCCAGATCGATGAAATAGCCCAACTCGCGGAGCGAGCCGAAGGCCCGGTCGAGGAATTGGACGTATTCCTTGATGCTTTCCCGAGCACAGCCCTCGACGATGTTGGCCGCGACGGAGACTGCTGCCCTCCGCATCTGGGAAGTCAAGCCGAAAAGCTCCGCCCGGGGAAACCCGCTGGTGGCTTGATAGACATCGACCGCCAGCGCGTCGGCCAACTCGAACACCTTGAGCTTTCTGTGGTCCCTCATGGAGTACAAGGGTATGCCGAAGCCTCGGCCCACTCAAGCCCCAGGTCCCACGCCCCACGCCCCCGTCCGCTGCGCGATCTACACCCGCAAGTCCACCGACGAGGGGCTGGACCAGGAGTTCAACTCGCTGGACGCCCAGCGCGAGGCGGCCGAGGCCTTCATCCGCAGCCAAGCGGGCGAGGGCTGGACCGTGCTTTCGGAGCGCTACGACGACGGCGGGTTCACCGGCGGCAACATGGACCGTCCGGCCTTGCAG
>Ga0101944_10002737_pt1 | contig 27370 bp, 30 predicted proteins | sample DewCreD2012metaG_FD_75245 | JGI IMG/M metagenome (GOLD analysis project Ga0101944, IMG submission 75245) | Hot spring sediment bacterial and archeal communities from British Columbia, Canada, to study Microbial Dark Matter (Phase II) - Dewar... ... | reverse complement strand
GAGGAGATCAAGGGCGGTCTCCGGTCGATGCCGGGGACGCGGCTGACGCGCGTCCTCGCGCAGATGGGCGCCGGCGTGACGGGATGGTACCGCGATCCAATCCCGCCGGGAGGGCGAAAGAGACCGGGCCCTCCGCCCGCGGAGTTTCGCGGCCGCTACAACACGAAGCGCCCGCACTGGGCGCTCCTCCCCACGATCGGTGGAGACCCGGTGACGCCGGAGGACGTTTACGCGCGAGGCGTCGCGATCCAGATTCCGCGATGGCAGGCGTGGGCCAAGTCCGCGAAGGCCCACCTCGACCGACTTCTGGCGGCGGAAGAGAGGGCTGTGTCCTGATCGGTTTCGGCGAGGCGTCTCAAGCAAAAAGGCCCTCGGCGATTTTCATGGAACTGCGAACCAAGACATCTGGTAGGAGCCCCCAATACTCCCGTACACGGAGGGATTTTTTTGTCAATGGACTTCTGGCGACCTGCCTAACTATTTCGACGCGGATGGTCCGCGAAAATTTTATGGCTCCGCCTTCTTCCCTCGGTAAGTTAACCGGAACTTATCGAGGGAATGAAGCTCCCCGGACTTCCCTCGGTAAGTTCCGCCGGACCCTCCCCGAGGTCTGGTTCCGTATTGTCCATGTATCCGCCGACCACGTCAAGGGATCGGTCGAACTCCGCGAACAAACGGTCGAAATCGCGCTCGGACCGGAGGGCGCGTTCGAGAACGGCAATATCGGCGTCCTGACGCGCCAAGTGCCCGCCGACCGCGTGGTTTCCGCCGTACCCACGCCCCGGTACGCGCCCAAACCGCCGGAGCCGCCTCGCGAGCCCCGGACGCCGCCCGTGGTCGAGACGCTCCGCAAGGCCCTCGCTTGGCGGCAGGAACTCGACTCCGGCGCGGTCGCCAACCAGGCCGACATCGCCCGCCGGGAGGGCCTCACCCGCGCCCGGGTCACGCAGGTGCTGATGCTCGTCCGGCTCGCGCCGGAAATACAGGAGCGCATACTGGGCTTGCCCACCACGGTGGAGCGTCCACTCATTTCCGAACATCCTCTCCGGCCCATAACCCGCATCAGCGACCCAGCACAACAGGTCAAAGCGTTCGAGGCGGTTGTCCAGCGCCATTCCTGACCGTCTCCTTTCGGTCCGCCGGTACATAGGGGATGAGCCCCTTCTCGTAAGCCGCAACCTGCGCCTCGCGCGGGGCCACGCGGATGTCCATTAGGAAGCCGTTCACCTCCAGCATCCAGACCATCGGATTGTCATCCGCCTTGCTGGGCAGGCACCAGTCGGGGTGCAACTGCATGAGATCGAGTCCGTCCCAGATGACCCGCATCTTGGCCTGCATGGTGGCCATTGAGACTCCGAATCCTTTGGCAACGTCCGGCGACTTCATGTGAGGATTCTGGCTTGGATCGCCCAGGAAGTTGACCCGGCCAAGCGCATAGACGATCCCGGCCGCCCAACCTGAGGCCTTGCCCTTCAGGACCGGCGATCCCTTCTGGCAGACGGCAACGGCCATCTCCCGGCATAGTCCCTTGTACTCGGCGTTCAGATGCGCGTCGCAGAAGGCGTCCGTCAGAGCCACGAGTTCTGTGAACCGGGAGGCGTATGCCTCCGGCATGTCCACCGTCATCTTCCGAATGTCATCGTCCATCTGCCTGTCCATTTCTACATCAACACGATCCGCCGATGCCGCCTCCGCATTGCCTTCCAGAACCCATCGCTCCAGTCCATGACTACGATGGCCTTCCACTTCTTCGGCATGGCGTGCAACACCGCCTCGACCATCCTCGAGCCGTAGCCCTTGACGGCGGACGTAATCTCGTAGAATTGAATCTCCTCGCGGTCTTCCTCCACGATCAGCGAGACCCCTATGGCGCTGGGGTGTCCGGGCTTTGTGACAGGCATCCGTCGTGGCCCGACGACTTCGCTGGACGCCTGAAGGAACCCCGGGATGACTTTGACGAGCCGTATGGCATCAATCCCGGCCAAGTTGTCCGCGACCTTCTTGGTCACGGGATGGAGGGGCTGCGCCTTCCTGCTGACGACAATCTGTGCCTTGCCTGTCACGACCGTCATCATTCTTCCTCGTCCCAGTCTACGTACTGCGGAGGGCTCTGGCCCACGCGCTTGGTCACCTTCGGATACTTCCCGCTCCCGGCCTTCTCTGCGATCTCCATGACATTGATCTGGTGCCACCAGTCGTCGCCGAAATCGAACCAGTACCCAAAGGCGTCTCCATCCTTGAGGCCCAGCGAACCGATTGCTTCGTTTACAGTACCGGCCTGCTTCTTGCTGCCGAATAGGCGGCCGAGAAAGCCACCGCCCCTATCCTCGGACAAGCCATATTTCCTCGCCTTCGGGTCCTGCGGCCCCTTGCCGCCGACTTGGAACTCGTACATGTGTTCCTCTTCGCGGTCGAAGGCGTCGAAGATCGCGTTGTGCAGGTCTTCGAGCGTCTGGTCGCCGCGAATCTGGATCGTCCGGCAGATGGCCTTGTTCTTCTTCATGAACTTCTCGGTCATCGGGCCACTGATGATGCAGACCTCCAGCGTGAAGAGCCGGTCGTCCTGCTTCACCCATCCTTGTTCCGGTTGATTGCGTTTTTCCATCGCTCGGTTCCTCAGTCGTCTGGTCCCCGATGCGAGGTCGCGTCCTCGTCCACCCAGTCCTCCTCGGTGTAGGACATGCCCTTGCGCCCGGGCACCTTGCGCGTCGGCCCCGGCCGGTAGACCTCGCAGCTTTTCGGCCCGTAGCAGAACGTCTCGAACCGATGCTTCTTCTGGGAAGGGTTCCAGTGGTCCACGATCATCTCGACCGGCATCCGGCAACCCCACATGCAGGCTGCGCATTTCGCCTCGTAGGTTTTTGCGTCTAGGCGGCGATGCCCGCGCGCCCGGTATGTCGGCAGGTCGGGCGGGACGCCGAGGAACGGCGGCCCTGCGGGCGGTTCTCCGGCGTCGTCCTTCACCACCTTGAGGCCGCTCGTCTTGTAGAACCCGGCCGTTTCCATTCGCGGGTCATCGACGGGCGCGGACTGCCCGCTCAACTCCATCCCTGCGCGGAACCGGTGCTTCTCGTGCGCGCCCTGGCCAACCGCGATTAGGAACTCGCCTGTCTGCTCCCCGCACGTTCCGTTGACGCGGAGCACATACCCCTGATAGCTGTGCTGCCGCTCGTCGAACGACCGCAGCAGCCGGATGCGCGGCTGGACGCCCACGAGGAGACCGGACCAAAGGACCTTTTCCGCGTCTGCCATCATGCCTTCCTATCGCTGCCAGCAACAGACATTGCTGCTGTTACTCCAATCGCACCTTTCCCGCCAGCCCGAGGTCGTCCAGAATCTCCGCAGCTATCCTTGAATCAAGCGGAAACCCAGTCTTTGCAAAGCACCTCCGCCTGCTCCAGCACGGTTTGAGTCGCCTTCTCCTGCTTATCCGGCGGGTAACCGTACTTGCGGAGGATGCGTTTGACCATGATGCGCAGCTTGGCGCGGATGCTCTCCTTGACCGTCCAGTCAATGGTCACATTGTTACGGACCGTCTCCACGAGCTCGCGGGCGATGATCCGCAGCGTCTCGTCGCCCAACACCTTGACCGCGCTATCGTTGGTTTCCAGCGCGTCGTAAAACGCGACCTCATCCTCGTTCAATCCGAGATCCTCGCCACGGCGGTTCGCCTCGCGCATGTCCTTTGCAAGGGCGATCAGTTCCTCGATCACCTGCGCAGTCTCGATAGCCCGGTTCTGGTAGGCCCGGATGGACTTCTCCAACATCTCGGCAAATGAGCGCGCCTGCACAAGGTTCTTCCGCGAACGCGTCTTGATCTCCTCGTTCAGGAGCTTGCGTAGCAGTTCGACCGCAAGGTTCTTCTGAGGAAGTCCCCGGACTTCGGTCAGGAACTCATCCGAAAGGATGGAGATATCCGGCTTCTTCAGCCCGGCTGCCGCGAAGATGTCTATGACCTGATCGGAAGCGACCGCCCTTGAGACAAGCTGCCGGATCGCATGATCGAGGTCCTCTTCCGGCTTCGGGCTTGGCGCGCCCGCCTTGGCAAGCGCGGTCCTGACCGCCTGAAAGAACGCCATGTCATCGCGGATTCCCAATGCCTTCTCGTTGGGGACGGCCAGTGCGAACGCCTGCGAAAGCTCGGTGACGGCCTTGAGCAACCGCGCCTTGCCGTCCTCCTGGGCCAGGATGTGCTCCTGCGCCGCCGGGAGGAGGCCCAGTCTTTGGGTCGGGGTGCCCTTCACCCATGCCGACCAGTCGAAACCGTGGAAGAGATCGCAGCAGACCTCGTACTTCTCCAGCATGACGGCGACGGCTTCTTCCTGATCTATGGCGGTAGAGCCTTTCCCACCGCTTTCGGTATAGTTGGCAAGCGCCTTGCGCAGATAGTCCGCAAGTCCCAGATAGTCCACAACGAGGCCGCCCGGCTTGTCCCTGAAAACGCGGTTCACGCGGGCAATGGCCTGCATCAATCCATGCCCGCGCATGGGTTTGTCCACATACATCGTGTGCAGACAGGGCGCATCAAAGCCTGTCAGCCACATGTCGCGGACAATCACCAATTTCATCGGGTCGGCTGGGTTCTTAAACCGCTTGGCCAGCGCCTCCCGGCGAGGCTTGTTTCGGATGTGCTGCTGCCAATCCAGCCTGTCGGATGCCGAACCCGTCATGACGATCTTGATGACGCCTTTGGCGTCGTCCTCGTCGTGCCACTGCGGCCGGATCGCGACGATGGCGTTATAGAGATCCACACAGATGCGGCGGCTCATGCAGACGATCATGGCCTTGCCGTCCATCGCCGAGAGGCGCTCCTCGAAGTGATTGACGATGTCCTGGGCGATGAGCCGGATGCGCTTCTCCGTGCCGACCACCGCTTCCAGGGCCGCCCATTTCGTCTTGAGCCTCTCCTTGCGTTCAACTTCCTCGCCTTCGGTGAGTTCCTCGAACTCTTCGTCAAGATGCGGCTTCTCAGATTCATCCAGTTCCAGTTTGGCAAGGCGACTCTCGTAGTAAATAGGCACCGTCGCCCCGTCCAAGACCGCGCGCTGGATATCGTAGATGCTGATGTAGTCGCCAAACACCGCGCGCGTGCTCTTATCGGTCAGATCAATGGGCGTGCCCGTGAAACCGATGAATGAGGCGTTCGGCAATGCATCGCGCATGTGGCGGGCGAAACCGTCGATGAAGTCGTACTGGCTCCGATGCGCCTCGTCCGCGATAACGACGATGTTCCGCCGGTCGGAGAGCTTCGGAAAGTTGTCCCCCCTCTGCTCCGGCAGAAACTTCTGGATCGTGGTGAAGACAACCCCGCCAGCGGCCACCTGAAGGAGTTCGCGCAGGTGCGCCCGATCCCGAGCCTGGACCGGCTTCTGCCGCAGAAGTTCGTGGCACCGCGAGAAGGTCCCGAAAAGCTGGTCGTCGAGGTCGTTCCGGTCCGTGATGACGACCAGCGTCGGGTTCTCCATCGCCGGATGCATCACCACGCATCCTGCGTAAAAAGCCATAGTCAGGCTTTTGCCGGAACCCTGCGTGTGCCAGACAACGCCTATCCGCCTGTCGCCAGGTTTTCGGGCTGGAGAACTGGACGGCGACCCCGCACGGTAGATCCCGTGCGGTTCGGCAACGCCCGTAACTTTCGGTCCATGTTCAAGGGCGCGAACGGTCTTTTCGACCGCCACGTTGACCGCGTGGAACTGGTGGTAACCGGCGAGTTTCTTGACCAGCACGCCACCCGCTTCCTCCTCGAACACGATGAAGTGCCGCAGGAACCGAAGGAATCGGCATCGCTCGAACACCCCCTTGATGAGCACTTCCAATTGCGGGAGGGACGACGGGGCCAGATCTTCGCCCTCGATTGTGCGCCACGGCAGGAACCACTCTCTGTTGGCCGTGAACGAGCCGATGCGCGCCTCCAGGCCGTCCGATATCACCAAGACTTCATTGAACGTGAAGAGCGACGGAATCTGCTGCTTGTATGTCTGCAATTGGCTGAAGGCAGTCCAGATCGTCGCGTTCTCGTCAGCCGGATTCTTGAGTTCGATCACCCCGACCGGTAGGCCGTTGAGAAAGATAACGATGTCCGGCCGGCGATTGTTCTGTCCCTCAACTACAGTGAACTGATTGACGACCAGCCAGTCGTTGTTGTCCGGGGTCTCGAAGTCTACGAGCCGCGCCTTATCGTGGACGACCCGCCCGTCCGAACGGTATGCAATGTCTACCCCATCCACCAGCATTCGGTGGAAGATACGATTGCTCTGCACGAGTGACGGCGAATCGGCGCGTGACACCCTTCGGAATGCGTCCTCGATGGCCTCAGCGGGCACCGCGGGATTCAGTCGAACCAGCGCATCCCGGAGGCGTCGGGGCAGAATCGTCTCTTGATACACCTGCCGCTCGGCCGTCACCTCGCCGGGGGCTATATCGGGACCGTGAAGAATGGAGTACCCCAGGCTCTCCATCCATGTCAGGGCGGCCTGCTCGACCATCGACTCCGTGAAGGTTCCGCCGGTCATGTTTTGTTGCTCCATGCTTCGCCGGAGAGCCGACCCCAAACTTCCTTGTAATCCCGGCCAGACATCGCCGCCCCCCTGGGTGCGAGCCGTCCCCAGTCACCATCGCTAAGGGTTCGCAAGAAATCACGGGCCACACCAACGGTCTGGTTGCCCGCAGGAGCGCCGGTCTTGCGCTCAAACTCTGCCCCTAACGGTTCTGCAATGCTCCTCGGGACACTGTTCATGCGCATAAGAACCGCCGCCTCAGTCTTGACGCCGTGATAGATCATTGCGGGCAAGCTGTTGATGCGGCGCTTTTCGTCAGGGGAGAGTTGATCGAAATCAATGCCGCTGATCTTGCACAAAGCCGAAAGCCCCCACGGGCCGTTGTTGGTCAGGACCCGATAAATCGCTTTACACGCACTGGTTATCGCCTCAGTGCCAGTCTTATCCCTGAAGAACTCGGTGGCTATTTCCTGGATCGAACATCCGTTCACCCACGCGCGCGTGATGTTGGCGATGTGTTGGTGCGTCAACCCTTCAGACCCAATTTCCATCTTTATCTCTGGGATACGCATCATCACACCGATCAGGCTGGGCAGTGGAGATTTCGCAATGTCGCCGAATATGCTCGCTGGTTCCCAATCCGCAGGAGTCAACTTGCGCTGCAATTGGTTCAGGCCAGCAAGCGCGGCGGCAACCCCCTCTGGCGCAAAGCCCGTCGCGTCGGCCAAGGCCGCGGGTCCCGGATTGGCCGCCAGCTTTCGGGCGTAATCACCCGTGGCATTCAGAAGTGCTTGTGTCTTCTGCCTCGCACTGTTGTCCGAGCGTTCCTGTAACGCGCCAAAACCGTAGGTGTTTCGTAAGAGTTGTTCCGTTTCAGCTAGTACGGCGTCGAGGTTCTTCTTCTCGTTCCACAGGTGGGCCACATAGCAACGGAAATCGGACCATTGCTCTTCCTGAATGACCATGGAAAGCTGGTTAAGCTTGCCTTGCTGTTCCACCTCGTCGAGCAGTCCAATCAAACGCGAAACAAGCGCCCCGGTCGTTTGGCTGACAAACCGACGGTTCCCGTCCGGGTCGTCTCCGGCAGCCAAGCCCACAATGCCGACGCTTTCTTGATTCACCCGGCCTGCGCGTCCCGCAAGGTTCCAGAACGTCCTCGGGCTCATCTCCTTGCCGTAAGGATACTTTCGCGTGGACAGGAACACGGATGCAACAGGGAAGTTTATGCCGTGAATAAGAGTCGTTGTCGTGCAAAGGACCCGCAACGCCCCGATTTCGGCAAGCCATTCCATGAGCGTTCGAGTTTCATCCGAAAGCCCTGTGTGGTGAACGCCCACTCCACGCCCGAGCATGTCGATCAGCTCGAACTGTGGACTGATTTCCGTTTGCAGGAATCGTTGCACCAGGGCGATTTCCGGCGGCACTTCATCGAACGGCTTGAGACTATCCTTCACGGTGCGCGCCACGGACCAGACGTGGTCTATCTTTTGGGCGACCGCAATGCTGGTGCCGCGTTCGGAAAACACCTTTGCCATGGCCCCAGCCTGGACCGATACCCCCTTTGCCTTGGAGTAGGAAATGTTCAGCGGTTTGACGTCCCCGACTTGGTGCTGGCCACGCAGATGAATGGTTTTCGGCGTGGTAATCAACGTCTCGTATTGAAGTTTCCATCCACCGCGAACCGAACTATCCTCAACGGCACCGAAAAGACCAACGGCCCGCTCATTCGGCTGCCACGGCGAAGTCCCGATGCTTATTGTCTTGCCCGCATCCGCGCCGAGCCATCTCGCCAAGTCTCCGGCGTTCGGAACATAGGGCATCAGCAAGAGGAAATTCGCCCGGTCGCACTCGCGCTTGATGGTGGCCAAAAGGAGTTCTATCCTCAATCCCCGCTCCTCGTCCTCGATACTGTGCGCCTCGTCCATGACCACCAGAGCCAGCGGACGCGTCACTTTCTTGTTCCGAATCACCAGTTGCAGCTTTTCCGGCGTGGAAACCAGGATATGGAAGGGCACGGTGTTGGACTGAGCGGCAAGCATCGCCTCTTCAAAGGCGTCTATCTCAATGGCCCCGGTCAACTGCTCGACCCGGATGTCCAGCGGGCTAAAGTCTTCACGAAGGCGGCGGGTCAGTTGGGCTACGAGGGCGCGCGTCGGCGCGACATACGCGACCCATCCCTTGTCCGCATCGAACTGGTTCAAAGCCTGCAGCATTCGGAACTGTGCCAGAGTCGTTTTCCCGCCGGAGGTCGGCAAGTCTACGACTATTGCACGGCTGGCCTGGTCCAAAAGACCCTGTTCCTGCAATGCGGCCCGTTGCGGAGGCAGGAGTTCAAACATCGAGCGCGTCTTGGTGATACTCTTGACGAACCGGGTCACACGGGAATTGACCGCTTGGGCGACCTTCCAGAGCGAACCGGCGACCATCCGGCGGGAAGCAGCGTGCAGCCAGCGGAGGATTACATCGAGCGCGGCGTCCTGCGCGGCGGAAGCCGCTCGCCGTCCGGTCTCGAAATGCTTATCCAGCTCGGCCTCGATCCCCACCGGCTGTCCCTGCAACATGTAAACGGCAAGCAGCTCCGTCGCCTTCGCCCAGTGGTACAGCGCGATGAGGCGAAGCGCCGTGGCTTGAGCCGCCGCATTGTCCTGCTTGGCAAGAGTGTTGCTCTCGTACTGTTCCTGGTCCTTGCGGAGACCGGCGATGATCTCCCGGATGCCGTCGAGGTCGTCCCAGCCCTGCTTGCGTAAGAGACGTACCCAGCAGTCGAACAACCTGTAGAGAATCCGGTGGTCCCAGTTCGCGTTAGCGACCGACGGCGGTTTAACCTCTCGGTCATGATCCTTGAGCCAGCGCCGCAGGTCGGCCCATTGGTCGCCGCAATAGGCAAGCGCCGCCAAATGCAAGACATGGAAGATGCGGTCTTCCGGTCCCGCCGGGATCGGTAACGTTCGCCGCAGGGTGTAAGCCCGGAAGGCCCCTGCCTGCGCCTGCATACGCAGTTGAACGCGCGCTTCATCGCCCGAAGGATGCAGAAGCGCGTCCAATCCCTCGATGGCCGCGATTTCGTAGGCCATGGCCGCGCGTTCGACTGTATCCGCATCCGTAGCGGTCTCGCCAAAGGCGATCGTCATCTGGTGCCCGACGGCAGAGCGCATGACGCGAACTGTGGCTACCTCCAGCGCTCGCGCCAGCCGGTCATCGCCGACGGCCTTGACCGCCCAATGCTGGTCAACGCGGTTGAGGGCGTCTTCGGTTATGACCATGTCAGTTCTGGCCATGGCCGCCCTCCCGCGCCTTCACGGCGCGTTGCGCAAGCGATTTGATGCTTTCCTTCGGCAAGTACATTGCCCGTAACTCGATACCGGTTTCTGCCGGGCAACCCGTGGCAAGGTCTCCCGCTCGTTTCGCCAGGTCTTCGCGCTTCGGTTCTACGTCCCTTACGAGGACGCCGAACAGGGAAACATCAGTCGGGTTAGCGAGATAACGCGTCGTCGCGCTCCGGTAGCGTGGAAGCCAGTCGGTTCCGTCCGCGTGATGTCCAAGGTATTTCACCAGGGAGTCCTTCACGTCCGTTGAGTCGCGCAAGTCCTCCAATTGCTTCTTCAGCCCGTGTCGGCCGTCCATGACACTCGGCGGCCACGCCTCCTGCTCCGAGGTCTTGACCTCGCCGAACGCGAAACGATGCGTGTTTTCGGCCACGTTCGTCTTGTGAAAACCCACGAGGTCGGTTCCTGCCGGGCTGGCGCTCGGATTCTTCAGGTCTCGGCCAGAGGGCCAGGGAAACTCGCAGTCGCGGTGTTCGACAAGAAAAGCCTCCGCCAAGGCCTCGCCCACGCGCCAGCTCTCCGGCGCGTGATGATTTCCGAGGATGCGTTTGACGCTCTTGTCCGAAAAGTCCGTCGTGATAACGCTCGTGAGGATGGCTTGGAGGTCCGCCGTACCGGCGTCGTCCCAGAGAATGCGCGACACGGAACCGCCCAACGCGGCGTCAAGCTCCGCGTCTGTGTAGGACGCGCCCCGCGCGGTCACGGGCGCGACATCCGCGTTGTAGACCTCGGTTCCGGCGGACATCGTCATAACGCACCCTCCACGAACTTCTCCGCGTCTTTGATGCGGATTTCGCCGGAGATGAGCTTGGGCAGCAGCGCGTCGCGGATGGCGGACAGGGTGCGGGATTCCCGCACTGCGGAGGACGACCTCGCGAACAACGGTGTAATTGCGCGCCCAAATGCTTCTGCAACCAGCGCCGGAACTCGCGGTAACCGAAAGTGCTCCAGCGAATCGGCCTGGACACGCTGACGACCGCTGGTCCCGGTCATGCTTTGAATAGCGAATTCACGGAATGCGTGGCTCCGGGCTAGACAATAGGCGAACTCCTCGGGCAAAGGGGGCTTTGGACGCAGCACAATGTACTCTGTCGAGCCCCACCCTACTTGTCCGTCCTGGAGGAAATCGACAAAGGCAGTTTTGCCGTTTTCAAGGCAAGGCGTGATGCGAGCAACGAGCGTGTCACCATTGATGAATCGCATTCCCGAGCCAAAAGGTCGGTCCACAACTGCATCAGGCGCGTGCCCGCGAATTGGCATGTTCGCCATGTCCAAATAAGGTGCAATCTCGCCTTTACGTAACGGGCGCGATGGATTGATTTCGACCAGATCTGGAAGGGGTGCTAACTCCCACCCCTCCGGAATCTCGCCGAGTTCGGAATCCACCAGCCGGTCCGGGAAGAGGTCGTAGAGGTGGGCGGGCAGGCCGGGGAGCGTCTGGCCCTTGCGCCAGCGGCCGTCCATCTTGGCGCGCACCGGATCGAAATCCACGAACCAACTCTTGAAGATCGCCCGCGCCATCTGCTCCAGCGTCTCGCTCATCCGCCGGTTCAGCTCGATCTTGTCGTCCAGCGTGCCGAGGATGTGGGCAATGGCGCGTTGCTCGGGAAGCGGAGGAAGTTCGACTTCCAGAGATTCGATGTCGCTGGGTTTAATCGAGGGGTAGGCAGATGTGCTATTGTCGGCAATCGAATGTAAATGCTCAATTAGTTGCGGTTGCGTGAGAAAGTAGTAAAGGTATTTTGTCTCGCACTTGCCCTCACGCCCCCTGATAACCGCAAAACCTGTTGATACCAACATATTCGGCAATGGTTCGGCAATAATACCGTAGTGTTTTTGGTTGGGACGAACCGTCGAATAGACGATATCTCCTGGTCGGACCTTGCGGCGCGCTCTACTCGGCAACGATTCGTGATCCGTAAAGTATTGAATCGAATCAATTGTGCCGTTCGTGATATTGCCTGTATCTAAGTAGTTCACGAAATCCCACTGCTCCACTGGAGAGTAGGTTTCTGGATTGCAGACGGCAACATCACCGACCGTATATTTGATCCACTCACCCGCCATACCCCAACTCCTTTAGATTGGCCCAGATGAGTTTGTCGAGCCGGGCGGCTTCGGCGGTCTGTTTTTTCAGTTCGGCGGTCAGTCGCTTCATCTTCTCCTCGAACGGCTCGTCGTCTTCCTCCTGCGGCGCCGCTCCTACGTAACGGCCGGGGGTGAGCACGTGGTCGTGCTTACGGATTTCTTCCAACGTCGCGCTCTTGCAGAAGCCCGGCACGTCGTTGTACTTGACCTTGCAATCCTTGTCGCCACGCCAGGCGTGGTAGGTGTCGGCAATCTTGCGGATGTCTTCATCGGTCAGCTCGCGGTGGACGCGGTCAATCATCGTGCCGAGCTTCCGGGCGTCGATGAAGAGCGTCTCGCCGCGCCGGTCGCGGAAGCGGCCGTTCTTCTTGTCGCGGGCGATGAACCAGAGGCAGACAGGAATCTGGGTGGAGTAGAAGAGCTGCCCGGGCAATGCCACCATGCAGTCCACGAGGTCGGCCTCGATGATGTTCTTTCGGATCTCGCCCTCGCCCGACTGGTTGGAGGACATCGAGCCGTTGGCTAGGACGAAGCCCGCCAGGCCGGTCGGGGCCAGATGGTGGATGAAGTGCTGGACCCAGGCGAAGTTGGCGTTGCCCGCGGGCGGGATGCCGTATTTCCAGCGCTTGTCCTCGCGCATGCGTTCGCCGCCCCAGTCGCTCGAGTTGAACGGCGGATTGGCGAGGATGTAGTCGGCCTTGAGGTCCGGGTGCAGGTCGCGGTGGAAGCTGTCGGCGTGCTCCGGGCCCAGGTTGGCGTCGATGCCCCGGATGGCCAGGTTCATCTTGGCCAGCCGCCACGTGGTGGGGTTCGATTCCTGGCCGTAGATGCTGATGTCGCCGACCTTCCCGCCGTGCTCCTCGATGAACTTCTCGCTCTGGACGAACATTCCGCCCGAGCCGCAACAGGGGTCGTAGACACGGCCCTTGTAGGGAGCGAGCATGGAGACGAGCACCTGGACCACGCACCGGGGCGTGTAGAACTGACCGCCCTTCTTTCCCTCGGCGCTCGCGAACTGAGAGAGGAAGTATTCGTAGACGCGGCCGAGGATGTCCTTGGAACGGTTCTCGGCGTCGCCAAGGCCGATGGTGCCGATGAGGTCGATCAACTCGCCGAGCCGCTGCTTGTCGAGCGCCGGGCGGGCGTAGTCCTTGGGCAGGACACCCTTCAGCGCCTTGTTGTCCCGCTCGATGGCGACCATGGCGTCGTCAATGAGCTTGCCGATGGTCGGCTGCTTGGCGTTCGCCTGAAGATGCGACCAGCGGGCCTCCTTCGGCACCCAGAAAATGTTGAAGGCGCGGTACTCGTCCGGGTCCTCAGGGTCCGCGCCGCCCTTCTTGTCCCCGACAAGTTTGGCGCGGTGCTCCTCGAAGGCGTCGGAGATGTACTTCAGGAAGATGAGGCCGAGGACGACGTGCTTGTACTCGGCGGCGTCCATGTTGTTGCGGAGCTTGTCCGCCGCCTGCCAGAGCTTCGCCTCGAACCCGAGCGTGGCCCCGTTAGAGCCGTTTTTCTTTTCGTTTGCCTTCACCTTGCGAGCCATGTTCATGCCTTCCTCCCGGTGTTTCCCGCGAAGCACTCCTTGAGCATGGCTTCTCCATCCTTGCCCATCTCCCGGAGGAATGCCTCGATCTTCTCGAGCGCCAGCGGCGAAGGGTGGCTTTTCCCATTCTCCCATCTGCTGACCGTCGGCAGCGCAATGCCGAGCCGGACCGCGAGCGCCTGCTGCGAAAAACCGGCCCGCTTCCGAAGCTTCTTGAGCTCCTGAACGAGCCTTGATGCGTTGCGTGACGAGTTCAAAGCGAAACCCTCCATTGGCGGAACCGCCGTATTCTTGCACATCGGCCGGAGACAATCAAGTGATTAATCATACGAACAATCACCCGAAAGTCAACATGTTTTTGACGGTCGCGTCGGGATGGCTCCACGCTTACAACCGCTGAAAAGCGTACTGGTTCGGCGGGCTGACGGGCGCGACGGAGTCCCAGTCGAGGAAGAGCTCGGCGGTCGGGCCTTGCTCGGTGTCCGTGTAGGCCGCGACGGCGACATATTCGGGCGAGGACTGGGCGCGGGCGGCCTGGTACTCGCCCTGGCCGGAGAGGTAGTCCACGGTCTGGTCGGGCACGCCGGAGGTGTCCACGGGCGATGTTGCCCCGAACCACAGCCCGAACCTGAACGCCCCCGGCTCGTACTCGGCGACCACGTTCCACCGGATGACGCTCTGGAAGGAGACGAGTTCTCGCCGCAGGTTCTGGACGACGGGGAGGCCCGTAGTCGAGCCGCCGCCCCCGGCGCTCCCGGCGATGAGCGTGATGACCTTCCGTCCCCGGCACTCGTCCCAGAACCATTCCGACGGCCGGACCTCGATCTCGTAGACGCCGTCCGGGAGCGGCACGCCGAGGAGTTCCCTTGGGTCCGCGTCGGCCGGGATGAAGCCGAGGAGACTCGCCGCGCCGGTCTCCGTGTCGCGGGCGTAGAGCGTCCAGCCGGGGCGGACGAGCGCGTCGTTTCGGGATGGCGTGATGCCGCCGATGATACGCGCCTGGACGCCGAACCGGCTGATGACGTCGGCCAGTTCCACGCGCCGGGTCTCGAAGCGCGACGGGATGAGGACTTCCTGCCCCACCCGGATGCCGAACCGGCTCGCGTTCAGGCCGGTCATCCTGGCCCGCGCATCGAACCGCGCCGAGGAGACGACCACGATGGGCGTCTTGATGGCGTTGAACCGGCTCCAGAGGCCCGCTTCCCGCCCGGCCCGGGCGGAGAAGCGTCCCGCGTTCCCGCCGGTCGTTCGCGGCCGGACCTCGAAGCGGCAGGGATTCCCGGCGAAGACCTTCTGGCTGATGGCCTCGAAGCGGGACCAGATGGACGATTCGAGCGTCCTGCGGGCGTCGAGCCGCGCCGGGGAAAGGCAGAAGTTCTTGAGGGACTTCGGCGCGGGCACGGACTCCAGGATGTAGGGGCCGTAGGAGCCGGAATAGAGGTAGACGACGACGTAGTACCAGCCCTCCTTCGTGATCGTATAGGTAATCTTCGCCATGCCATTGCCGTCGTCGCCGGAATAGTAGTCGTAGGCGACATAGTTTCCGTTCGAGTCGTAGAGATAGAGGTACGGCGTGAAGGCGGTCGGCAGACGCGTCTGAATGGCATAGGTCTTCCCGGCCAGGAGGTAGAGCGCCCAGTAGTCCTGGTAGTTCCCGCCGCCGGAGGACGAGAGCGCCCCGAAGACGCGCGTTCCGCCCGGGTACTGCGTGTGGTCCCAGGTGAAGGCGTTGGCGATGCTTGATCCGTTCTCCAGGCCGGGCATGACCTATCAGCTCCAGTAATACCGCGTGTCTGCGTCGATCCCGCCGCGGGACTGGTGGCCGTCCATGATCCACTCGCGCCGCCAGACGCCGTGGAGCTTGCCCGGACCGAGGTGGTTCAGGTAGAGCGCCGTCGCGGCGCTGAAGGCGGTCTGAAAGACCACGTTGGCGGGCGCGATGGTTTCAGCGGCCGGGTTCTCGTACTGATTGACGGCAGGCTTGTTCGCGCCGATGTCCACGTCGGGCATGAGTTCGATAACGTTTCCCGCCGCCCAAGAGACGGCGGTGTAACCGCGCAGACCCAAGACTGAGGCCGCCGCGGCGCGGGCCATGTTCACGCTGGAAACGCGCAGGTACTCGGAACTGGAGAACGTCCCGACAACCTTCTTGAGGAGAAGCGTCCCAGCCGCGTTCCCGCCGCCCCACGTGCCGCTCGTGACCACGACCTGGTCCACAACGGCGGTCGCACCGGAGGTCGCCCCGGTGAGGACGTCTCCCTGGCGGATTTCGCTCGTGCCGGTGTTGAAGGCCAAGGTCGCCCAGTCCACGCCGAAGCAGTAGAGCGTGTTCCCGGAGCGGTAGTTCACGTAGCGGCAGTCGCCGACGCCGGAGTTCACGGTCTTGTTCCTGATCCAGAAGCCCTTCACCGGCCAGCCGGTGGCGTCGGTCACGTCGAACGCCCCGGCGACGAGGCCCAGGCTCTGGCCGGAGGCGACGGCGCTCTGCGCGCCGGAGGGCTTGCCCGTGTAAACCGAGAGGTCCACCATGGTGTCGGCGGGGTCGGTGTTCTTGACGCATTCGAGGCGATAGCGGGTCTTGCCGCCGATGTCGTTCTTGGTCTCGTAGCCCTCGTAGTCGGGCGTGAGCGTGCGCTCGGGATACGCCAGAGTCCACGTGTCGGTGCGGTCCACGGTCGGGAGCGACGCGGCGACGATGTCCACCTGGAGCCACGCCTGGCCGTCTGCCGCGAAGACGATGCCGTTCGTGACGTTCGTCGAGGTGTCGAGGCCCACGCCGTAGGCCTGCGTGCCCATCTTGATGTAGAGCATCTGCTGAGTGCGCTTGTAGAAGACGGTGAGCGTGCCCGCGCCGAGGAGCGCGGAGGCCTTCTTGATGGTGAGGCCGGTGATGTTGACGCCGGAGACGGGTTTCAGTTCTGGCAGGACGCCGCCCACGAGCATCCCGAAGGTCTCCTGGGCACTCCTCCAGTTGCCGCCGAGGACAAGCCGGAACGTGTCGCCCGCGGCCGGGACGGCGGGGAGTTCCTTCGAAAGCAGGAGCGTGTCGGTAGCGGCGTCGAAGTCCTTCACGTGGAAGAACTGTCCCTGAAGCGCCACGGTCGGCGTGTTGCCGTCGAACCAGCCGACAGCCCCATTCCAGTAGTCGTCGGCCTGTGTGAGCGCGGCGTCCACGATGGTCGTGAGCGAGCACCCGGCGTCGGCCACGAGCTGCGGAAGCGCGTCGCCGTCGGCGGTAAGGTTCTTCGATGGGAAGTAGACGCGGAGCTTGTCTGCGGTCGGCGTAGGCATGATTCAGTCCTCCAAACGGAAATCGTAGGTTCCGGGAACGACGCCCTCGGTCACCGAGACGCGCTCGGGGACAGGCGGCAGGTCCATGACGAAGTAGGTCCAACTCTGGCGCGTGGACTCGTTCCCGTACTCGTCCACGGCCTCGACGCGCAGGAAGTGCCAGACCCCGCCTCGGCCGTCGAGCAGGATGGGACAAACGACCTCGCACCGATCCAGCCCCTGCAAGGCGGGCTTGTCGTAGATGAGCGTCTCGGCGGCTTCCCCGCGCTTCCGGTGGTAGATGCGGTAGCGCGTCGCCTCCTCGACCGGGTTCCAGGATAGCGTCGGTCGCGTGTTCGGCTCGGCCTGGATGGGGTCGGGCCGGACGGCGTCGTCCGGGAAGTCGTGAATCTCTATCCGCGCCACGTTGCCGAGCGCGAAGGCGATCTTCACCATCTTCTCGGCCGTGCCCGTGACGACCGGCCCTGCGGCGTGCTTGCCGTTCACGAAGACCCAGGACACGCCGTTCGGCCAAAGCGACGTCCACGCGAGGTTGCAGCTTGCGTCGTCTCGGGGCGTGATGCGGAAGTTCTCAACGAGCATCGCGCACCTCCTGGACGAGTTTGCCCAGCGCCTCCCAGTCCGGGATGGTCCCCTCAGTCTGGTATGCCTTCCGCGCGGCACGGATGGCCGTGTGCAGCGTGGGCCACTCCTGCGACTCGTCCTCCGCCTCGTGGAAATGCCCGATGGCGCGGAGGCGATGGGCGTAGCCGTCCGCCGTCTCCGCCAGGAGTACGTAGGCCGCGCCGAGGTGTTTCTCGACGCACTCCAGGCACGATGGCCGCGTGGGCGCGGTCGGCTGGACTGCCGCGCTCTTCGTCTTGCAGCCGCACTTCTTCGCAACGGGCGCGGAGTTCGTCGCCGCGACCGGCTCCGGCTGGCGGCGGACGGCGGCGCTCGCGGGTCGGACGTTGACGGCCTCCGCTTCCTTGAGCCTGCGGCTCTCGAAGTTTTCGCCTATGCGTTCGGCGTAGATGACCGTGCGGCCGAGAACGGTGCACTTGTAGGCCGGAACGCCGTCGCACTCGATGAAGTGCTGGCGGCCGGTGGCGAAGTCGTACTCCAGCGTGAAGAACTCCTCGCCCTCCGTCCACTGGCCGGTGATGAGGAGCCGTTCAGACAGGTCGGCCCGGTAAGCCACGCGATATAAGGTCGCGCCGGGAAGCTCGATGACCGCATCCCCGGCGGGCTCGCGCACGTGGACGAGGTCCTCCGGGTCGCCGTAGACGAGCCGGTCCCGGTAGACGAACCCCGTCCGGGCCGCGAGCATCGCCACCGGCGCGGAAAGCCGGTCGAGCATCGGGCCTTCCATGCGGAAAAGGTGAAAGAGCGGGTCTTCCGGCTTGCCGCCTGCGATGAAGGAGACGTGCCAGCCAGTCTCGTCGCACCAGGCAGTCGGAGAGCACTCGCAGACGTCGTCATCCATGCCGGTCTCAAGGCGCATGACCGGGCCGTCGCCTGTGACATAGTGCGCCTTCCAGACGCGCTTCTCGTCGGCGCGGCAGAAGAAGAGCACGCGTTCGCCGTCCGGCCCCGTGGTCAGGAACGGCATGTGCGTCATGATGCCGTCTTCGTGGATTCGGTTCAGCATGAGTACCTCGGAGTCCGGCTTTGGCAGCTTCCCGGCCAGAGGATGTAATTCGGGTCCGCCGGATCGAGACAGCCGATTTGAAGCTGCATGTAGCCGTTGTAGTAGTAGTTCGATTGGAACTGGTTCGGGAGTCCCACGAGCCTGCCCGAACCGTTCACACAGCCCGCGCCGTACCACGGATGCCAGCCCGGGTAGCAGGAACCCATCTCGATGAGCCGCCAGTACGAGTTAGGCGGAGCCATGTGCTCGCCTTGGTAGGGCGTGAGGTTCCAGGGCGGGTTGTTCCGGTTCGTGGTCGCGGAGGCCAGCAGGAACGGCTCGCACCCGCAGCAGGTCTTGCAGGAGCCGTCCTCGGCGAAGACCGCGCCCTTGCCGCTCTGGTGGATGCCGCGCTTGCCGCTCTCCAGGATGACCGATTTCCCGTGCGTCGGCATCAGTAGCCCCCAGATTCCGATTCCTCGCACGGCTCCTGGTCCACCATTTCGTTGATCCAGCCGAGCACGAGGTCGCCGTCGCCGTTGTAGTGGGCATAGCCGAAGGTCGCCGGGTTCATCCAGCCCACCGAGGGCCGCTTCCACTTGTGCGGGTCGGCGGTGGGGTCCACGCCCTCTTCGAGCGTTTCGCCGGTGAAGGCATCCTTGACGTTGTAGGTCCAGGTGGCGGGATTCTTGTCGTCGCCCTGCTCGCCGCCGTACTGTTCCAGCTCGACTGGGAAGAGGATGGGCAGGTTCCCCAGCCGGACGACCGCCCACTGGACGCCGGTGCCGCCCTCGCGCCAGAGGATGACCGCAGAGCCGTAGGTCGCGGCCTTGAGGTTTCCCGTGACGCCGTCCTCGATCTCCGCAAAGCGCGGCTCGTTCTTCTCGTCCGGGACGTTGAGCTTCACCTGGCAGAGGCCCGCCACCACGGCCCGGCCGAGCTTGCCGGAGGCGACCGGCTCGACATAGATGGCGAACCTGCTCCGGTGCTTGCCTTCGTCTGGCTTCACGCCCTTCATGACCACCCGGTGCCGGAACTCCCGGTCGTTGTCGTCGGGCGAGATGACCAGGCCGTCCAGGCCCACCACGGCGAACTGCTCGAGGTCGCTTCCCGCGTCGTTCCGCACGTAGATGATGCCGGTCTTGGTGTCGTGCTGCTTGTACTCGCCCTCCATGCCGACGGTGCGGTTGCGGTAGTCCACGGCCGCGTCGATGAAGGCGTTGTAGGCCGCCGCCGGGATGCGGAGCGGCTGGCCGCGCGCCACCTTTTTCAAGTCGTCTCCGGCCACGGCTACCCTCCGATCCCCAGCGCGCCGAAGTTGCCGTCGGGGTAGACCTTCTCGACGTAGGCCGCCACGGGCTTCTTGATGACCTGCTTCTTGTCGTTGTCCACCTCGGGCGCGTACTGCACCCAGAGGTACTCCCAGCCCTTCTTGGAGATGGGGCCGATGTCGCCCACGCGGATGTCGTTCCGGTTGGGCTGCGCCGCGAACTTGAACGTGATCTCCCAATCGTCGTCGTAGCCCGTGCCGCGCCGGGAACCCGACGCACCCAGGAAAAGCACTTCCCCGGCCGCGAAGCCACGGAAGCCGCCGGAGTTCACCGTGCCGGTCACGCGGAAGAGGCCGACCCGGTAACCGGCCGTGACCACGGACGCCGGGAGGTAGTGGGTCTCGGAGAAGTTGTAGACCGGGACGGTGACGTCCACGCCCTCGACGTTCTCGCCGTCGAAGCCGATGGCCCCGCCGAGCTTGTCCGTCGCCGCCGGGCCGTATTTGCCGAGCGTCTGGATGGATTGGGTGATGTGCTGGGTGCCGCCGCCGGTGTCGAAGGAAAAGACCGGCTCCGGCTCCTCCTGCTGCTCGAACTCCTGCGCCTCGTAGCGGACCACGATCTTCCAGGTGTCGGCGTTGATGCGCTCCGAAATCTCGACGGACTTGCGGGGCATCCCGGCGTAGAGCGTGGGCGTGGCGGCGAGGGCGGCGGACTTGACCGCCGCCTCGTCGGCCGCTTGGCGGACGATGTAGGGGATCTCCGCCGAGGGCTTGCTGGATATGACCTCGGTGCGTCCCTGAAAGAGTTCTTCGACTACCGCAGGCATCGTATTCCCCTATGCGAAAAGGCCTGCCTGCCGAAGCATCGGCGCAGGCAGGAGCCGCGTCTGCGCGGCTTCCTTGGTTCCCAATGGAGCGGGGTGACGGAACCGCCCCGTCCCCTCGAGCCTGGGCGGCTCGCGGCTCTCTCTTGAGCCCTCCCCCGCATCGACCCACCAGCGGCAGTCCGCCGCCTTGGGATAAATCCGCGTCCAATGGACGGGCGACTCCCGGAGGAGCCGCTTCCGCTCCGCGTGGCCGCAGAGGAACTTCACGTACCGGAACTGGTAACCCCACCATTTGGCGAAGCCCTGGCGCGTCCATTCCTTGCGGCTCCGCGTGCCGAGGCGCGTAATCATGAGGCGCGGATGCACCGGCCCGCCGTGCTCGTCCACATAGAGGTCGGTCTTGATGTAGCCGCCGTAGAGCCACGAGGACGCCTGGTAGACGTAGCCGGGCTTGCCCCGCAGGCCATCGGCCCAGGAGAAGAGCAGCTTCACGTCCGGGCAATTCGCCCGAATCCACTCGGCGCAGAGCGAGATGAAATGCGACTCGGAGTTCCTCGGCTCGTCGTCCCGGAGGCAGAGGCGGTTCAGTTCCAGGTAGTCGCCCACGCCCAAGCTCGGAAAGAGCTTCTGGATGGTGTGCCTCGGCCGGACGCCATAGCCCCACATGGCGACCGCAGCGATTTCCCCCTTGTCGTCCCGCAGGGCGAGGTTCACGAGGCAATGCGGCGGGAAAATCTTCGAGTAGTGCCAGCGGCGGACAAACTCCTTCGCCTCCTGGAGCGCGATGCGTTCCGGCCTGCCCGCCGTAGCCTCGGCGAAGACGGGGCTTTCCGCCGTCTTCCTGAACATGTTTTTCGTCTCGGTCATGCGTTTCCCTACTCGAATGCCAGGGCGAGGCCCTGTTCCATCTTCTGGGCGATCCTCTTGGTGTTCTTGGCGGTCTCCTCCGAGGCGCGCGCCGTGCGCTCCTCGGCCGCCGTCGGCCCCACGCCCATCCGGTCCGCCGCCTCCGCCGTGAACGTGCCCACCACGTCGACCTTGAGCGCCCGCTCCAGCTCCGGTATGGCCGCCTCGAACTTCTCCTTGAACTCCCCCAGGTCCGGCGGGGGCACCTCCGGCGGCGGTTCGGGCTTGGGCTGCTCGCGGCCCTCCATCGCGATGCGCTTCTCCTTGGCCTCCTGTATGGCCGAGCGCCACTCGTCCTTGGCGCGGGCCAGCTCGTCCTCGGATTCCTTCATTTCCTTCGCGTACTGGTCGCGCCGCGCGCGGTCCTCCTCGTCGGCCATCTCGGCGATGGCGATGATGACCTGCTTGCGTTCCTTCTCGATGTCCGCGAGTTCCCGTTCGCCCTCGACGCGCTTGTCGATGACACTCCGGGAGACCTCCAGGTTCTTGCGCTGGGTCTCCTCGTCGATGCGCTTGTTCACGGCCTCGACGTCGATGGAGGAGTCGAAGACGCCGATGACCTTGGTCCATTGCTTGGCCAGCCACCCGGTGAGCGAGTTCCAGGTCTTGAGGAAGAAGGCGGCGAAACTGCGGAGCACGTCCGCCCAGAAGTTGACCGTGTTGGCCCATATCTTTCGGAGGCCGTACCACGCCTCGGCCACGAGGACGACCGCGCCGTAGAAGAGGTCGTTCGTGGTCTGGAGGAACCAGTCCTTGAAGCCGAGCCACCAGCCCTTGAGCTTGTTGATGCCCGCGCGCCAGACCACCTGGAGCGAGAGCCAGAGCACACGCGCCGCGAGGGCCACGTCCCCGGCCGCCAACGCGTCCTTGATGCCTTGAAAGGACTCGATGGCGAAGGACTTCAGGTCGCCGAACCGCTCGCCGAGCCAGGAGAGGGCCTCGCCGCCCGCGCCCGTGGCCCAGAGGATGTAGCCGCCGATGCCCGCGATGGCCGCGATGACGAGGCCGACGGGCGACAGGATGAAGCTCAACGCCGCCGAGACGACCGAGGCGAAGACGCCGAAGGCCGTGCCGAGCGCGGAGAGGATGCTTCCCAGCGCCACGAATGCCGCGCCCGCGCCGAGGACGATTGCGCCGATCTTGAGCATTGAGATCACGAGGCCCTTGTTCTCGGCGAGCCAGTCGCGGAAGGAGCTGACGAGGGACACGATCTTGTCGGCGATCTCGGTGAGGAGCGGGGCGAGCGCCGCGCCGACCGTGACCACGAGGCTTCGCAGGGACGCCCACATCCGGTCGAGCGCGTCGTTGAACGTCGCCGCCGCGCGGGCGTCCTCGGTGGACATCACCACGCCCAGGCGCTTGGCCTCCGCACGCGCCTCGGCAAGGCCCTCCATCATGGGGATAAGCGTCGTTCCGGAGCGTCCGAAGACCGCCATTGCGGCGGCGGCGCGCTCGGCCGGGTCGCGTATCTCGTTCAGGCGCTTGCCGATGACCATGAACTGCTGGTCGGGCGAGAGCGCCATGAGCTGTTCGGCCGAGAGGCCGACCATCGCCAGCGCCTCGGCGCCCGACTCGGAACCCGCCGCCGCGCCCGCGATGGCGCGTTGCATGTGCTTTACGCCGGTCTCCACGTCCTCCAGGCTCGCTCCGGACCGCTCCGCCGCGTAGCCCAGTTCCGAAAGGGACTCCACGCTCATCCCCGTGCGCGCGGCCATCTTGTCGAGCTTGTCGCCCATGGTGGCGAAGCTCTTGGCCGAGGCGAGGAGCGGCGTGACGATCCCCGCGCCGACCGCCATCATGCGCGTGCCGATGTTCCGTAGCCCCGCACCGAAGGACTGGAGCTTGCGCGAGGCGGCCTGCAGGCCCTTGATGAGCCGCGAGTCGTTCACTGAAAGCTCGATGAACGCCGCGCCCGCGCGGATGCCTGACGCCGACGGCATGGGTTAATCTCTCCTTTTTGGCGTTGTACACCGATGAAGAAAAAGGAGAATTAGCATGCGTAGAATCAGAGCATTATTATTCTTGGGGATGAGGAGATGGTTATGCCTGTTTGCAATATCTGTCATAGTGCGAAGAAGGACGTCAAGGGGTGTAATCCCGAAAGATGGACTTTCCCTATGAAGAGCCAAGCGAGATTTGCCCCCACGCTTCATAGGAGATGTCCATTTTTCGGGAATGCACCCGACGTCAAGAATCGCATCTTCAAGAAAACGAAGAAGCTGCCGCTTTGTGATAGTTGTCACATGCTGGCGAAGCGACGATTCAACCCTCATCGTGGCAGAAAGAAACGCCGAGTGGCAACTCCTAGCAAGCAGGAGTGGATTGATGCTCTGAAATCCGCGTGGAACAATCGGAGAAAATGCTTTGAGTGCCAGATAAGTCACGTGCGCCTGCATACGACGAACAAGAAGTCTCCCTTCTATCCCACATGCGAACATGTTACCCCGAGCAGTGGTGCGGGTGGCTGGCTTGTTGTGGCAGCAGTCATTAACGACATGAAGTCCGACCTTGACCTTGAGGAGTTTCACAAGATCTTGGCCTTGCTTCCCCCATGCATGACTAATGCGCCCCAAGCGTCGGCCGTGGCCACGTTGGAATCCGTTATTGGTTCTCTGAAACACTGGAAACGCTGAAATCGAAATCATCGTTTCTGCTCCGGTCCGGGGTCGGGCAGGCAGTACCAGCCTTCCGGCAGGTCAAGGACGCCCGGAATCTCCTTCCCGTCCTTGTCCGCCACCCAGACCTTCGCGTGCCGCACCATCTCCCGCAGGCGCACCGGCTCCCCCGGCGGCACGAGCACCACGCGAGTCGCGCAGCCGCTCAAGCAGACGATCACGAAGACTTCCGCGGCGAGCGCCGTCTTCCACCGTGTCAGCAAACCCTTCACGTATCGCATGGGACAGAATCTCCACCAGCACCGGCGCGCACTCGGCCAGTACCGCCCCGAGGAAGCGCCCCAGTGCCGCAGCAATGGAACTCATCTCGCGCCCACGTCTTCGCTCGTCTTGTCGTTGTCGCGTGCAAACAGCAACCCGACCGCCGCCGCGAGCGACGCCCCGAACGCGCCCCAGTTCGCGGTCGTCGCCGGGTCGTTGTCGAGAAGCGGGATCGCCACCAGGGTGATCCCCGCCGCGACCGCCGCCAGGATGCCGCACGCCGTCGTCTTCCAGCTCTTCATGATTCTCTCCTTTCGCTCTTGTCCACGAACACCGCCTTCAGAATGCTCAAGTCCTTCGTCTTCCCGACCGTCTTCTTCTCCATCTCGTAGGGGTTGAAGTCGGCAGGCTTGAAGGCCCGCGTCTTCTTCGGGTCTCGGTTGACGTTGGCCGTGAGCGCCATCGTCGCCGACGTCCGTCCCCAGTCCGCCCGGCCCTTCGCCTCCGCCATCCAGAGAAGCTCGCGGAGCGTGAAAGGCCACGGGGCTACCCCGACGACCCCGGCGAGCTGCCAGACGAGCTTCCAGCAGTCGTCGCCGAACCGGCGACCCGAGCCGGGCTGGCAGCCAAGAGCGCTGCTTCGAGCTTCTCGTCCAGCTCCGGGCTCTCCAGACGCTTCTCCGCCACTTCGAGCGCCTTCGCCTCCCAGCTTTTCAGCTTCCCGAGCGCCTTCTGGAGAAGCCGCCGCTTCCCCTGCGGGAAAAAATCCACGAGTTCCTCCAAAAGCGCCGTCGTCGCATGCTCCACCGCGTCGCCCGCCATGGCCCGGCCGAAATCCTCGTCCGTGATCCCCTTGGCGTCCGCCTCCGGCTTCACCAGCGCATAGAGCACGTCGCAGAGCAGGACCGGGTCGCCGGCGAGCCGCTCGATGAGCCTGCCGTCCAGGACTTCGAGCAGGTTCACGTCGATGAGCGACCGGACGCGTTTGACGGCCGAAACATCCACCGTCACCGTCCAGGTCCGCCCCGCGTTGTCCTTGAACGTTTTCATGCCTGCACCTCCGTTACGTGACCGTGACCCACTGCGGGGCCGTGGTGGAATAGGTGGGCTTGGCCGTCACCGAGACGGTGAGCGCCTCCTCCAGGGCCTCCTTGCGGGAGAAGTTAGTGATGGAGAAGTCGGCTTGGAGTCCCTGCGAGCCGGAGGCCGTGATGTCGCCGTCCATGACTGCGAAGCCGATCTTCGCGTTGGCGAAGTAGGCGTTCTTGATGGCCGTGAACCCGGCGTCGCCCGTGTCCCAGACCATCTCGAACTCGATGCTGCCTTCCTTCAAGGTCGCCACCGTCGCCCGCCAGCCCGCGTTGCCGCGCGTGGTGACGTCGGCCTCGCCGGTCTCCAAGTTGAGCGTGACGTCCTTGACGTTGACGAGTTCCTGCCAGGAGCCGGAGCCGCCCACGCCGCCGACCTTGTAGTAAAGTTTCGCGTCCATCCCCAATCGTACGGCCATCGTGATGCCTCCTTAGCTTTTCACCGATCCGGCCCACATCTTCGGGAGCCGGTCCTTGGTCTTCTCGAGTGCCGGTCCCATGAAGGGCCGCTTCGGGTAACGCTGGCCCCGGAACCGCCCGCCGAACTCGTGCGCCGTGCCCGCCGTGCCGACAACCGAAACGTCGGGGCCGACCACGACCGTCTGCTTGCTCTTTTCGACCGCGTAGAGGATCGCCCGTCGGAGTTGCCCCTTGCGCGTGTGCGGGGGCGTGCCTTCCGGCGACTCGGTCTTCGCGCGCTTGATGCTCCGCTTGGCCGTCATGCGGAGCGCGCCGCCCGCGTGGCCGAGGCTCTTGATGGAGCCCGACCGCGCGGCCTTCACGACCCGCTTGCTTTCCATCTTCGTCCTGACCTTCACGCCGATCATGTTTGCCTCACGCTGGCCCGAGGTTCACCTGTCCCTGCCGCAGTTGACCATTCAGGTTGCGGGCATGGAACCGCACCCGGTTGGCGGAGGCGTCGAAGAAGATCGCCATCTGGCCGTTAGCGAGTTCCGTGTCCGGCGGGGTGGTGTTCTGCGCGGTGAAGAGCGCACCCGTAGCCTTCACCGGCCCGCCGACCGCGAGCGCCTTCGTCGCCTTGTCGAAGACGAGCCCCGCGTCCGCGCCGAACGCGCCGTTGTCGTTGAACTGGACCTGCCGGTTCGCGCCCGCGGGAGGGGTTGGGGGTGTCGGCGGGGCGATGACGATCTGGCCGAAGTAGCCCATCACCAAGTCCCTCCGACAATCGTCACCACGTCGCCCGGCACGCCCTTGACCTTGATGTCCGCCAGGTTGATCCGCTTGAAGCCGTGGTACTCGCCCGGCACCCAGGGCACGTCCGAGCCGTCATCGCCCCGGAAGAAGACCACGCCCGAATTCGTGGGCGGCGTCGAGACCTCCACGCTCGCCACCTCGCGACTCTTGGCCGAAAGCGGCTGGTAGGTCGCCGTCACTATCACCTTGCGCATCACGACGTTGTGCATCGCCTCACCTCGTCACCCGGAACGTCAGCGTCATCACGCTTGTGAACTGCCGCAGCTCCTGCATGTGTTCCTGGGCGTAGACCGGCGCGTGCTCGGTCTTCACCCACGCGGCCTCGGGGAAGTCCTCCAGGCGCTTGGCCCGGAACAACTCCGCGATCTCCCCGGCCAGCTCCATGAGCGGGTCGAGTTCCGCCGCATCGCCCTTCTCGAACTTCTTCTGCACCGCGACGTCGACCTTGTAGTCGAATGTTCCCTTGCCACGCGCTGCCTGGCTTACTTCCACACCCCTCGGCACCACAGTCACGTGCAGGTCCTTCATCTCCGCGAGGTCGTACTGCGGCTGGTAGTGCCGCTCCGCCGTGAACGGGAGCGAGAGCGCCGCCGCGTTCAGCGCCGAAACCACCGCGTCAGCCGTTCGCAGAAGTTCGGATGGCATGCTTCGCCTCCGCGTCGTGCAGGCAGGGTTTGTGTTCCAGCGTGTCCTTGAGCTCCCGGAGCGCGCCGCACAGGTCGTTCTGTGCCTTGACGCTCTGTGCCGTCAGTTCCACGAGGCTCCGCTCCAGGCCGTCGATGCGCCCGGCCATGCGCGCCTCGCGCTCCTGCGACGCCCTCCGGTCCGCAT
>Ga0101944_10002735_pt1 | contig 27385 bp, 28 predicted proteins | sample DewCreD2012metaG_FD_75245 | JGI IMG/M metagenome (GOLD analysis project Ga0101944, IMG submission 75245) | Hot spring sediment bacterial and archeal communities from British Columbia, Canada, to study Microbial Dark Matter (Phase II) - Dewar... ... | reverse complement strand
AGAAATGCTTGTTCTCTGAATGCGTTCCCTTTCATAGCGCGACTTGCCGCCTTTCAGTTCCTCATGCCATTGTTGAAAGGTGCGTTGATTGTCGTTGTACTCTACATCACACAAACCGATAATCAATCCATGAGCGCCATACTTTTCAACAGATTGCTGAATGGCTGTCATATCATTTAGGATCGAGCGGTGATCATCAGATTTGATGGCTTTGGCTTTGATGTCCCAGTTAATGGTTCTTTTAAGATCAAAAGAAGCAGTCTTTACCCTCCCAAAACGATCACCGGGAATTTGAAACTGGTCACTTAATTTCTGATAACACAAATACTCGAAATAAAACGACCACCATTCCATTTGCCGCCAGTTGTAGTTAGCTTCTTTGAGCTTCAGGATGCTTTCTTTTCCATCCCAAGAAGTGGCGAGGCCGGCTAACCGCTGTGATGCAAGTTCCATATCTTCAATAATGCTTGGTTGCAGCCGCATCCTTAAAACAATCTCTCCTGTTGCGGATAAACCTCTACTTCCAGCCTTTTGCGGGCAATTTCACAATACTCAGCGCTGATTTCGATACCGATGAAGTTGCGGTAATTTTTACGCGCCATGACGCAAGTTGTCCCGCTTCCACACATCGGATCAAGGACAATTTCGCCCGGATCAGAGAAACAAAGAATCAGGTCTTCAGCCAGCTTATCCGGGAAGGTGGCCGGGTGCTGCAGTTTCAGGCGGTTGCCTTCGGTGTTGCTGGTGGCATACTGCCAAACGGTGCCGCGGCACTTCATCGGATTGACCGCTTTCGGTTGAATCACCTTGAAACCGCCGTTGGTCAGGCGATCGGTGCCAGTATAAACTTTGCCAGCATGTTTACTGGGCACCATCAAATGTTCTTTGTGAAAGGTCTTGGGTTTTTGACCTTTGAAAAACATCAACACATATTCATGGTCCACCCGAAAACGGGTATTCCACCATGCACCCGGGTTTCCGTCTCGTTTGTAAATGACCGTTTCAAACAACTTCCAGCCGATTGAATCCACCCAGTTGACCGCCAATCGAAAAGAGGTCAGCGTCTTGGCAAAATTGCGCGTGGCATCGCCAATCACAACGACGGCAACACCCCCCTCCTTCGTTACGCGATACAATTCCCTGCCCAAAGCCACAAAGTCAAACTGCCAGTTTTTCTTATAGTCGCGAATGTCATCATAAGGAGGAGAAAAGACACTCAAGTCAATCGAGTTTTCCGGAAAAGTGGGCAATTCCTTCAGGCAGTCGGCTTGAAGGATTTGATTCAGCCGCGACTCAAGCGAGTGATTATCGTTCATCTTTTCTAGTATAATCGAATCGTGGCGAAAACGCTAATTCAATTTGTTTGCCAGAACTGCGGGCGCACCTCGCCGCGCCAGCTGGGACGCTGCCCCTCCTGCGGCAGTTACGGGACAATGGTCGAGGAGGTGATTGCCGCGCCGCCTTCCAAAACCAAACCGGGGCGCGGGCTGAGCAGCCAGTCGCAGCCGCGCCGTCTGGCAGAAATTTCCGGCGATGCAGAAGAACGCCTGCCGCTGGGCATGGCCGAATTTGCGCGTGTGCTGGGCGGCGGGATTGTGCCGGGCTCGATTGTGCTGGTCGGCGGCGATCCGGGCATTGGTAAGTCCACCCTCACCCTGCAAATGACGCTGGAAATGGCGGCCCACTTTGCCCACCAAAGCGCCGCCGTGCTGTATGTTTCCGGTGAGGAGTCGGAGCGGCAGATCAAAATGCGCGCCTTGCGCCTGCTGCAAAACAACCATGCTTCTCAGCCATTGCCGGAAAACCTGTTTCTGGTCACCGAAACCAATCTGGAAATCATTTTGGAGCATATCCGCGCCGTTGCGCCGCTGCTGCTGGTGATTGATTCCATCCAAACCGTGTATCTGCCGGAACTGGGCAGCAGCGCCGGTTCGGTGGGACAGGTGCGCGAGTGCGCCTCGCGCCTGCGCGAGCTGGCCAAAACCAGCGGTATGGCGGTGTTCGTCATCGGGCATGTCACCAAAGAGGGTATCATCGCCGGGCCGCGCGTGCTGGAGCATATCGTGGATACCGTCCTGTATCTGGAAGGTGACCGCTATCAGTCCTTCCGCCTGCTGCGTTCGGTTAAAAACCGCTTTGGAGCCACCTCGGAGGTGGGGGTGTTTGAGATGCGCGAGCGCGGCATGGTGGAAGTGCCCAACCCCTCCGAATTGTTTTTAGCCGAACGCATGATCAACGCGCCGGGTTCGGCGATTGCGGTGACGATGGAGGGCACCCGTCCGCTGCTGGTGGAAATTCAGGGACTGACCAGTTATTCCAACCTCGGCAACCCGCGCCGCACGCCTAACGGGGTAGACCTCAACCGGCTGCTGCTGATCACCGCCGTGCTGACCCGCCGGCTGGGGCTACGCCTTGCCGATCAGGATGTGTTTGTCAATGTGGTCGGCGGGCTGCGCATCAGCGAACCGGCAGCCGATCTGGCGCTGGCGGCAGCCATCACTTCTTCGATGCGGGATGTGCCGGTGCGCGCCGATGCCGTGCTGATCGGTGAGGTGGGGCTTTCCGGAGAATTACGCTGGGTAGGACAGATGAATGCCCGTCTGCGCGAGGCGGCCAAGCTGGGTTTCCGGCGCGCCGTCATCCCGCGCCGGGTGCGAAGCAATGAGCCGCTGCCGGAGGGCATCGAAATTCAACAGGCGCGCTCGCTGCGCGAGGCGCTCCATCTGGCATTGATCGAGGAAGGCTGAAGCGGACGAACGATTCGCCGTGCAGTCAATGGGTTAATCCATGCCGCCCGGCGGGGCGAGCGGACTGCTGCTTCGGCGGCGCTGACCAATGACGCGGATCATCACAATTGCCAGCGTAAGGATGGTGACCGGCAGCGCAAAACCGAGCATGACTTGCGTAAACAACGGCAGGATGGGATGACGGATGGCATCCAGAATCAGGTAGGCGGTGTAGGCGATGTAGTAAAAAAAGAACAAAGCCCCCTCGCGGCGTAAGATTTTTGTGCCGGAGAAAAAGATGGGGATACAGGCCACCGCCACAGCGGTCATCACCGGCAAATCCAGCTGGCGCGCACTTTCCGGAATCACCACGCCGCCGGGGGTGACCAGGGCGGTCAGGCCCAGCACACCCAGCAGGTTGAACAAATTGCTACCAACCACATTGCCCACAGCAATATCCCGTTCACCGCGCAGGCTGGCAATCACCGAGGTAATCACCTCCGGCAGGGAGGTACCGGCGGCGATGATAGTCAGGCCGATGATCAGTTCACCCACCCCCAGCGATCGGGCAATTTCAACCGACCCCTGCACCAGCCAGCGGGAGCCGACCCCCAGCATCACCAAACCGCCAACCGCCAGCAGCGCGTTCAACCCCAACCGGCGCGGAGCGGGTGTCGGCGGGCCGCCAAATTCGTGTTGGTATTCCTCTTTGACCTCAGCGCTTTCCCGCTGACTGATTCGAATAAGCAGGAAGACATAACCGAGCAAGCCGAGAAAAAAGAACAACCCCTCCAACCGGCTAAAGCGCCCATCTAGAGACAGCAGCAGGGTAAGCAATGAAACAACCACCATCAACGGCACATCCAGCCGCACCAGCTGTTGGGAGATGATCAAGGGGGTGATCATCGCAGAAAGCCCCAAAATGAACAGCACATTGAAGATGTTGCTGCCGATGATGTTGCCGACCGTCAGATTGGCCTGCCCGCTGAGCGAAGCGACCAGGCTGACGGCAAACTCCGGCGAGCTGGTGCCAAAGGCGACCACCGTCAGGCCGATGATCAAGGGGGAAATGCCCAGTGCGGCAGCCAGCCGCGAAGCGCCACGCACCAGCCCCTCGCCGCCGACGATTAACAACACCAGCCCTGCCAGCAACATTAAAACCGCCATATTTTCATCCTTTTCGATAGATTATGGCGTATTTTACCGGATGTGCGGGATAATCTCCAGCATCTGATGATTATTCACTTTCGTTAATGTCCTTCCAAGCGCAGCAAAACGCACCCGTGCTGATCAATTGCCCCTTCCTTCGCCTCCTCCAGTATCGCTTTCGCGATATTGGGGGAGGTGGGTGGGGGTCACAAATCAGATTGCCGCGCTCGCTGACGCTCGCTCAAAAGGACAACCGAGGTTTACTTCATTCCGAGTGAAGCGACACTCACCAGTGCTGACGGGAATCTCCCCTCTTGCTTATAGAAGGCTGTGCGGGAGATTGCCGCGCTCGCTGACGCTCGCTCAAAAGGACATAAACCAGCCGTGTCACTCCGACTAAAGCAACATAAACAAAAAATTAATGTCACTCCGAACGAAGTGACACTCACCAGTGCTGACGGGAGTCTCCCACTCTGTCCTCATAACCGCCATGTCGGAGATTGCCGCGCTCGCTGCGCTCGCTCAAAAGGACGTTAATTCCAAGCGCAGCGCGGCTTAACCGACCACCTCGACCAGAAAATAGGTCTTTTTCCCGCGCCGCAAGACAAGGAAACGCCCCTCTAAAAGGTCGTTCAGCGTCACCTGCCGCTCGCTTTCGCTGACGCGGTGATTGTTGAGGTACACTCCGCCTTCGCTGATGGCGCGGCGCGCCTCGCCTTTCGATTTCATCATCCCGCTGTTGACCAGCAAATCCACGATGTTCAACCCCGCGCTGCCGAACTGATCTTTCCCCAATTGGGCGGAGGGAACATCGGCGAAAATTTCGGCGATTTCGGCAGCCGAAAGACCCTCCACCGCGCCGCCAAACAACACCTGAGCGGCCTGCTCGGCGCGCGCCAGGGCGGTTTCGCCGTGCAGCATGCCGGTCATCAGCCGCGCCAGCGTGCGCTGGGCTTCGCGCTGTTCGGGGCGTTCTGCCAGCGCGTGCTGCAAGGCCTCAATTTCCGGCTGAGTGAGGAAGGTGAACACCTTGAGGTAGTGAATCACGTCGCGGTCGTCGGTATTCAGCCAGAACTGGTAGAAGCGGTAGGGGGAGGTGCGCTGGGGGTCGAGCCAGACCGCCCCGCTTTCGGTCTTGCCGAATTTGCTGCCATCGGCTTTGGTGATGAGTGGATAGACCAGGCCGTAGGCCGTCCCGCCGGTCACCCGGCGGATGAGCTCCACGCCGGCGGTGATGTTGCCCCACTGGTCGGAGCCACCGGTCTGCAGCACACAGCCGTAAGTACGGTAGAGATGCAAAAAGTCGTAGGATTGCAGCAGCATGTAACTGAACTCGGTGAAGGAAATGCCCTCTTCGCGTTCCAGCCGGGCGCGCACCGAGTCCTTGGCGATCATGTAATTGACCGTGAAGTGCTTGCCAATATCGCGTAAAAACTCAATCAGGTTGAGCGGCAGCAGCCAGTCGGCATTATTGACCAGCCGCGCCGGATTGGTTTTGGCGTTAAAGTCCAGAAAGCGGGCCAGCTGCGCTTTGATGGCTTCAGCATTTTCTTCAATTTGCTGACGGGAAAGCAGCGGGCGTTCACTGCTCTTACCGCTGGGGTCACCGATCATGGTGGTACCGCCGCCTGCCACCGCAATCGGGTGGTGACCGTAACGTTGTAAGCGCGCCAGCGCCAGCAGCGGCACAAGGTGGCCGATGTGCAGGCTGTCGGCGGTTACATCAAAGCCGTTGTAAACGGTTACGGTTTGTGTGGCAAGCAGGTTCTGGACGCCTTCGATACAATCAAAGACCAGCCCGCGCCATTGGAGTTCTTCAAATGCGTTTGCAGGCATGGTTCACCCAATCGGAGAGAATTTTTGCTGCCCTGCGGCAGCCGCCTCTAATTCTAACACAGGTTAAAAAATGCTTCGGGTTTAATCTAACGTCAATTCGGGATAAATCATTTTTACATCAACTTTCGAATTTTCGTCCCCCTCCCGCCTCCCCCAAAATCGCAGGGGCGATTTTGGGGGAGGTGCAGGTGGGGGTAATGCTCACTGCATGCCACGTTTTGATCTTATCCCGAACTCACGTTAATTTATCTCGGGTAGCAGTAATTTCCCGCCACGGTATTTGAGGATAAGTGTCTCTAAATTCCAAGGGTACTTTTTTCGCCGCCTCACCAATTACCTCAATTGCCCGAATGATCGCATACTGTGTCTTTTCATCATTGGCAAAACTGTCAAAATCGGCCCCTTCAGCAAATAATAAGGCTTTTTTGGAATTCTCCAACATATCACGAATATAAACCACTGCATCACGAGGATAGGTCATACCGGTTTTGCTTCTTTCAGAATCATGGGCGCCAGGTCGGGTTTGAGGTTATCCTTTATGATGAGATCAACTTTTACTCCCAGTTGATTCCTCAAGAATAGTTCCAGAGATAAGAACCTGAACAAGGAAGGATCCACTTCAAAAGTCACAAGCAGATCAAGATCGCTTTCCGAATTTTCCTCCCCGCGCACGTAGGATCCAAACACCTCCAGCGTTTTCACATGAAATTGTTTTTGGAGGTAAGGCTGCAACGCTCTCAGTCGGGTCAGCAAATCATCCCCAACTCCATTAGAACCTACCCTCCCGCCACAGCCTGCCGGGTTGCCGTGCAGCGTTCGCAAGTCGGGTCATCGCACAAAAAAGCCAGCGGGTCATCCTGCAGCGCGCCGACCAGCAGGCCGGTCATCTCCGCCAGCGGCAGGGCGCGGATGCGAGATTCTCCAATGAACGTTTCGCGGGTGACGGCTTGCAGCAGCGGGGCGGCTTTCTCAAAACCCAGCGAACAGCCCGGAAAGCCCGGACATTCCACCACCCCGCCGGGGGTCAGCGCCCAGCGCACAAACTGCCGCCGGCCGGCCAGTTTTTCGGCATAGTGAATGCTGGTGTTGACGGTGTGATCCACCCCCAGCAGCAACACCCAGCCTTCCTGCTCGTTCAGGTGGCGAATCGGCGCCAGGGGTTCGGTCAGGGTTTGGGCTGCCAGGGCTTCTTCCACGCCCACCCCGGCAAATGAGAGAATGGGGTGGCCCGAACGTTTTGCCTGCGGGTGTTTACGCAGCACCTCCGGCAGGATGCCCATCAGCGGATCGGCCGGCAGGTCGGGAGTGAAGAAAACCGCCATGGCGTTTTGGTCACGGCCGCTGCCGTACCGAATGGCATTGTTGTCCGGGCCTTCTTCCGGAATCAGCATGGTCTGGTAGGTGTGGGTGGGCATCATCAGGTGCGGAAAGACGCTCAACAGCGCGCCGAGCAGCGTTTCGGCGCCGCCGCGCACCTCACCAAATGCCTTCAATGAGGCATGGGCAATCACCGGCTTACCGGCTGGCAGGCCCAGCCGCTGCAAACCCTGCACCAACTCGCGAAAAGATAACGGCATGGCAGCCTCCCCCGTTCGGTGGGATTGGCCGTGAATCCACCCTCAGGCAGCCGAGAGGCGGCGGAGCACCTGCGCGACAATCGGTTCTATCTCATCCTGAGCGGTGGCGAACACAGCGCTATGAATATTATACGCCAGCAGAGAAGAAGCGATAGCCCCTACCAGCCCGTTGATTCCGGCCTGAGCGGCGGCCAGCGCCAGCGAGGATTGTGCCAGCTGCGGCTGGGTGACGAAAAAAATGCCCCCGCCGCCGGGCTGTTCACGCATTACGGCAGCGGCAGCCTGCGCCAGCAAAAACGGCGCGCTCAGGTTGATTTCCAGCGAACGCTGCCAGTCCCACTCGTCCAGCATCAGCAAATCGGCGGAGGGGGCAGCCTGCAGGCAGTACATCAACACATCCAGGCGTTCCCAATCATTGAGGACATCCTCAATCAGCGCGCGGGCTGCCAGGCCCTTGCCGGTATCCCCCACATACGTGCGGCAAAGTGAACCGCCGGCTTCAATTTGGGTGCGCAAATCCTCCAGATGCAGGGGCTGTAAATCGTGGGCGGCAATCCGCCACCCGGCGGCTGCCAGCCCCAGCGCAATTTGCCGGCCGGGCGGACGGGCCGCGCCGCACACCAGCGCCACCCGCGCCCCGCCTGAACCGTTGGCGCCGCTCATGGCTGCTCCATCGCCTGGGCTACCACCTGCTCACAGCGCGGCGGCATGGGCGGATTTTCGCTGGCATTCAGGCGCAGGTTGAAATAAGGCGAGGGGTCGTAGGTGTTGGCAATCTCCAGTTCATTGAGAAAATGACCCTGCCCGTCATCCTTGACAATCGAAAAATGCAGATGAACCCCCACCGGCGCGCCGGGTGTACCGGAGTAATTGCCCTGAAACCCCAAAAATGTCCCCTGCCGCACAAACACTTCACTGCTGCCGGGTGGGAATTCCAGCGCGATCAGGGAATTGCCCTGTTCATCCGCCAGATGGGTGTAATACGTCCAGATTTGCTGCCCCGGCTGGAGCGGGTCCTGCGGGATGCGGATGATGAGGCTGGATTTCCAGTCCGGCAGGCGGCTCAGGTAGCCGTCGTAGGCAGCATAAACGGGGGTTTGACCGGGCGGCGTGCCGCCGAATATATCCAGGCCGGTATGGCGGTGACCGGGACGAAACGAATCATCCCACAAAAACCCGATGTAGCCTTCGGTAGGGAAGGCAAACGGCGCGCCTTCGCAGCGGGTGTTGGCGTTCACTTTCCAATCGCCATAAGCCTGGGGGTTGCGGATGAAGTGCACCACCCGGGTGGTGCGGCTGGCCGTACGGCGCGGGTTCAAAAACCAGAAATAACCCGCCAGCAGACCGGCAATCACCGCCCCGCCCAGTAAAAGGGGAAAGATGCGCTTCATTCCGGCTGAATCAACCGCCCCTGCATGGACCAGGGGCCTGTCCAGGTAATTTCCACCGGCCGAATTTGACCGCGCAGGTCGGCGCTGCTTTCGACAAAGACCAGTTTGTTGGTGGGGGTACGTCCCTTCCAGCGCCCGCGCACCGGTTCTTCAAAGAGGACTGCCACCGTCTTGCCGAGGTAGGCGGCGTGAATTTCGGCGGCAATGCTTTCCTGCAACTCTTCCAGAAGGCGGAAGCGCCGCCACTTTTCCTCATCCGGCACATCATCGGTCATACGGCGCGCCGAAACGGTGCCTTCACGCGGCGAGTAGCGCGCCAGATGAGCCACATCCAGTTTCAAGTCCGCCAGCAGATCGTAGGTGTGCTGGAACTGGGCTTCGCTTTCGCCGGGGAAACCGACGATCACATCGGTGGCAATCGAAACGCCGGGAATACGGGCGCGGATTTTCTCCACCAGCCGGCGGTACTGTTCGGCAGTGTAGCCGCGGCGCATGTTGGCAAGCACCTCGTCATCACCGGCCTGCACCGGCACTTCAATGTGCGGCATGACCTTGGGCAGTTCGGCAACCGCATCCAGCAGGTCATCGGTCATCCAGTTGGGGTGAGAAGTCAGAAAGCGGATTCGTTCCAGCCCCTCGATTTGATTCAGACGGCGCAGCAAACCGCTCAGGGTGGGGTAGTCGGGGTTGTCCTTGCCGTAGCGGTCCACAATCTGCCCGAGCAGGGTGATTTCTTTGACGCCCTGCGCCACCAGCGCTCGGGCTTCGTTCAGAATTTCCTGGGGTGGACGGCTTTTTTCCACCCCGCGGCGGTAGGGGATGATGCAGAAGGTGCAGGCGTGCGAGCAACCGTACACCACCGGGATGAAGGCCGAAACCAGATGACCGCGCTCCCCGGCGGGCAGGGTCAGGTCTTCATCTTGCAGGGCGTAACGCAGGGCAACCTCAGCCTGCTCCAGATCGCGCCCGTCGCGGCGCAGGAGGTACTCCACCAGCGGGCGCGGGTCGGAAGGCGGCGAGAAAACATCCACATACGGGAAGCGCTCGGCCACCCGCGGGTTGCCCTTAACCCCCACCAGACAACCCATCAGGTTAATCACCAGATCGGGGCGCTGCTTTTTGATGGGGCGCAGCGAACTGAGCCGTCCGTAGGCTTTATCCTCAGCCGACTGGCGCACCACGCAGGTATTCAACACGATGACATCCGCCTCCTCGGCGCGCGGCGCGCTGGCATAACCGAGGTGTTCCAGCGCCGAAGCCACCCGCTGCGAGTCGGCCACATTCATCTGACATCCTTCCGTCCAGATGTAGTATTTCATGCGCCAAATTATATCAGGGTTTTGAGAGGGAATTAAGGCTGTTTTTGTCTGATTATCATTTGGGGAAGAACTTTTACGAACCATCCAAAACAAATGGGGTTGAAGATTGTACAATCATTAGACAAGCGAACTTGTATAAACAATAATAAATTGCAGTGTAAAACAAATCTTTTTTATTATCGGTAAAGGAGATGAACCCATGAACCTCGAAAACATGCTTACCTACACCCCCATTCAATGGCAGCTGGTTGCCCACATTCTCATTCTGGGATTTGCGTCCATGGCAGCCGGTTTTGTCTATTTTCTTACCACCATGCGGGATGTTGCTCCCCGCTATCGGATTTCTTCCGTGTTGGGCGCAATTGTCATGGTGTCCGCCTTCCTGCTGCTCTATGCCCAGTGGCAAGCCTGGCAAACCACCTTTGCTTTTCAAAATGGGGAGTTTGTGCGCAGCGAAGGCATCTTCTCCAACGGCTTTCGCTACCTCAACTGGCTGATTGATGTCCCCATGCTGCTGCTGCAGCTGGTGGTCATCCTCGGCCTGGGAGCGGCTGCCAGCCGCCGGCTTGGCACCATCTTCGTCGGATCGGGGGTGGCGATGATCATCCTCGGCTACATTGGGCAATTTTACGAAGTGACCAACCTGACCGCCCTGTGGGTATGGGGAGGAATCAGCACCGTCTTCTACATCATTCTCCTGTACTAAGTATGGGTGGAAATTGGCAAAGCGGTCGAACGAATGCCAGCGCCAGCCGCAGCCACCATGAAAAGCATCCGCTGGTTGTTCTTGATTGCCTGGACAATTTACCCGATTGCCTACATCATGCCCGCCATCCTGCCCACTGCGGATGGGGTCGTCCTGCGGCAAGCCATCTACACCGTGGCGGACATCACCTCGAAGGTAATTTACGGGGTGCTGGTCACCAAAGTTGCCGTGGATTTGAGCAAAGCCGAAGGCTGGACCAGTCTGTCATCTGAAACAGAACGGGAAATGGTCAGCGTCAATTGATTCTTCTGATTCTTCGTTAACCACAGTCAGCCCGCCCGATTTGAACAGGCGGGCTTTTTTTATTTTTGTGCGACACTGTATGGCTTTCTCAAACTTCCTTGACATCCCTGTAATTTTGTATCGAAACTCGAAACCCCACCCGCCTTCCCCAATATCGCTTTGGCGATATTGGGGAAGGCGCAGGAGGGGGCAAAAGCGCTTGGTTGGACGCATCAATAAATTATTCCGAATAGACATCGGTCAGCACTGGCCGGCTACTGTTTAACCATTTTCGACTTTGAGAAAGCCCCATGTAAAACGTGAGCAGCGCTGCCGGGCAAGTGGGGATATAATGGATCAGATCAAAACCTGGCAGGCAATGCCAATTAACCCACCTGCACCTCTCCCCAAATCGCAGGGGCGATTTTGGGGGAGGCGGGAGGGGGAAGAAAATTTCAAAGTTGATGTAAAAATGATTTATCCCGAATTGACGTTAATTACCTCACCTTAAACACACAGGAATTGTTATGCCGCCAGCTGAACGAACCCTGCGGGTCGAGGCCATCGTCCTGCGCCACAGCGATTGGGGCGAGGCCGACCGCCTGCTCAGCCTCTTCACCCGTGAAGAGGGCAAACTGCGCGCCATTGCCAAAGGCGTGCGGCGGCTGCGTTCGCGTAAAGCCGGGCATTTGGAGCCGTTCACCCGCGTCAAGTTGATGCTGGCTCACGGCCGCGATTTGTGGATTGTGACCCAGGCCGAAACGGTGGCCGCTTACCTGACCCTGCGCGAAGACCTGGAGCGGATTGCCCATGCCAGTTATGCGGTGGAGTTGCTCGACCGCTTCACTTATGAAGAAGGCGCAAACCGCCCGCTGTTTGACCTGCTCGCCATCACCTTGCAGCGCCTGGACGAAGGTCAACCGCCGTTTACCCTGCTGCGTTACTACGAACTGCGCCTGCTCGATCTGCTCGGCTTCCGCCCGGAGTTGTTCCGTTGTGTGGGTTGCGGTGACGAGATTCAGCCGCAGGACCAGTTCTTCTCTCCGCTGCTGGGCGGGGTGCTTTGCCCGCGCTGCGGCTCACAGGATGCCTCCGCCCGCCCCATTTCGGTCAATGCCCTGCGTTTTCTGCGCCATTTTCAACGCAGCACCTACGCCGAAGCCACCCGCGCGGTGATTCCCGTGCCGGTTCAGCAAGAAATGGAAACCCGCATGCAGGATTACCTGACTTATTACCTGGAGCGCGGACTGAATACACCCGCTTTTCTGCGCGCCGTGCGCCGGCGCAAAACCGATTAATCGTTCAGCGCGGCGGCACGCTCGGCAAAACTGAGCGGACGGTTGTACTGCTGAAAACCCTGCACGGTGATGCGGCGCAGCAGCCACAGCGACACCATCAGGCTGACGGCAAACAGAAAGAAGACAATCACATACCCCGCCAGCGGACTGCCGCTCAGCAGGCTGATCAGGTCGCGCAGCACGCCGCTGGAAAGTGTGCCAATCAGCCGCGAGAGGGCATTGGCAATGCCCCACGCCCCAATGTACAGTCCCACCCGTTCGGTGGTCATATCCAGCATCAAAGAGAGGTTGGAAACGGTTGCCAGACCGCTGCCCAGACCCAGCAGCACCACCCCGGCGTAAAATACAGCGCTGATTTCCAGCAATCCGCTCAGCGCAATCATCAGGAAGGCTGCCGCGGCAACCCCGCCGCCAATTTGGGCAACCCGCCGCTTGCCCATGCGCTGCTCCAGCAGGCTGGCGCTAGCCAGCGTGATGAGCATGCAGGTGCCCCAAATCGAGGTGATGCGGGTAGTGGCTGCCACGGGCAGGTCAAACGCCTGGGCGGCAAACGGTTCCAGCAGCACATCCTGACCGAGAATGGCCGCCAGCAGCAGAATCAGGTAAAAGAAAAAACGGCGCGCCACCGGGTTGGCAAACACCACTTTGAGGGTGCCGGTCCAGCTGGTGCGTTCTTCATCCGGCACACTTTGGAGCGGTTTGGAATGGCGCGGTTCCAGTCCTGCCAGCCCAATCATTCCCAGCAGCAAGGCCGCCCCGGCAACCATCAAAAAAGCGGTTTGCAACTGCTCCGGTGAGTAATTCACCAGCAGGCGGCTGAGTGTGGCGGCCGTGAAGATGATGGCAATGATCATCAGCGTCATCATCACCGCCACCGTGCGGCTGCGTCCCCGTTCGCCGGTCAGTTCCGATGCCAGCGAAAAATAACTGACCGCTGCCAGATTGTAGCCCATACCCCACGCGGTAAAAGTCAGCAGGGTGAAAATCAGCCCCAGCAGCGGATTTTCCGGCATGGTGAACACAGCAAATGGGGCAACCCCCAGGGCTACCACGCACAAAAGCAGCCCCAGCGCAATGTAGGGACTGCGCCGCCAGCCCAAAATGGGGTGACGGTCAGAGTATGCCCCAATCATCACCTGAATGGGTGCAAACAAATACGGCAGAGAGGCCAGCAGGGAAACCAGCGCGGCGGAAAGGGCCAGTTCCTTGATCATGACACGGTTGAGGGTGCTGTTGATGGGCACGAGTGTCATCGCCACGGCAACGTGAATGAACGAGATTTGCAGGATTTTTCTCATCATAAGCGCCATTGTAAGACATGGCGATTAAATGCGAATTAAAGAATGGTCTTTATAAAAAGGATGAATTGCAAATCATCCTTTCATTCGGCAAGGGAATGACTTTGATCACCTGCCGTATGACACGGCCTGTCCACCTGTCAGATGATAATGCTGGCCGTGCGGTTTGATTTTTCCGTTTCCTTAAGACGCAGCGACGATTTGAGGAGCAAGCGGATAGCAATCACTTATATCGTTCCAAAAGGATTGGAAAGACCGCATAGTCATTGAGCGGTGGAGTCAGCTGGAGTTGATTGCTGCCAACACATTCATATAAAAAGGCTACTTCGCCCTTGGCTGCATCACCCAACAATCCCACCTCCAGGTCGGTTCGCTCCCCAAAAACTTCCACCTGAAAAACAATGCCGCTGGTTTGCTGATTGTTGAAGATCACTTTATTGCCCTCAATTCGATAAGAAGCAAAGCCAACACCATCCAGAATAACGTCCATGGGGATTTCAGTCGTACCAACTTTGATGGAGGCAGACTGAGTGAACTCAATCGCTTCAAGCAAAATAGAACCGTCAAAGTTGAACTGATACCAGGCATTTCCGGACGTGCCTTGATAGGTGATATCGGTACCTTCAAACGCGGTTTGAAAATAGGGCGCCATATCCGTAACAATCCAGCGTCCAATCAGGCAGGATTTGGCAACATCGGGTGTGTCCGTCAGCAGGGGGGTTGTAACGGCGGTTGGCAGAGGCGCTTCGGTGGGCACAGGCGTGGGTGGGAAGGTCGGAACGGCGGTAGGCGCAGCCGGTGAGGACACCTCCGGCAACGCTGGTGAATCGCCGCTTCCCGCACAGCCGGCCGCAGCCAGCAAGAAGATGCCCCCGAACAGGAGAAAGATTTGAAAGCGGTTAAATGGTTTCATGAAAAGTTCTTCCCGTATTATTGGATAAATTCACTGAAAATTACAAGAAATTATCGAGTCACTTTCAAGGTATTTTTTACCGTTGATATGGATTGATCCGTTGTAGATTTTTTCAGCCGTAACTTTTAGTCACAAAAGACGACTATAAAGACATACAAAGCCATATTATGGAGGTTTATCATGTCAAATTCTCACTCTTCACTGGCAATTTTCTCAATTCCAGTTGTGTTCATTTTAGGCGTGTTCGCGTTGATTCAATTCCTGCCGATTGGTAAAGATCAAACCAACCCGCCGGTAGTTGCCGAACCAAATTGGGACAACCCGCAAACCCGTGAAACTTTCCTGCGCGCCTGCGGCGATTGTCACAGCAATCAGACGGTTTGGCCGTGGTACAGCAAGATTGCGCCGGTTTCCTGGTTAATCAGCCGGGATGTCAACGAAGGGCGAAGAAAACTCAATGTATCGGAATGGGGAGTACGCAAAAACGATGCCGATGATGTCGTTGAGGTCGTACAAAATGGCGAAATGCCGCCCTGGTTTTATTTGCCCTTGCATCCCGAAGCACGCTTGAATGCAGACGAAAAACAGGCTTTCCTGCAGGGTCTGACAGCCACCTTTGGCATGGATGAGTCATTTGAAAAAGAGGATGATGATTAGCGCTCTTAATTGCGGTGTGGGTGTGCATGTCAGATTAACTTAACGTCAATTCGGGATAAATCATTTTTAGACCAACTTTCGAATTTTTGTCCCCCTCCCCGCCTCCCCCAAAATCGCAAGGGCGATTTTGGGGGAGGCGGGGAGGGGGTGGTTGGTATTGCCTGCAAGGTTTTGATCTTATCCCGAACTCACGTTAACTTATCCCCAATTGAATAAAGTTTAAAGAGATTCGTAGAGTCAGTAGGGGCTGGGGATATGTGGATAAAACATCTGTTTTTGCAATTTTGCCCGTACAGGTGGGGGGCAGGGCTGTCATATCCCCTGTATGCGGGGCTGATTTTTTCTGCCGATTGGGGAGAAATTCTGTGGATGAAAAGTGTATGAATACAAGGAAAAGCAGTGTTTCTCAGGGTATTTTTTATATCTGGCGCACTTCCTCCGAATACCCCCATATATAGGGGTCGCTGATCGAGCCGAGAGAGGGATAATTGGAGGATTTATCCCCAATTTTCCACATCAAAATCAACTTATCCACAGTTTTTCCACATTTATCCACAGATAACGTGGAAAAAACAAAAAAAGAACCGCAGGGCAGGATACCCACCTGTGGGGGTGTGTACGGCAGATTTTTACACACCGTACTGTTTTCCCCACAGGTCGAGCGTTTCCTCAACCGTATCCAGATAAGCATCCACGGCTTTCAAGCGTTCGGGCAGGGCTACGCTCGAAAGTCCCAGCCTGCCGCAGGCATTCTGCCAGCCGCTAAGAACGGCTGCATCTTCCGGCTGAGCGCGGGCGGCGCGCGTCCAGGTGCGCAGCAGCAGCCACAACGCCGCCGCGGGTGAATCTTCGCCGAGTGCGAGGACGGCGCGCTCGTAATACGGCAGGCGGGCGGGGTCGAGGCGGGGTGATTTTTCCTCACGATTTGCGGCGGACTGCATGGCAACCCGCCAGTTTTCCAACAGGTTTTCAATCAGTTCCAGGCTGGCAGGGTCATCCTGAATCAGGTCGGCCAGGCCGGCGGCCATGCCCGGCCGGCCGGCGGCTTGCGCCCTTTGGGAAAATTGAATTAAAAACCGACGTTCTGTCAGGGGTGTGCCGTACAGGACACTGACGGCGTTGGAGGCGTTTTCGAGTATATCCAGATACTGATGAATTTGTTGAGGGGTAGCCTGGGCCGGCTGAGATTGCAAATCCAGCCAGGATTGACGGGCCTGATCACTGAACAGACGGGCGCGCTGCAGCACATACTCCGGCAGATCGAACTGGGCGCCGGCGCTTGCCTGAGTAAATTCGAACCAGTGCCCAATATCGTGCAGGACAATCGGGTTGGCGCACAAGAAGGAGCCGATCCAGTTATCGGCACGCAGGCGGCGCGGCTGCTGAAAGACGCTCTGCGGCAGATGAGCAATGTCCAGATGAATTTCGTCGGTCAACCGCACAATTTCACGCGGGTAGGGCGGCAGCGTCGAATGGACAAAGATCAGGTCAATATCGGTGGTGCCGCCCAGCAGCGGTTCTTCGCCGAGCAGCGAGCCGGTCAGGTAAATGCAAACCAGACTGCGGTCGCGCCGCGCATAACGCTCGGCGCTTTCGCGGGCCGCTTTGTGCAGGGCTTCCAGAGTGATGCGCATTGGCTTACCTCCTCAGGGAAAAGGTCAATTCGAATGCCCCGATTCGGCTGGTGAATCCAGCGGTAATTCCGGCTGAAAGGGGGAAAGGCGCAATGCCTGCCGGATGCGGTTCTCGATCCATTCGAGGTCTTGTTCATTGCGCACAAAATCCAGCGGGTCGCTTTCGATGACCAGCACCGAAAAGCGCGGATTTGAAGATAGGAAGAAATCATCATACGCCCGATTGAGTTCGGCAATGTAATCGCGTTCCATGTTGCGCTCATAGGGGCGGTCACGCAGGGCGATGCGCTGCAAGAGGGTATCGGTGCTGGCGCGCAGGTAAACCACCAGATTGGGGGGGATGATTTTTTCAATCAGGGCTTCGTGAACGCGGTAGTAGGTTTCCAGTTCATCGCCTTTCAGGTTGATGCGTGCAAAGAGGGCATCTTTTTCAAAGGTGTAATCGCTGATCAGCGGTTTTTCCTCGGCCAGCAGGGCGGGAACGCTGTAACGCTGCTGGTTGTAGCGGCTGAGCAGGAAGAAGATTTGCGTCTGAAAGGCGTAACGCGCCCGGTCGGAGTAGAAACTGCTCAAGAAGGGGTTTTCTTCAAAGACTTCCAGCAGCAAATTGGCTTCAAAGCGCGGTTGAAGCAGCCGCGCCAGGGTGGTTTTTCCCACTCCAATGACGCCTTCTATGGCAATGTACATGGATGACTCCTGTGCGATGAGGTTGTTGTGGGGGTTATGGTGTTGTTTACGTTACTCCGAGCGCAGCGACACAAACAAGAATTAATGTCATACCGAGCGAAGCGAGGTATCTCCCTCTCTGCCTGCACCTCCGCCGTGCGGGAGATTGCCGCGCTCGCTGCGCTCGCTCGCAATGACATGGGACTGCTTATGTCGCTCCGAGCGGAGCGACACTCACTAGTGCTGGCGGGAGTCATCCCCTCCCGCCTGCGCAACTGCCAGGCGGGAGATTGCCGCGCTCGCTCCGCTCGCTCGCAATGACATGTCGCTCTTAATGTCACTCCGAGCGAAGCGACACTCGCCAGTGCTGACGGGAGTCCCCCCGCTACCTGTGCAACGGCAATACCGGAGATTGCCATACTTTTGAGTGACAAAGTTACAATACCTTCACAAATCATCTGAGAGGTCTTTCCATTCCGGGTTGACTGACTCAATTAAGACAATCTTTTTACTTCTCGACCAACCTTTGATTTGTTTTTCCCTGCTAATCGCACTTTCTACACTCTCCGTTATTTCAAAATATACCAATTTGTGAATACGATAGCGAGATGTGAACCCGCTGCCGGTGCCGCGTTGATGTTCACTCACTCTTCGCACCAAGTCATTCGTTACACCCGTATATAAAACGGTATTGTACGCATTCGTCAGAATGTAAACAAAGTACCGCAAATGCCTCATTCAAGCGGAATTCTTTCCAGTGCTTCAATCTGCTGGCGGATGAAGTCATAACCGCCCTGCCAGAAAGACGGCTGGCTGACATCCACGCCCGCTTCGCTCAACACTTTAATCGGCGCTTTCGAGCCACCGGTCGAAAGAATCTTCAAATAACGCGGTTTGAAGGCTTCCCCTTCGGCTTTGTACTGCTGATAGAGCGAAAAGACCAGCAATTGACCAAAGGCGTAGGCGTACACATAAAACGGCACATCGAAAATGTGCGGAATGGAAACCCACTCCCAGCGGAATTCGTCGCTGACTTCTACTGCATCCCCAAACTGGGTGTGCAGGTTGTGCATATAGGCATTGGCCAGTTCATCCACCGAGGCGCCCTGATGCACCATTTCGTGCGCTTCGCGTTCAAACAGGGCAAAGAACACCTGCCGTTGAATGGTGGCGTAGGCATCGTCAATCTGGCGGAAGAGCAAATCGCGCCGCACGGCCGGGTCGCTTTCCGTCTTGAGCAGACGGTCAATCAGCAGCATCTCGCCAAAGGTGGAGGCTGTTTCAGCCAGCGGCAGGTTGGAATGCCAGGTCAGCACGCTGTGATGGGCGGCCAGCATCGAGTGTATGGCATGCCCCAGTTCGTGCGCCATGGTGGCCATGTCATCGGCGCGCCCCTGATAGTTGAGCAGCACCCAGGGGGTCAGTTCCGGCACGGCGCCCCAGCAAAAAGCGCCGCCGCGTTTGCCCTTGCGCACCTCGCTGTCGAGGTGGTTTTCTTCAAACACCCGCCGCGCAAGATCGGCTATTTGCGGGTCAAATTCGCGGAAAGCGTCAAAAACGGTCAGCGCTGCCTGATCGAAAGGATACTGTTTTTCGGCTTTGGCGACCGGCGCATAAATATCATAACGGCGCAGGCGTTCCATTTTCAGCCAGCGCGCCTTAAGGCGGAAGTAGCGCTGGAAGACATCCACATTGCTCGAACAAACATCCAGCAATGTATCTACCACGGCATCCGGCAGGTCGTTGACCAGATTACGGGCAGACATGGGGGTGCGGTGCTTGCGCAGGTTGATCTGCTCATTGCGCCAGTCGCGCACCAGCGCCTGATAAATTTGGCCCAGAATTGTGCCGTCGTTGCCATAGACGCGGTAAAGTTCCTGATAAGCCGCCGCGCGCAGGGCGGGGTCTGAACCGCGCACGTAAACCATCAATTCGCCGCGGGTCAGTTCTTTCTCTTCCCCGTTGACGGTAATTTTGAAGGTGTAGCGGTTGGTAATTGAGCTGTACAGCATTTGCAGCGCATTGACGCCGGTCACGTTCTTGATATTGATGATCTTTTCTTCCGCTTCGCTGAGGGTGTGCGGTTTGAAGTGGCGCAGGGCTTCCAGCCAGTATTCCAGATCGCCGGCTGCCGGCATCAGGCGGGCGGCGGCTTCATCCGAAAGGTCTTTCCACCACAGGTTGAAAAACAGGGTGCGGTTGGTCAGGTCGGCAACGAACTGCTCCACCCGGGCGGTCAGGGTTTGGGCGGTCTGATTTTGGGTATCTTCCGAAAACAACAGCCCGGCGTAAGCATACAGGCGCGAACCCAGATTTTGAATTTTTTCCAGTTGTTTGAGAATTTTCAAAAATTCTTCGACGGAAATATCCTCGTGCAGGCTGGCCCGGTAGGTTTCAAACTCGGCAACCAGTTGATCCAGAGTCTGGAAGGCGGTTTCCAGCTCGCTGCTGTGGGGGGCAGGGAACAAATCATGGAGGCTCCAGCGGGTTTGCTGATAGCGGATATCGGTTGTGGTCATCATTCTCCCTCTCTCGGTTTGAAAAGAATGGTTTTGAGTAGTTGGCGCAGGTGGTCAATGGGCAGAAATGAGCCATCTTCCGGCTGGCGGTAGTACCACACCTGCCAGCCGTTAAGCGGTGCAGCCTCTATCTGGCGGGCAATTTGATGGATTGAACCACGCATTCCATTATACTCGACTCGCCCGTCGGCTAACACCTGAGCGGTGAGATCGAGGCGGGCGTTGAAGTAAAGGGTCTGCCCGGCGTGCAGCAGGCCGTGTTCAATCAGCGCGCCAAAGGGGAGGCGCGGCTCGCGGCGCGGATTGGTTTGAACCAGCGTGACGGGCGGCGCAGCAGCGGCGTTTGCCAGCCGGCGGCGGGCCAGTTCCACATAATGGGGGTCGCGTTCGATGCCGATCCAGTGCCTGCCCAGCCATTGGGCAACCTCACCGGTGGTGCCGCTGCCAAAGAACGGGTCAAGCACCACATCGCCGGGGTTGGAAGAAGCCAGCAGAATGCGGTAGAGCAAAGCGCGCGGCTTTTGGGTGGAATGGGCTTTGCTGCCGTTTTCCCGCAGCCGCTCGCTGCCGCTGCAGATCGGCAGGTGCCAGTCACTGCGCATTTGCAGGTCGCCGTTGAGCGACTTCATGGCGTGATGGTTGAAGGTGTAGGGCTTGCCGCGCTGTTTTTGTGCCCAGATCAGGGTTTCGTGGGCGTTGGTAAACCGCACCCCGCGGAAGTTGGGCATCGGGTTGGTCTTGACCCACACAATATCGTTCAAAATCCAGTAACCCAGATTTTGCAGGTGATAGCCGACGCGGTAAATGTTGTGGTAGGTGCCGATCACCCACAGCGTGCCGCCGGGCTTGAGTACGCGGCGGCCGGCCGCCAGCCAGGCGCGGGTAAAGGCATCGTAGGCCTCAAAACCCTCAAATTGATCCCATTCATCGGTCACCGCCTCCACCCGGCTGTGATCCGGCCGCCATAGTTCGTTGCGCAGCTGCAGGTTGTAGGGCGGGTCGGCAAAAATCAGGTCAACCGACTCGGGCGGCAGGCGGTTAAGCACCTCCACACAGTCGCCTTCAATGACCTGATCGAGCGGCAGGCTGGACATGATTTAATTGTACCTGAAAAGCCGGACGGCGGCTTTTCAGCGCGTGCAGGCAGTTACACTCCCCTGCGGGTCGGCCGGTTGACCGAACCACACCACCGCATAGTTCTGATAAATGCCGATGCCCATCGCCTGCCAGTTCATCCCTTTCCAGATACTGTCTTCGATCATCACGGCGTTGTGTCCGCTGCTGGACTTCCAGCCGGCGAAAGCCCCCTCGGCGGTAGCCTGTGCACTGTGCCAGTAGGCGATCTCGTAGCCGTAGCTGGTGTACAAACCGCCGGTTATCTCGCGCGGTTTGTTCCACATGCCTTGTGCGTTCTTGTGATCATCCGTGTAGCACACCGGCGTCCAGTTACCCTTATCCGACCACGAGTGCAGGTTGCAGTTACCCGTGTTGGGTCGGTTATCGTACAGATCACGCACATGCGCCTGCGCCACCTGGGTCAGCGAGCGGGAAAAGGCAATCGGCTTTAATCCCTTTTCGGCGCGGTATTGATTGATCAGGTTGCCCAGTTTGACTTCTTCCTCGCTCAGGCAGGCGCCGCTTTGCTGGGCAGGCGGGCTGGTGGGCGCGCGGGCGATCAGCGGCAGGTACACCTTGTAGTTCGTACAACCGACCTCCGGTGTGCTTTCCGCCGCTGGGGATGCCTGAGCCATCGCCGGCGGCTGCCAAAACAGGCCTGCCAGCAAAAGGAGAATTCCTGCCAAAAATACGGTTCGGTTGATATTGGGCATAAAATCTTCCCCACCGTTGCAAATCAAAATAAAACCAAAGAACAATTTATTTATAACAAATTTCGATAATCTTAAGATGAAACTTTACAAATTTGTTAGCCGAATTGAGCACTGTCTGCCAGAGTCCATAAGGTTTAAGTAAATCAACCCAAAGGCGCAAAGACACGAAGAAGAAAAAAAGATCCTTTGCGTCTTGGCGATAATCCATACTTTTTGAACTTCACTTCTCCTACGCCTCTTTAAGTGCGATTGACCTGATTTGACCATCGCTTTGCCTGAAATCAGGATAAAATACAACTAATCTCAACCTGTTTCCCCTTTTTCACGCCATGCTCATCCACAACATTTCTCAATTATTGACTCTGGCAGGCGGACCGCAGCGCGGTACCGATTTGGGCAACCTGGGTCTGCTTGCTCATGCTGCTGTGCTGGTGCGCGGCGGCATCATCGAAACCATTGGTCCGGAAAATATCCTGATGCAAACCTACCCTGCCGAACCGCGCTTCGATGCCGGCGGGCGGGTGGTGATGCCGGCTTTTGTGGACCCGCACACCCATCTGGTTTGGGCAGGTGACCGCGCCGCCGAATTCGAGCTGCGTTTGCAGGGCAAAACTTATCAGGAAATTGCCGCGTCCGGCGGCGGAATCCGCTCGACCGTGCGGGCGACCCGCGCCGCCAGCGTGGAAGAACTCAAAACGCAGGCCCGCCCGCGCATTCAGGCCATGCTGAACCACGGCACCGCCACCGCCGAAGCCAAAACCGGTTACGCCCTCCAGCATCCCGGCGAACTTCATCAACTGCAGGCGCTGCTGGAACTGGACGCCGAGGAGGAACTGGATATTTTCCCCACCTATTTGGGTGCGCACGATATTCCCCCTGAGTTTCAGGACAACCCGGAGGGGTATGTGGATTTGCTGTGCGGCCGGATGCTGCCCGAGGTGCGCGACTGGTGGCAGTCGCACGCGCCCGGCCGCCCCTTGCCGTTTGTGGATGTGTTCTGTGAAACGATAGCCTTCAACTTAGAGCAATCCCGCCGTATTTTGCAAACCGCGCGCGATCTGGGTTTTCCGCTCAAAATTCACGCCGATGAGTTCGACAATCTGGGCGGGGCGGCGCTGGCTGCCGAATTGGGGGCGGTTTCGGCTGACCATCTGGTCAAGACCTCGCCGCAGGATATTGCCGCGCTGGCTGCCAGCGGCACGGTGGCCGTTTCGCTGCCCTGTACACCCTTTGGGCTGGCCGACCCGCACTACACCCCCGCCCGGCAGATTCTGGAGGCGGGCGGTATGCTGGCGCTGGCTACCGACCTGAACCCCGGTACGGCGTGGTGTGAGAGCATGCAGTTTGTGATTGCCCTGGCCTGCCGCTACCTGCGCCTGACCCCGGCGCAGGCGATTGCCGCTGCGACCATCAATGCCGCGGCGGCCATCGGTCAGGCCGAGCGGATTGGCTCGCTGGAAGCCGGAAAACAGGCCGACCTGCTGGTGCTGTCCGTCAACGATTACCGCCATCTGGGTTATCGTTTTGGGGGTAATCTGGCGGCGCACCTTTTCAAGCGCGGTGAGTTGATTTACTAAACGGAGCAAACCAATGACCCTTGATTTGCAAACCGCCCGCCAGTGGTATCCGCTCAATGATCCGGTGCATGGCTTTGATCACATCGAGCGGGTGTACCGCATGGCCGAACGGCTGGCACAGGCCGAAGGCGCCGACTGGGAGATTGTGCGCGCCGCCGCGCTGCTGCACGATATTGAAGGCAGTCATCCCGGTGAAAATAACCGCGCCGGGCACCATCATCAATCGGCGGACATTGCCGCTGAAATTTTGCGCCGTGAAGGCTGGAAGGAAGAACGGATTGCCGCCGTTCAGCATTGCATCCGCGCCCATCGTTACCGCGATCAAAGCGAGCCACCCGCCACGCTGGAAGCCAAAATTCTGTTCGATGCCGATAAACTGGATGTGTTGGGGGCAATCGGGATCGTGCGGGTGCTGGGCTATGCCCTGCAGAGCGGTCAACCGGCTTACGCGCCGCCTTCCGCCCGTTTTTTGGCAACCGGTGAGAAAGAACCCGGCGAACCGCACAGCGCCTATCACGAATTTTTATTCAAATTGCAGCATGTCAAAGACCGTTTATATACCGCCGCTGCGCGGCAGATTGCGGCTGCCCGCCACGCTTATTTGCAGGACTACTTTACCAGACTGATAAGTGAAATCAACGGCAATTCCTGATATACTTCCAGAAAGGATAAAAATTTTCAGGATATAAAGCAATGAACATTCCCAGCGGACCGATTCTGGTAGTTGAAGATAACGCCAATGTGCTGGAATTGATCGAGACCACCCTGCGCTTCAAAGGCTACCCGGTGGTTACCGCCCGCAACGGGCAGGAAGCGCTGGAGCGGATTGCTCAGGAAAAACCGGCACTGATCATCACCGATATCCTCATGCCGAAGATGGACGGTTACAGCCTGGCGCATGCCCTGCGCAAAGACCCGGCTACCCGCCGTATCCCTTTCATTTTCATCTCGGCAACCTATCTGACGCCGGAAGACAAAGCCTTTGCTTACAGTTTGGGGGCGGCGCACTTCATTGAAAAACCGCTGGACCCCGAGGACTTTTTGCTGACCGTGGCAGAAGTGCTTACCCGCCAGATGGCCACCGGCACGTTGCACAGCCCGATGGACGACGAAGATTTTTATGAAGGCTACCGCGAGCGACTGGAAAGCAAACTGCGCCACAAGCAGACTCAAATCAGCCGCACCGAACGCCTGCTCAGCACCCTGCCGCCAGCCCAAAAGCCGGCCTTTGAGGCGCTGCTGGCGCAGGCAATTGCCGACCGCGATGAAATTCAGACAGAGCTGGATCAGCTGCTGAAAACGCTGGAAGAGTTTAAAGGCCGTCAGCCGCCCTCCAAAAAGTAAATTACCCGGCTTTGGGATAAGCGCAAAACCAGGACCGTAGCAAAATGAACTCCCTCCCACCTCACCCAACATCGCTGAGGTGATGTTGAGGGAGGCGCAGGAGGGGGCCGAAAATACGGAAATGGATGCGAAAAGGATTTAACCCAAACGGACGTTCGTGAGGGAGAACGACCGAGCAGCCTGCACTTGTCGTGAAATGATTTTTTGAGAGAATTCGGTTTTACTCTTTTCTACCCACGTTCGGAAAACGCGGCACGGCCGGCTCGGTGGGTTCTTCCTCTTTGCCCATCACCTTGTCTTCCAGTTTGCTGATCAACTGACGCTGGCGCTGGATGATATTGTAGAGCACATCGCCAATCGAAATCACGCCGATCAGGCGGTCGTTTTCAATCACCGGCAGGTGACGCACCCGGTAGCGGGTCATCAAATCCATGCACTCTTCTACGGTTTGATCCGGATGAACGGTGTGAACATTGCTGGTCATAATTTCGCGCACTTTGGTATCGCGCGAGGAACGCCCCTGTAAAATGACCTTGCGGGCATAATCCCGCTCGCTGATGATGCCGACCATGCGATCGTTTTCCATGACGATCAACGCACCCACATCCTTTTTCGCCATCGTGCGCAGGGCTTCAAAGACGGTTTCATCCGGCGCAATCGTCCAGATATCCGTGCCTTTAATTTGAAGAATATGTCGGACGGTGTTCATGCTGCCTCCTTTTTCAATGTCAAAAAGCGGTGATTGCTCTCCAAATCTTATTTTATACCATCCATTCCCCGCATTCAATTCTGTTTACAAGTTTTCATAGAAAATAGATAGAATTTGATAGTTTTTCGTCAAACCGCAACAGGTTACAACCCCTATGGCTTTCTCAAAGTTCCTTGATAATCCTAAACCTTTGCATCGAAACTCGAATTGTGGCGAAACAACCCCCACCGACCTCCCCTAATTTCGCTTTGGCGATATTGGGGGAGGCGCAGGAGAGGGCAAAATCGCTCGATTGGACGAATCCGTGGATTATTCCGAATAGACATCGCTCAGCGCCGGCCGGCTGCTGTTTGAGCGTTTTCGACTTTGATAAAGCCATGGTACAACCCGCGCCCCCGCCGGTTAAAAAAACTGCGCCTGCCGCGTGCGGTAAGCGCAATTCTGTCATTTGCGGAAATTCATCAACCCAGGTGCATCGGCATGATCACATGCACAAAATCATCATCACCAATCGGTTTGATGGTTGCCGGGGTGTTGTTCTGGTTGGTTTCCAGCGCCACCGAGGGAGTTTTGATCACATCCAGCACTTCGCGCAGGAACTTGACATTGAAGGCGATCAGCAGCGGGTTGCCCTCGATATTGGCATCCACCTGAATCTGGCTGGCGCCGGTTTCTTCCGATTGGGCAGAAACTTCGACCACACCCGGCGCATCACTGCCCGGCAGGATGTTCAAACGCACCACATTGTTCCCCTCACGGGCAATGATCTCGGCCTGCTTACAGGCTTTGAGAAAGGCCGGCGTTGAAAGCACGGTGTGCGTTTTGAACGAGCGCGGAATAATGGCGCGATAATCGGGGAAGTTGCCGTCAATCAGCTGAGAAACCAGCTCGGCGTCCTTGACATGGAAAATAACCTGTCCGCGGCCGGGCGGGACGTTCATGGTCAGCATCTGCTCACCATCAGTGGCGATGCGCGCCAGTTCGGTCAGCGCGCGGGCGGGAATGATGACCGAAACTTCCTGGCGGACGGGGTTGCTGAGCAGGCCTTTGCGCACCGAGATGCGGAAACCATCGGTGGCTGCCATGGTAATTTGATCCTCTTTGATGTTGAGCAGCACGCCTTGCAGCACCGGGCGGGCTTCATCGGTGGAAGCGGCAAACACCACCTGCTGAATCATCTCTTTGAAGTCATTGACGTTCAGGCTGACCCCCTCGGAAAGGTCCGGCACGGGGATGGGTGGAAATTCCTGCGCATCAATACCTTTGATGTCGGTGTTGCTGCTGCCGCTGCGCACGTTGAGCGTCTGGGTGCGCGGGTCCAGGGTCAACTCAATCCGTTCACCGCTGAGCGTGTTGACTAAATCCTGAAAGGTGCGGGCGGGGACGGTAATGGCGCCGGCATCTTCGATCACCGCCGGTATCCAGCAGGTAATCCCCAATTCGAGATTGGTCGCCGAAAGGCGCAGCCGCCCGTCATCGCTGGCAATCAGGATATTGGCCAGCACCGGCAGAGTGCTGCGCGGCGAAACTGCCTTGGAAACGATGGACAATCCATGCGCCAGATGCTGCTGCTGGACGGATGCTTTCATGGAACACCCTCCTGAGGATTTGGGATACAGAAATTATATCAGAATCCCGCTCACTTCGTGAATCGCAACAGTGGGAAATATCCAATCGGCGGGCGGGAATTTAAATTAACGTGAATTCGGGATAAATCATTTTTACATCAACTTTCGAGTTTCGTCCCCCTCCCGCCTCCCCCAAAATCGCAGGCGCGATTTTGGGGGAGGTGCAGGTGGGGGTCAAATATCCTCAAAGGAATGGCAAGAGGATTTATCCCGAACTGAGGTTAAATTATTTCTACATCTTGAAACCCCCGCCCGGCATCCTCTATAATCAATCACAGAACATCAGCCCGGTTGGAGGCAACATGCCCGGTTATTGCGGAAAAGTCT
>Ga0101944_10002734_pt1 | contig 27391 bp, 18 predicted proteins | sample DewCreD2012metaG_FD_75245 | JGI IMG/M metagenome (GOLD analysis project Ga0101944, IMG submission 75245) | Hot spring sediment bacterial and archeal communities from British Columbia, Canada, to study Microbial Dark Matter (Phase II) - Dewar... ... | reverse complement strand
CCCTAGAAACTCATTCCGAATTGTCCGAACCCGCGCCGACTCAAGAAGCTCAAGACACCGACGAGCCGCTGAAGGCCGAGCCGCTGGTCGAGAACCTGATCACCATCGATGATTTCACGAGAATCGACCTGCGGATTGCGCGGGTCCTGTCGGCCGAGGACGTGCCCCAGGCGAACAAGCTGTTGAAGCTCACCCTGAGCCTGGGCGGCGACCAGCGCCGCACGGTCTTCGCCGGGATCAAGACGGCCTACCAGCCCGAGAAGCTCGTTGGCCGCCTCGTGGTCCTGGTGGCCAACCTGACCCCGCGCAAGATGAAATTCGGCGCTAGCGAGGGGATGATCCTCGCCGCCGGGCCTGGCGGGAACGAGATCTTCCTGTTGGCCCCCGACGCCGGGGCCAAGCCGGGCCAGAGGGTGCATTGACGCGCTGCCGGCGGATGTTAACCTGAGGAACCGTTCCCGGGGACTCTCCCAACGCTTGCCGCGAAGTTGCTGACAAAGGGTGGCCCCGTTCGGCCTGACCAGGGCAGGGCAGGGGAGGGACTGGCTCCGCCGGGTCCGTCATGGTGGGGATTTCGGCCACGACGGGGTGGATTTTGGCCGCGACGGAGCGTGGCCTTCCGGGTGGTGCCGCGAATGATGACCCACAGGCAAGGCTCAAGGATCACTGGTTCCGGAGGCAACTCAGATGAAAACAGCAATTTCGCTGCCAATCGTCATTCTCGCCGCCGTCGTCGCCATGCCGTCGAGTTCGCCCGAGGTGTGGGCCGCGGCGACCCCGGACGTTGCGGCCGCGGCGACTCCCGCGAGCGCCTCTGTCCGATGGCCGAACGGGCGGAGCCAGGATGAGGCGTTTTTCCCGATCGCCGTCTGGCTGCAAGATCCCCGCAACGCGCCCAAGTACAAGGCCCTGGGCGTCAATCTCTACGTGGGGCTGTGGAAAGGGCCGACCGCCGAGCAGATCGCCGAGTTGAAGCGGCACGGAATGCCGGTGGTCTGTAGTCAAAATGAATATGCCTTGAAGCACCTGGACGAGAAGACGATCGTCGGTTGGATGCACGGCGACGAACCCGACAACGCCCAGCCGCTGCCGAACCAGAAAGGCTACGGCCCGCCCATCCCCCCGCAAAAAATCATCGAGGACTACCGCCGCATCAAGGAAAAAGACGGAACCCGGCCAATCTTCTTGAATCTCGGCCAGGGAGTGGCCTGGGACGGCTGGCACGGCCGCGGGGTGCGGACGAACCATCCCGAGGATTACGTCGAATACGTCAAGGGCGGCGACATCGTCTCCTTCGACATCTATCCGGCCGTCCACGACAAGCCGGCGGTGGCTGGAAAGCTGTGGTACGTGGCCCGGGGAGTCCAACGCCTTCGCGGTTGGGCGGGCCAGGACCGCATCGTCTGGAACTGCATCGAGTGCACGCGGATCAGCAATCCGAAGACGAAGCCCACGCCCGAACAGGTCAAGGCCGAGGTCTGGATGTCGATCATCCATGGTTCGCAAGGGATCATTTACTTTTGCCACCAATTCCAGCCGCGGTTCATCGAGGCGGGCCTGTTGGCCGACGCGGAAATGGCGACGGCGGTCGCTGCGATCAATCGGCAAATCCAAGGCCTGGCGCCGGTGCTGAAGGGCCCTTCGGTCGCCAATGCCTTCAGGGTGACGGTCACCCCCGCCGAGGTCGATTCGGAGATGGCCCGGCTCTTGGGTCCCAACGGAATCGCCGCGTGCGTGAAGCGGCACGGCGACTCGACGTACCTGTTCGCAGTGCGGATGGAGCCCCGTCCGGCCAAGGCGGCGTTCCAGGTCGCGGGACTTGCGGAGGACGCCGCCGCCCAGGTGCTTGGCGAGGACCGCGCGATTCCCGTGCGTGGCGGCCGCTTCGAGGACGAGTTCGCGCCCCACGCCGTCCACCTCTACCAGATCAAGGCAACGTCGAATCCGAAGGTTTCCGCCGATCGCGTCGATGGGCGCTAGGCGGCGCGTGGGATGCCCTGGGGCCGTGTCCCACCATCCCGGCTCGTGGCCGGCCCCGCCTCGTCAAACCGCGGGGATCCGGCGCCTTGCATCGCGCAAGCTTTCCTTCCGCGCCGCGCCCTGCCATAATCGGGGCGAAGGGAACGGTGCGATTGCCAAGGCTGCAAGTGGGCGGCGATTCACTGGTGGCAGTCGCCAGCGGATCGGGCCCAGCGAAACGAGGGGGAAACGATCATGATTCCAAGGCGAGCGTTTCTTCTGACCGTGGGTTGTCTGGCGATTGGTCTCCGCTGCGGCGTTCTGGCCGCCGAGGCCGTGCCCTCGGCCGTGACCGAACGGCTGGGCGTCGCCCGCGGCATCTGCGCGGTGATCGGCGACCGCGAGGGCAAGACGGCGCTCGAGCTTGCCCGGAGAAGCGAATGGACGTTCTTCGTGCAGGTGGGGTCGGCGGACGAGTTTGCCGCGGCCTGCAAGGCGGGCGAGGCGGCGGGGCTGCTCGGGCGTCGTCTGTTCGTGGCCCAAGCCTCCCCGGCCCGGATCGGCCTGGCCGACAACGTGGCCGACGTCGTCCTGCTGCTCGATCCTGCCTTGACGGGAAAGGCCGAGGTCCTTCGGGTATTGCGTCCCCAGGGGCTTGCGGCGGCGGGCGCGGAGACGTGGACCAAGCCGTTCCCGGAGGGCGTGGACGATTGGTCGCACCATTATCACGGACCGGACAACAATCCGCAGTCGAAGGACCGCGTGGCCCGGTTCCCTTATCTCACCCAATTCATCGCCGAACCGCGTTACGCCCCGGCCCCGCAAGCGGCGGTTTCCTCGGCCGGCCGCCTGTTCATGGCCTTTGGAAACGTCGCGTGGCACGAGCGCGAGGAGCCGGCCATGAACACGCTGTTCGCATTGAACGCGTTCAACGGGGCGCTGTTGTGGAAGCGTCCGCTCACGCCGGGCGTGATGGTCGACCGCAGCACGATGGTGGCCACGCCGGACATTCTGTATCTTGGCGACGACCGCTCGTGCAAGTTGCTGGACGCGGCCACGGGCAAGGTCCTTGACGAAATCGTCCCGCCGATGGACCTCACCGGCGGCACGTTCTGGAAATGGATGGCCCTGGACTCCGGCGTGCTTTACGCGCTGGTGGGCGAGTCCGAGAGCCCGGATCCGGACGCCCGGTGGCGATTCACGCAACACGGCTGGCCCTGGGACCGTATTTCCAAGGGATACAACGCCCCGGAATACCGCTGGGGCTTCGCCAAGACCCTCCTGGCCATCGACCCGAAAACCAAGAAGATCCTCTGGTCGCACCAGGAAGACCCGGCGATCGACAGCCGCTCGCTCAGCCTCACCGGGGGCCGCATCTACTTCGGCCATTTTGGGCGATACATGATGTGCCTGGACGCGAAGAGCGGGCAGATGCTGTGGCGTCGCACGGCCGAGAAGGATCCCGACGTGTTCAGGGCCATCGGTCCCTACCGGCCCGGCCACGGCTACGTCGGCGGCTGGAAGAGCACGGTCTATCTCAAGTCGACCGACAAGATCTTGTACGTCCTTGGGCCGCAGGTCGAATGGCTGACCGCCCTTTCGGCGGCCGACGGGGCGTTCCTCTGGCGCCATCCGGTCAAGGACCTCCACCTGGTCATCCGCGACGACGGCTTGATCGTCACCGGTCCCCAACACTCCAAGACGGACGAGACGAAGCGCCTCGATGCGCAGACGGGCGTCGTCCAGGCCACGTTCGCCGAAACCCAGCGTCGGGCGTGCACGCGCTCCACCGGGAGTTGCGACGCCGTGTTTTTCCGCGGCCACGAAGGGACCGGGCGGCTGGACCTGGCCACGGGCCGCACCCAATGGATCTCGACCATGCGCCCGTCGTGCCAGGTGGGGGTGATCATCGCCAATGGGCACCTGTACTGGGTTCCCTGGGCTTGCGACTGCAATTTGCAGATGTTCGGGGCAATCGCCCTCGCGCCGGCGGGTGACTTCCAGTTCAACCAGCAGGCCCGCGAGGCGGATCGCCTGGAGGCGGGGGCCTCCGGGAGCGGAAGTCAGGATGCGGGTCGGCTGGCGCGATCCGAGGGATCGGCCCCGGCGCCGCCCGAGCCGCCTCGGGCCGGAACCACCGTCGCCGACTGGCCAACGCACCGCGCTGATGCGGCAAGGACCGCGCGCACCGAGGCTTCCGTTCCCGAACGCGTGCGGATTGTCTGGCAGACCCCGCCCCTTGATGGCGTGGAGCCGACCGCCCCGGTCGCGGCCGGAGGACTGGTCTATGCGGCCGGCTCAGACGGCGTGGTTCGGGCCGTGGACGCGGCGACCGGCGCCGCCCGTTGGACCGCCTACACCGGCGGGGCGATCCTCTACCCGCCGAGTCTCGCCGGCGGCCGGGCCTGGGTGGGTTCGGCCGACGGCTGGGTCTATTGCTTCGAGGCCGCGACGGGCAAACGGCTCTGGCGGTTCCGCGCAGCGCCGATCGAACGGCGGATTCCCCTTTACGGAAAACTGGTTTCGACCTGGCCAGTGGCCAGCGGCGTGCTCGTCCACGAGGGCACGGCCTATTTCGCTGCCGGATTGAACGATTTCGATGGGACCCATGTCTATGCCTTGGATGCCGCGACGGGCCGCATCCGTTGGCAGAACAACACGGCCGGCCACCTCGATCCCGAGAGCCGCCGCGGGGTGACCTGCCAGGGCGAGATGCTGCTTTATGACCACAAGCTCTATCTCGCCGGCGGCAACACGGTTTCCCCGGCGGTGTTCGACGCGGCGACGGGCCGCTGCCTCAACCCTCCACCCCAGGGCATGGGCTCGCACGCGCCCCGTGGCCGCGAGCTGGTTCTCGTCGGCAACCAGGTCCGGGCCACCGGCCAGCCCCTCTATTCCCTGCCGAACGCGCCGGTCTACGACCCCTCGGTGCAGTGGATCGAGCCCGTCATCCACGCCAAGAACGCCGACGTGATGTTCCGGCCGCTGGCCGCGAAGGACCAAAGGAAATCGCCCAGCGTTTGGCTGGTCTTCGCGCGCAATCCCCAGACCAAACAGGAGCTTTGGAGCACCCCGCTGCCCGCCGAGCCCGTCCGATGGGGCTTCGCCGTCGACGCCCAAGGACGCGTTCTCGTCAGCGTCCGCAATGGACAACTCCTCTGTCTCGGGCCGGGGCCGTGAACGCGGTGTTCAGGAACGGTCGCCCGCCCGGCGCCCAGCGCCGGGACAAAAACCGCGGCAGGGCGAAAAGCGGCGTTGCCCGGCCCGCGCGGCGGTCGTCCTCCGACGGCGCGAGAAGAGAAGAAAAGATTATAGAGAAGAAACCTGAGGCGAGGCCCTGCGGCCGTGTCGGGAAAAAGCGTCCCATGCGAAGTCTCGGAATCTACTCCCAAGATCCCTTCCTCCCAACGCCAGCAAGAGCAATGAGGTCGAGCAACCGTCGGAGTCCGCGGAGAAGAGGGCCGGCGGTTCGCGCCGGCTTCCTTTCCACTGCCGCGCGAGGAAGAAGGAAAACTGTGGGACGGGCTCTGCGACCCGTCTGGGCGATCGCGTTGCTCGCCGCGACGGCGGCTGGTTGCCAGGGCCCCCCCGGCGGCGTGCCCGCCGGCAAGCTCCGCGCGGCGGTCAGCATTCCACCGCAAGCGTGGCTGGTCGAGCAGATCGGCGGCCCGCGCGTCGAGGTTTTCACCATGGTCCATCCCGGCGACAGCCACGAGACCTATCAGCCCAGCGACGCTCAGATCGCTCGCATCAGGGCCTGCGCGGTGTGGTTTCGCATTGGCATCCCCTTCGAAAGCGGCCGCGCTTTGCAGGGGATGATCGCCCAGGGCAAGCTCCGCGTGGTCGACACGCGAGCGGGAATCCCGCTCAGGGAAATGAGCGCGCTGGAACGCGGCGAGGAAGGTTCGGATGAGGACCACGCCCGCGGCGGCGAGGAACACCGCCATCCGCATCACGATCATTCCGGAAAGGATCCCCATCTATGGCTCTCGCCGCGGCTGCTGAAGATTCAAGCCCGAACGATTGCCAAGACCTTGTCCGAACTGGATCCAGCGCATCAGGCGGAGTACGAGGCGAATCTCGCGTCGTTGGAACAAAGGCTCGACGGGGTGGACCTGGAAATCCGCCGCGTCCTGGAGCCCTGGAAAGGCCGGATGTTCCTGGTCTTCCATCCGGCTTGGGGCTACTTCGCCGACGACTACGGGCTGAGACAGGCGGCCGTCGAAATCGAGGGCAAGGAACCGAGCGACGAGGAAGCCACCGCCTTGCAAAAGCTCGCGCGCCGGGAGGGAATCAAGGTAGTCTTTGTTCAACCGCAAATCGCCAGCCGCGGGGCCGAGGCCATTGCCCGGGCCATCGGGGCGAGGCTGGAATCGCTCGACCCGTTAGCCCCCGACGTGCCCGACAACCTCCTCCGCGCCGCCCGCGCCATCGCCGCCTCCTTCCCCTAAGCCGACTGCGGCCCGCGCGCGAAACGAACGAAGCGCCAGCGCGGCAAGATCGCCCGCCAGGCTTCGCGGCGACCGCCGGCCTCCGTGGTCCGCCGGGCTCAAGCCTTGCCTGCCATCACCAGGCGGGCGAAGTGCTCGAACGAGCGATCGTAGGTTCGTTCCGCGGCCGCCGGAAAGCAGCAACCGGGCAGTTGCCGCGAACGAAGGTGGTAGGCCAGGCAATCGCAACACGCCCCCTTGCGCGCGCAGGGGTCGTAGGTGCAGGTGCAGGCCTTGAGGTTCTCGGTCTTGCGACATTCCATGGCAGGTCCTTTTATCGAACCACGAAATTGATCATCCGCTTGGGAACCACGATCACTTTTTGGACCGTCTTGCCGGCGAGCAACTCGCCGATCTTGGGCTGGGCCCGGGCGGCCTGTTCCATCGCCGCGGCGTCGGCGTCGGCCGCGACCTGAACCACCGCGCGCAGCTTCCCGTTCACTTGCACCGGCAAATCGATCGTCTCCTCGCGGATCATGGCCTCGTCGAACCGCGGCCAGGGCTCGTAGGCCAGCGTGCCGTCGTGGCCCAACGCCCGCCAAAGCTCCTCGGCGATGTGCGGGGCGAAGGGAGAAAGCAAGAGCACGAAGTCCTCCATCGCCCGCTTCGGCCGCGTCTGCGACTTGAGGAAATAGTTGGTGAACTCCATCATCCGCGCGATGGCCGTATTGAACGACATCTGCTCGATGTCGCGGGTGACGGCCTGGATCGTCTTGTGGAGCACGCGATTCTGCTCGGCCGTAGGCTCGCAGTCCTGCACGGCCGCGTGGAGGCGGACCTCGTCGGCCCGATCGTCGACGATCATTCGCCACGCCCGGTCCAGGAAGCCCCGCACTCCCTCGACCCCGCGCATGCTCCACGGCTTGACCGCCTCCAACGGCCCCATGAACATCTCGTAAAGCCGCAGCGCGTCGGCCCCGTATTCGGCCACCACGGCGTCGGGATTCACCACGTTGCCGCGGCTCTTGGACATCTTATAGGCGCGGCTCTCCACGCGCACGGCCGGATCGGCCTTCAGCACGAACGACTCGCCCTGCTTTTCGACCTGTTCGGGGGAGAGTTTGACGGGCCGGGCCGCTTCCCCCCGCGACGCCGCCTCGTCCGGGCTGAGCCATCGGCCGGAAGCGTCCTGGTAGCCGGTGAACTCCATCTCGCCGAGAATCATGCCCTGGTTGACGAGTTTCATGAACGGCTCGGGCGTGCTCACCAGGCCGCGGTCGAAGAGCACCTTGTGCCAGAAGCGGGCGTAGAGCAAGTGCAGCACGGCGTGCTCCGCCCCGCCCACGTAGAGATCGACCGGCATCCACGCCTTCTCGATCTGGGGGTCGACCAGGGCGGCGTTGTTCCGCGGGTCGAGGAACCGCAAATAATACCAGCACGATCCCGCCCATTGCGGCATCGTGTTCGTCTCCCGCTTGTAGCGCTTGCCGTCGAGCACGACGTAAAGCCAATCGTCCGGGGCCTTTTCGAGCGGCGGCTCCGGCGAATCGTGCTTGGCGTCGAAGGCCATGGTCGCGGGCAGGTCCAACGGCAATTGCTCCGGCGCGAGGGGACGAACCAGGCCGTTCGGTTTTCCGTCGGCGTCCAGCTCGTGGAGGATGGGGAAAGGCTCGCCCCAGAAGTGCTGCCGGCTGAACAGCCAGTCGCGGAGCTTGTAGTTGACGGCCGCCCGGCCCAGCCCCTTGTTGGCCAGGTCCTCGGTGATCCGCTGCTTGAATTCAGCGGTCGCCAGGCCATTGAAGCGGCTGGAGTGGATCGCCGTGCCCTCGCCCGTGAACGCCTCGCGCCCCTCCAGCACCGCCTGACGATCCACCCCCGGCGAATCCCCAGGATCGACCACCGGGACGATCGGCAGACCGTACTGCCGGGCGAACTCGAAGTCGCGCGTATCGTGGGCGGGCACGGCCATGATGGCCCCGGTGCCGTAGCTGATCAGCACGTAGTCGGCCACCCAGATCGGGATCGCCTTGCCGTTGACGGGATTGACCGCGTATGAGCCGGTGAACACCCCCGTCTTTTCCTTGGCCAGGTCGGTGCGGTCCAGGTCGCTCTTCGACGCGGCTCGGCGGCAATATGCCTCCACCGCCGCGGCCTGGGCGGGCTTGGTCAGGCGGGCCACAAAGGGATGCTCCGGCGCGATGACCATGTAGGTCGCGCCAAACAGCGTGTCCGGCCGCGTGGTGTAGATCCGCAGCACGTTGTCGCCGGGCTTCTTGGGGAATCCGTTCTCGATGCGGTCCACCACGCAATACTCGAATTCCTCCTGCGAGGGCATCCCGTCGTCGCCCGTCCGCGCGCCAATGAAAAAATCGACCTCCGCGCCTGTGCTGCGCCCGATCCAATTGCGCTGCAACAGCTTGATGCTCTCCGGCCAGTCCAGTTGATCGAGGTCTCTTTCGAGTCGGTCCGCGTAGGCGGTAATCCGCAGCATCCACTGGCGCAGGGGCAGACGCACGACGGGATGGCCGCCCCGCTCGCTCACCCCGCCCACCACTTCCTCGTTGGCCAGCACGGTGCCCAAGGCCGGGCACCAATTGACCGGGGCCTCGAGCTGGTAAGCCAGGCGATGCTCGTCCTGGTAGCGACGCACTGCTTCTTCCCCGGCTGCGGAAACATCCGCCGGGATCGGCAGCTCGGCGATCGGCCGCCCTTTTTCTTGCTCCGGATCGAACCAGGTGTCGAAAAGGATTAGGAAAATGAACTGCGTCCAGCGAAAATAGTCCACGTCGGTCGTCGCCAGCTCGCGGTCCCAGTCGTAGCTGAACCCCAACATCTTGAGCTGACGGCGGAAATTGCGGATGTTCTGCTCGGTGGTCTTGCGGGGGTGGGTGCCGGTCTTTTTGGCGTGCTGTTCGGCGGGAAGGCCGAAGGCGTCCCAGCCCATCGGATGCATCACGCTCCGCCCACGCATCCGCTCGAAACGGCAGACGATGTCCGTCGCCGTGTACCCCTCGGGATGGCCCACATGGAGTCCGTCGCCGCTAGGGTAAGGGAACATGTCCAGCACGTAGAGCTTCTTGCCCTGCGGCAGACGCTGCGTCGCGAACGTCCGCTGCTGTTCCCAAAACTGCTGCCATTTGGGCTCGATGATTGCAGGATTGTATCGAGGCATGATCTCTCCCGAGACGCCGGCCCGTCAGGTGGAAATATCCCGCACGCGCAAAACGGTACGTTCTCTCTCCGAGAAAAAAGGCCGTCCAACCCGCGCGAAACAAGAACCAGGCCGTTCCCAACAACTCGCCGCTTGCCGGCGCGCCCGGCTGAGAACCATCCGGGCGGGCAGGAAAAGGCCGCCCCCGCACCCTGCCGGCTTGCCCGAGGGAGGAATCAGCCTGCCAACCTCTGCTTCGCCACGGTGACAACGCTACGTTCCTACCCAGATAGCGCTGTTTCAGCCCGTGCGAAGCACGGTGAAGCCATGATTCTAACCCTGGATGCCCCACAGGCAAAAGGGGTTTGAGGTTGCCCATGAACATCGCAAAAATAGGAAATCTAGGCAAAGAAGAACATGGCAAACCAACAGGGCTTGGCAGCCGTTGACCAAGCTGGTATTTTGATGGGGGCCAGGGATGGGACGCTGTCCGTGGCAGGGTGGTGGTTTGCGGTTCGCTGGGCTTCGGGCCGAGCGAACCGCTGGCCAGGCAAGTTGTCCAACGTTTGTCCAGCCCCCTTAGCTCAATTGGTCAGAGCATCTGACTCTTAATCAGAGGGTTGTAGGTTCGAGTCCTACAGGGGGCACTCAATAAAGCCTTGCGTAACAAGGGGTTACGCAAGGCTCTTTTTTCGCCGAGAACCAGAGAACCGGCCGTGCTGCTTTGGGGCTACCGGCAATGAAAGAGGAGGCCGGGGTTTCAGCGGAAAAAGCGCCATGAGGTGCTTCCCGGCCTCGCGGCGGGGTGGCGGCGGCTGTCCCCCGGACGGTTCCACGGTTCAGCCTGCTTGCCGGGCAAGTCTTTTCCTGCCCTCGGGCACGGGTTAGGATAACGGATCGTCCAGGGGAGTGGCGAGCGATTTCTCCCCCGGGCAGCCCCCCTTGGAAACAGACGCCCGAAAGCGTCATGCGCACGAGCCCCACCGCACCGAGCCGAACGGCTCCGGAACCTCTTCCGGACAACATAGCCAGCGTTCAGCCTGGCGGCGGGGTGTGTTATCGCATCGAATTGGCCTGGGGACGAGTGCGGCGATGGTACTTGAAGCGGTTTCGGCCGGGCTACGTGCGCCGTATGGCCGCCCTGCGGCGGGGAGACGCGGCCGGCGCACCGCACGAAATCCTCGATCCGCGCGACCTGAAGTTTTGCCGCAACGTGTGCGCCTGCGACTGGGACGAGCGGGACGATCCGTTCGCGTGGAGGGCCAAGATCCCGTTCGCACGCTGGGGACTGGCCGAGCTGCAACTGATGGGTTGGCCGCTGTTGGTTTTGACGGTGGTTTCCGCCTATTGCTTTTGGTACCTGGCCCCGCTGTTTGGGATCTTGCTGGGGCTGGTGGTCTGGTTTTTTCGCGATCCGCCGCGGAGGATTCCGCAGGGCCCAGGTCTGGTGCTCTCCCCGGCGGACGGCAAGGTGGCGGAAATCGCCAGGGTGGAACATGACCCCTTCGTTGGCGGACCGGCCGTGCGGATCGGCATCTTCTTGTCGATTTTCAACGTCCACCTGAACCGTTCGCCGGTTGCCGCCCGCGTGATCGCCTTGCGGTATTGTCCCGGCAAATTTCTCAACGCGATGAAGCCCGCCAGCGCGGTGGAGAACGAATCGATGTGGATCGGCCTGGAGGCCGAGGATCCGCCGCACCGCCGCTTCGCGGTGCGGCAAATCGCCGGGGCCTACGCGCGGCGGATCGTCTGTGCGCTTCGGCCGGGCGAGGTGATGGGGGCGGGCGAAAAGATCGGCATGATCAAACTCGGCTCGCGCACCGAATTGATCCTGGCGGACGAGCCGGGCCTGCGGATCGAAACCCAGGTCGGCCGGCGCGTCAAGGCGGGGACGACGGTGCTGGCCCGCTATGATTGAACCGCCTGTTCGGGCCGGCGCCATGGCCCGCGATGGCTGCCCAGGAGGAGGGACCATGCGACCTCTGCGAACCATTTCCGTGTTGCCGACCATGTTCACGCTGGGCAACCTGGTCTGCGGATTCTTCGCCATCGTGGTGGCCTCGCGGGTCAGCGCGCCGACGCTGCCGGCGGAGATCACCGCCGCGGACCTGGAAGATGGGGCCGTCGTCGCGGCGCCGTCCGCCCGGCCCTCGTCGCTCCCCAAGGCCAGCCCGGAGGATTTCCACAACATCACCTTCAGTGCCTGCCTGATCTTCATCGCCATGCTGTTCGACGCCTTGGACGGCCACGTGGCGAGGCTTTCGCGAACTTCGAGCAATTTCGGCGCGGAGCTGGACAGTCTCTGCGACGTCGTGTCGTTCGGGGTCGCGGCCGGCTTTCTGTTGGTGAAGATGTGCCCCCGCTTCGCGTTCCTCCATCGGGAGGCGGTCTGGACCATCGCGGCGTCGTTCGCCGCGTGCGCCGCGTTGCGCCTGGCGCGGTTCAACGTGGAGACCAGCGACGAGGACGACCACTTGCACTTCAGCGGCCTGCCGAGCCCCGCGGCGGCGGGCTCGATCGCCGGGTTCGCGATTATTTTCTACACGTTGATGGGCAAGAGCGGCCTGACGCCGCCCCCCTTCGCCGAGAAAATCTACGCCATCCTGCAAACCGTTCTGCCCTTCTACGCCATCCTCCTGGCCTTGCTGATGGTCTCGCGGATCCCCTATCCGCACGTGGTCAATCAGGTGTTTCGCGGCGAGCGGAGTTTCGGCCACCTGGTCAAACTCGTGTTTGCCGTGGTGGCGGTGATGATTATCCCTGGCTACGCGCTGCCGATGGTCTTTTGCGTCTTCGCCCTGGCCAGCCCAGTGCGATTCGCCTGGGAGCGCGTCGTCCGGCGAAAGCACCAGGAAGAGCCCGTCTTTTGAACTCGCGAGGAAGGTGATGTTTTCTGGAATTGTCGAAGCGCGCGGGGTGGTGGCGGCCGTGGTTCCCGAACCGCCGGGCTGCCGCCTGGTCGTTCGCGAGCCCAAGATCGTCGCCCAAACCAAAGTCGCCGACAGCATCTGCGTGAACGGCTGCTGCCTGACGGTGATCGACGTGACCGGCGACACGATGGCGTTTCAAGCCGGTCCGGAAACCTTGGCCCGAACCAATTTGGGCGACTTGAAGGCCGGAGGCCTGGTGAACCTCGAGCGGTCGCTGGCGGTGGGCGACCGCCTGGGCGGGCACTTCGTGACCGGGCACGTCGACGACGTCGGCACGCTCATCGAGCGCAAGGACCACGGCGACTGGTCGTTCTTCTGGTTCCAAATCCCCCGGCGGCTGAGCCTGCAAATGGCCCCCAAGGGCTCAATCGCCGTGGACGGGGTGAGCCTGACCATCGTGGACAGCGAGCCCGACCGCTTCAGCGTTGCCCTGATCCCCTACACGCTCGCCGTCACCACGCTGGGACCGCTCCAGCCGGGCGGCAAGGTCAACCTGGAAACCGACCTGTTGGCCAAGTACGTCCAGCGCCTCGTCGAGGCCCGGCATTGGGACGCCCCCGCGCGGTCCCCCTGAACGATCGCCCGGGAGGGCGCAACGGGCCAGGGCACAGTCTCCTTTGGCGGACTTCGCCGCGAACATCGGGAGAGTCCCCGGGAACGGCTGCCCGCCAAAGCCGGGAAAGTCCCCATCCACGGCGATGGGCGCGGTTCGGCGGCGATCGGCCGCCCCGCTAGCGCGGCCGCAAGGGGACTTTCCGCGAAAGCCCTCGGGCCGGGGTAGGGTGGACCCTGGAGCCGTTCTCCAGGCCGATGCCGACTCGCGCGGGCGTCCGGGAGGCCGACTTGGCCGGGCACGCCGCGCACGGTTCCGCACCGTCCCAGCAATACGTGCAGAGCCTTTCCTTGGGCAGCCCGATGGCCGCCACGAGATCGGCGAGCCGTTGGTACTTCAACGTGGTGAGATTCAACCGTCGGCGCACCTGCTCGACCATGGCCTGGTGCTCGTCCGAGTCGGCGTCGGCGAAGGCGGCCAGCGAGGCGTGGTTTCTGCCGCCGAGTTCCTGGATCGCCCTCCGCGCCGCGAGGTCCAGCTCGGACCGCGAGCGGGAGAAATTGAGGAACTTGCAGCCGTGGATCAGCGGAGGACAGGCGGGCCGCATGTGGATTTCCCTCGCGCCGTGGTCGTAGAGCGTGCGGATCGTGTCTTTCAACTGGGTGCCGCGCACGATCGAGTCCTCGCAGAACAACAGCCGTTTTCCCTCGATCAACTCGCGGATGGGAATCAGTTTCATCCGCGCGACCAGGTCCCGCACCCGTTGATCCTGCGGCATGAAGCTCCTCGGCCAGGTGGGCGTATATTTGACGAACGGCCTGGCGTAGGGCCTGCCCGACTGGCGCGCATAACCAATGGCATGGCCCGTCCCTGAATCCGGAATTCCCGCGACGAGATCGACCTGGCAATCATCGGCGCGGGCAAGGGCCGCGCCGCAGCGGTTGCGGACCACCTCGACGTTGATCCCTTCGTAGCTCGACGCCGGAAAACCGTAATAGACCCAAAGGAACGAGCAGATTTGCATGTCCTCGCTCGGCGGGCGGAGCGTCTCCACGCCGTCGGCCGTGATTCTCACGATCTCGCCCGGTCCCAAGTCGCGCTCGACCTGGAAATGAAGATTGGCCAAGGCGCACGTTTCCAGAGTGACGGCGAAGGCGTCGGGCCTTCGGCCCAGGATGACGGGCGTGCGGCCCAGCCGGTCCCGCGCGGCGTAGATCGCCGAATGGGTCAACACCAGCAGGGAGCACGATCCCTCGATCGCCTGTTGCGCGTGGGCAATGCCGCTGGGGAAGTTTTCGCCGCGATTGATGAGCGTGGCCACGAGTTCCGTGGGATTCACGGCGTCGCCGTTCATTTCGGAAAAGTGGGAGCGATCCCGGAAAACTTCGGCCGCGAGGGAACGCAAGTTGGCGATCTTGCCCACCGTGACAATCGCGTAGGTTCCCAAATGGGATCCAATGATCAGCGGCTGGTCCTCGTAGTCGCTGATGACCCCGATGCCCAAGGCGCCGCGAAGCTTGGGCAAGTCGTCCTCGAACTTGCTGCGGAACTGCGCGTTGGTGATGTCGTGAATGAAGCGCGCGAAGCCGCGTTTCCCCTTGACGGCCAGGCCTCCCCGGCGCGTGCCGAGATGCGAATGGTAATCCGTTCCGTAGAACAAGTCGGCAACGCAGTCTTTTTTTCCCGCCACGCCAAAGAACCCGCCCATGAAGGATCTCCTCCCGACCAGGTGAATCCCAACCCCGCCGTGTCACCCGCCACAAGCTACCCCTTCTAGCGCAAAACAAAGGAAAGGTCAACCGGGACCACATGCGAGGGGCCATCACGACCTCGTTGGTCCTGTCGCCCAAGGCATGGGATGCGTGCCAGACAATCTTTGTCGCCGGACGCGACATCGCAGGTTGGCAAATCCAGGAGGCCGGGATAAGATAAAGGCCCTCGGGGGAGACGTATCGATGCACGGGGACTCTCCTGATTTTCCCGGCGAAGTCCACGAAAGTGGGATTGTTTCCTTTGCCGGCAAGCGGACATGCCTGCGGTTCTGTCCGAAACGGCCCGAAGAACGAGCCAGCCCCCGGCCAGGAAACGGTTACGGTGAGACAGCCATGCCCACTCGACTCCAAACCTTTGCCTTGCTGATCCTTGCCGTTGTTCTGTGCGGCCCTGCCCCGCGCGCGGCTTGGCCGCAATCCTACAAGGGCCTGAAGTACTCGCCCGCCCCATCTTCCGGCACCTGGGCGATTCTGGATCGCGACGGCGCCAACCGGCCCGTGGCCCGATACCTCTCGTCGCTCGGAGGGGGTGAGACGGGGACGGGCGTGATCGCCTCGCCGTCTTTCGTCATCGCGTCGGACAAGATTGTGTTTACCCTGTGCGGCCACGATGGTCCGTCGGGCGGGCAGGGCAAGAATTTCATCGCCTTGATCGATGCGAGAAAAGGGATCACGCTCCAGAAGACGCCCGCCCCTGGAAACGACGCCCTCCAGGAGCGCTGCTGGGACGTGGCCAAACTCCGCGGACGCGAGGTCCGCATCGAGGTTCACGACGGCGACCCGGGGACTGCGTTCGCCTGGCTCGGCGTGGGACGGATCGACGCCGGCGCATCGCTGCGCGTGGATTTCCGCGACGGCCTTCCCAAGGACTGGGTGACCAAGGCCGATCCGATCCAAGCCCGCCCCGAGGTCCTCCGCAACGGCGTCCCCTTTCTGCGCCACCCGTCGCAATACTCGCTGGCGCCCGCCTCCGGGGCGCGGGAGATCGCTTGCGGATTTTCGGCGGAACGGATTTTCTTTCTGGGCGGCACGGTCGCCTTCGGGCGGCCGCTGGAGACCGTGGGGTTCATCGACCTGGCGTACCGCGACGGCTCGCGCGACAGCATTCCGTTGATGGTCGGTTTCACGCTCGACATCGCCGGCAAGCAGCTCAGCCGATCCAAAGCGATCCACCTTCATCCCTCGACAGACCCCTTCCAGCACTACCTGGTTGTCGTGCCCCGGCCGGGGGTGATCGAAAAGATCGTGCTCCGCACCGTGGGCGAGGCGTCCGCGACGCCGCGGATCACGGCCGTCACCTTCCAGACGCAGGCAACCGGGGACCAGCTCGAACCCCTGCCCGACGCCAGGCCGACCGCCGAGGAAGAAGCCTGGATTCGTTCCCACGCCATCGCCGCCCAGACGCTGGACATGCAGCCAATCGGGGCGGAAATCCGCCGGGCCCATAAGATCGAGTGACCGCGTTTTGGCGTTCGGTCTCGGACGGACCCGGGGGATTTCCTTCGCATCCGTTCCCAGCCAGGGGACAGTCCTCGCCCAGGACAACGAGGGCGGCGTTGACGCCGCGAGTCGCTTGCGGGGCTTTTCGAAAACGTTTATAGTCCAGGATTCGCGTCTTGTGCCCTGCGACGTGTTGGAGCGGCCTTGATGAACGGCAGTATCTCGATGTTTCCCCGGGCCTGGATTCCCTACGGAACCTGGGGAACCAGTTTCTTTCCCGCCTGGCAAACGTCGGCCCTGGCGGAAGTCAATATCGGCCAATTCGCCGGGGAAGCGATGAACCGCATCCTCGGGCTTCGGAAAGTTCCGAAAAGCGCGCTGGAGTACCTGGTGGTCGGTTCCACGATTCCGTGGCACTGGAAGTTCTGGAACGCCCCGCTCGTGGCGAGCTGCCTTGGCGTGCGAATTCCCGGCTTTCACCTCGAACAGGCCTGCGCGACGGGCCTTCAGGCTGTGCTTCACGCGGCGGCGGAAGTTCAGAGCGGCGCGCACGACGTCGTCGGCGTGCTCACGTTCGACCGCACGAGCGATTCGCCCGTCGGCGTGTTTCCCGAGCGGCGGGCCCATCGCCGGACCATGGCCCTGTGCGACGTTTGGGACAATTTCGGCTTTGATCCGGCGGCGGGCCAGGCGATGATCGCCACGGCCGGCAACGCAGCGCGCAAACACCGCCTCGACCGTCGCGAGGTGGAGGAACTGGCGTTTTGCCGCTATCAGCAGTACTTCGAGGCCAAGGCGTCCGGCTTTCTCGATCGCGTGGCGACGCCGCTGGACGTGCTCAACGCGCAGGGACGGCTCATGGGCAGGATCGACGCGGACCTCGGGGTGCGGCGGATCACCTTGGACGCCCTTCGCGCGATGCGGGAGTTGGACACCTGCGTGACCACGGGCTTGCAGACGCACGCGTCGGACGGGATGGCGGCGTTGCTGGTGACGACGCGGGAAAAAGCCAGGGAACTCAGCCCTCGCCCGGAGATCGCCATCGCTTGCGTGGCCAAGGCCGAGGCCCGCGCCCATCCCGCCCTGATGCCCGAAGCCCCCACCCTGGCCGTGCAAAAACTGCTCGCCAAGACCGGCCTGTCGCTGGCCGACGTGGCGGTGGTGAAAAGCCACAACCCGTTCGCCGTCAACGACGCCATTTTCTCGAAAGTCACGGGTTACGACTGGAGGAACATGAATCGGACCGGCTGCTCACTGGTGTGGGGACATCCCCAAGGACCGACCCTCACCCGCCTGTTGATCGAAGGCCTGGAGGAAGCGGTGGATCGGGGCGGCGGGTTGGTGCTGTTGTTTGGTTGCGCGGCGGGCGACGTGGGCATCGCCGCGTTGTTCCGCGTCGCGGAAGGAGGACGCTCGCAATGACCAAGGCCATCCGGCAACCCACGCTCGACACCCTCGCCCTCGGCACGGTCTCCGACATCTTCCGCAACGGACGCCTGCCTGCGGAGGCCGGCGATCTGGTCGAACGGGTTTTCGGCCCGCCCGAAAAGCGGGGCTCCCTGGTGATCTCCGGCGCGAACGGAATCGTCGGGGCGGGCAAGATGATCCAGCTTGCGGCCCGCCTGGAGCCGTTCGGGGTCCCATCGATCGGCCTGGTCCGGCCGCGCACTCCCGACGGCATCGGCCCGCACTACCGGGGCCTTGTCGAAGCAGTTGGCCAGGAGCGGGCCGACCGGATCATGAGCCACATCGTGCGCATGACCTACGATGGCCGCACCCTTCCGCCCGACCTCGCCCGATGGCGCCCCCGTTTCCTCTTGGAGTCGATCCCAGAGATTCTCGAGGTCAAGCGGGCCCACTACCGCTTGTTTCGCGAGGCCTTCCCGGACATTGAGATCCGCTCGGTCACCTCGGGGTTTCCCAGTTCGGAACTGGGGGTCGGCGTGCTGCACCCCGCCTTCCCCCACGAAGTCAACAAGGTTTGGGAAGTCGTTGAGCCGAAGACCTCGGCGATCACGCAGCTATGGTGGGCCTTGGGCCTCATTCCCATCCCCGTCAGCGACCACTGGTCGTTCGTGCTCGACGTGCTTTTTTGCGGCGCGACGCTGGCGGGCCTCCGCTATCACCGCGCGACGAACATGCCGTTCTGGAAGATCGACAAGTATGTGCGCAAGTCGGTGGGTCCGAATCCGTTCCGCGCCCATGACGTGATCGGGGCCAGGGGCGCGAATTTTCTCACCTGGTCCTGCCTGCACCACCTGGCCGAGAAATACGGCCCCTTGTTCCAGCCCACGCCCGAATTGTGCGAGCGCCAGGCGAGCGGCCAGAACTGGTACCCGCCCGACCATTTCCGTCCCCTCGTCGATTGGCCCCTGACGCGCGACGGCGAGGAGGAGTTCGCCGATTGGATCCAGGGCGCCTTGTTTCAAATGGCCGCCCTGATCGTCCACGAGCGACGCGCCCACCTGGCGCACATCAACGCCATCGGCGAGCTCTGCGCCCAGTTCCGCGGGGGGATTTTGGCGATGATCCGGCGCGTGGGGGCCGACGAGGCGGTCCGCAGGGTCCAGCGCTATCACCGCCTCCATCCCGAGGCCGCCCGCTTTGCCTGGCATCCCGACGCGTTCGACCGTATCGCCAGCCCGGAGTGGCAGCATCTGTACGTCAACGCGGAGCGCGACGGCGACGTCGGCGTGATCACGATCAGCCGGGAAAGCTACAACGGCGACGTGGACGCCGAATTGAACCGCGCGATCGATTGGCTGAAGACCGAGGGCGCAAGCCGGGTGATCGTGACCGGCGATTTCCATCTGGCCACGCAGATGCTCGGCGCGGACACCAGCGAGTTCTTTCCCGCGCTGGCGGACGCGGAACAAGGCCGCCGCCTGGCCGCCAGATGGTCCGCGACCGCCCGACGGCTCCACGATGAGTTCCAGGTCTCCGTCGGGTTTGTCCATGGGAAGCGTTGCCTCGGCGGTTTCCTCGAGCTGCTGATCCACTGCCACTACCTGGTCGCGGTCGAGGATTCCCTGCTCGGGATGCCGGAAGTGACGCTGCCGGTGGTGCCCGGCATGGAAGGCTGCCACTGGCCGTTCCGCAAGGCGAACCCCGAACACTGGCCCAAGCTGGTCCGCCTGCTGTTGAGCGGCGAGCCGCTGAAGGCCAAGGACGCGGTCGGTTGGCTTGTCGATCATGCGGGCCCCCTCGAAGAGGCGCTTCGGACGGCGTGGCGCCTGGTTTCCGGCGGACCGGGGGCCCTGCCGCCGCGGAGGTTGAACGCGGGCCCGCTGTCGGGCGTTCCCGCCGACGCGGGCCTCGCCGTTTCCGACAACCCGGCCACCGAGGCGGCCCGCAAGGCCATCATGCAGTCGATTGGCGCTTCTTGCGGCGTCCCCTTGGCCGAAGCACTTGAAATCCAGGCCCGGCATTCCGGGGCTTTCTTTGCGACGGCTTTCTGCCGCGAAGGAAGCGTCGGCGCGGAGCACCAGCGGACCATGATGGTTTAGGCCGCCTTCCTGCCGCGCCATCCCCTCACGCAAACTGCGTCCGAAGGGCGCCCTTGCGCCCACCCGCCAGAGGCGATTGCCTTCCCATCTCGCGCGGCGTTGACCGTCGATGCGCCAGGGCGATTCTTGTTCGTTGGAGCGGAGTTGTTTCGGGGCCCAGCGTTCCTCCCGCCACCTTGCCACCGGTCCGCCTCCATCGTTAGACTCAAGGGGTTCCCAGCGCGCCAGGAGGCTGCTCATGCCCAGTGTTTGCGACTGCCCTTTTTGCGGACAGCCGGCTGCGATCCCCGAGGACCTCGATTCCGAGACCGCGGTCCAATGCCCGCATTGTCAGTATGAGTTTCCCGGGGATCGGGCCTTGATGTACGCGGTCGAGGCCCCGCCCGAACACGTCGCGGAACTGCCGCCCGCCCTGATCCCCATCCTGGCCTCCGAAGCGGGCGCCGTGGCGGCGCCGCCGTCGAGCGAGGGGCAATCTCCGGCGGGCGAAAAAGGCGACGATGGCCCTGGGCAAGCGCTTTGCGTGGCGGAGGAGATCAACGCCGCGCCGACCGCCGATGCCGCCGCCGACCATCCCGAACCCGAGGTGGAGCCGTCGCCGATAGCGCCGACCCCGGCCGGCGAAACCGAGAAGGCGACGGAGCCAAGCCAACCTGCGGACGAGGGATCCGACGTGGCCGCGGCATTGCCGGGCGGCCGTGAAGGGGAATCTCCGGGGGAGCCGTCCGGGCAGCTCGTCCCCGGCTTGGAGCCGGAGCGGCCCGAAGCGGAAACCTCGCCGCACGAGGCTTTGGGCGCGCCGATGACGGCCGCGGAGTCGTCACTGGCGTCCGAGACGTTGGCCGCTGGCCCGACCGAGACCGCGGCGCCGGCGGGGGCGTCTGCGTCCGATTCGGCGGGGGCGGCGGTCGCCTCGGCCCCGTCCCCCGAGAAACCGCCAACCGAGAGCTTGCCATCTTCGGAGCGGCCCTGGCCAGCCTGGCAAGAGCGCCGCAGGCGCAACCCGGTGCGAACCGCGGTCGGCGTGGTGATTTCGGGCCTGTTGGGTCTGGCGGTTCCGTATGGGGCATGGCTTGGTTTGTCGAAACTCGGCGTAGTGGGCCGCCCACGACCGCCCGCCGCGACAAGGAACCATGCCCCCGCCGATGCGCGGTTGGCGAATCCGGACTCGACGATGGTTCCTCCGCCCCAACCGACGGAATCGGACGAATGGCCAGGCCTTGACGAAAATCGGTTTGCCGTCGATCCCAAGGAGGCCAAGAAGCAGGAAAAGCCTTCCGGACGAAACAAAACAGGGAAATAGGCCCCCGTCTTCAAACCGCGACGGTTGCCTTGGAATAAAGTCGTTCTTGGGGTTGGCTCCATGTCGGCCAGGTGACTGCCATGACCCGACGTCGCCTCTCGCGTCGAACTCTGTTGCGTGGCGCTTCCGCGGCGTTGGCCGCCGGCGCGACAGTCCCCTACGTGTTCACCGCCAACGCCGAGGAGCGCGAGCAACCCCGGTCCAAGAACGACCGCTTTGGCATCGGAGCGATCGGCATGCGCTACCAGGGCACCGTGATCGCGGAGAAGGCCCAGGCGTATGGCGACATCGTGGCGATCGCCGACGTGGACCGGCACGTGCGCGAACAGGCCCGGGCGAGCTTCGGCAGCACGCCCGCCATCTTCGAGGATTACCGCAAGCTTCTGGACCGCAAGGACGTGGACGTGGTGACCATCGGCACGCCGGACCATTGGCACGCGAAGATGGTGATCGACGCCTGCCTGGCGGGCAAGGACGTGTATGTTGAAAAACCGCTGACGCTCACCGTGGACGAAGGCAAGGCCTTGGTGCGGGTGGTTCAGAAGACGGGTCGCGTCGTCCAGGTCGGCTCCTGGCAGCGGAGCGACCATCGCTTCCGCCTGGCTTGCGAACTGGTGCGTCAGGGGCGCATCGGCGCGCTGAAGCGGGTCGAGGTGATTCTAGGCAAGAATGTCGCCGGCGGCCCGTTTCCCATCGCCGATCCTCCGCGCCATCTGAACTGGGACCTCTGGCTGGGGCAGGCGCCCGCCGTGCCGTACATCGAGGAGCGGTGCCACTACACGTTCCGATGGTGGTACGAGTACTCGGGCGGGCAGATGACCGACTGGGGGGCCCATCACATGGACATCGCCCAATGGGGCATCGGGGCCGAACGCTCCGGGCCGGTCGAAATCGAGGGCAAAGCCGAGTTTCCCCATGTGCCCAACGGCTACAACGTGGCCCTGAAGTTTTCGGCCCGGCTCCGCTACGCCAACGGCGTGGAACTGACCGTCGCCGACGAGGGCCGCAACGGAATCCTGTTCGAGGGCGACGCGGGCCGCGTGTTCGTCAACCGGGGCACGATTACCGGAAAGCCTTTGGAGAACCTCCGCGACGCCCCCTTGGATCGCGAACACTTCCAGCTTTATGCTCGCGACAATCTCAGCCGGCCCCCGCGCGTGGGCAAACTCGACGCCATCAAGAACCACATGGGCAATTTCTTCGACTGCGTGCGGGATCGCGCGACGCCCATTTCCGACGTCGTCTCCCAGCACCGTTCGGCCACGGTGTGCCATCTGGCCAACATCTCCATGCGCCTCGGCAGGAAACTCGCCTGGGATCCGGTTCAGGAGCAATTTCCGGGCGATGCCGAGGCGAACCGGTGGCTCAGCCGCCAGCAACGCTCTCCCTTCGAGGTCCGCGCGTAAGCGGCAAGGAGTTCCACATGCATCGCCGTCGTTTCCTTCGCGCGGTCGCCGAGGTCGGCGCCGCGGCGGGTTTCGCCCGCGCGGCGGCCGCCGGCGAGCCGAAACCTTCGGCCATTCGCTTTCCTGGAACCGGCAAACCCGGCTTTCGCGATTTGGGTTGGGTCTGGGAGGGGCAGGGAATCGACCCCCAAGTGCCGCCTTCGATCTACGGATTGGGCCAGGGGGCCCGCTACTTCGGGCTCTCCCGCGTCCACTACCTCTTCCACCCCAACGACGAACACGCCCTGCGCCTCCTGGCCGGTTACGACGAAGTGGTCTGCGACATCAGCAAGTGGGGGTGGGAATGGAACGCCGACGGGCGGCCTGCCTGCAAGGTCCGCGGCGATCCCGCCACGGTCCGCGCCGAAGGGGAAAACGTCGCCCGGCTCGCCCAACAGTTCGCCAACGTCACCGGCGCGTATTGCGACGATCTCTTGGGCTTGATGAAGCAGTTCAAGTACGGCCCGAAGGAATTCGCCGCGATTCGCGCCGCCATCCGCGAGCGCCATCCGGCGCTGAAGCTGTGGACCGTCGTCTACACCCACGAGCTGAACCAGGTGGATTTCTGGACGCAGATGCGCCCCCACATGGACGTGGTCACGCTCTGGGTCTGGAACTCCGACCAGCTCGGCGACATGCCGCGATACGTGGAGGAATGCCGGCGCTTGTTTCCGGACACGCCGATCGTGATGGGGGTGTACCTGCGCGACTATCCCAAGGTCGCCCCGGTTCCCGTCAGCCGCGTCAAGGCTCAGATGGAGGGAATCGCCGATCTGATCGGCCAGGGCAAGCTGGCCGGCTACACGATCCTGGGCGCCGTGCTCATCGACGGCCACCGCGCGCAGGCCGACGCGGTCCGCGACTTTATCGCCGCTCAGGCGTGATCCACCAGGGCCGACGCAGCAACGCCGGCGGCACCGAAGCCCCGTCCTGCCGCCGTGCGGTTGGCAACGCGCGATCCTTGGAGAACCGATCCTCGAAAGCCTCCCCTTGTTCGCAAGCGGGAGAAGGCCGTGGGGCGAGGGCGGCGGCAATCCAAGCCTCCCTACCGGCCGCGAAGTCCGCCAACCCCCGTCCGCCTCGTCTGGCTGCCCCTGGCGACATGGTGTATGCTAACCATGGCAATGGGCAGCCGGTCGACTTCCCTTTTGGACGCGAAAGCGTCGCGGAGTTCATCCCCGATGGGACGCGGCGAAAGCGGAAATGCGAACGGCCGACCAGCGATCGCTCGAATGGCCAACCGCGTTGAACTGAGGCGTCATGACCACGGCCCGCGCACCCGCCTCCTCCGGCGATGAGCCCCGAAACGCGGGCGGAACCACGGTCCCGGCGCATTCCGATGGACTGTTCTTGGCCGCCCTGGCAAGCCTGTTGGGATCCTATGTCGTCTTGATCGTGGGCCTGCTCGCCGCGCTGGGATCGTTTACGTCGGCCCCCTACTTGGTGCGCGCCCTGTCCAGCCCGGAAATCCAGTATGCCTTCCGGCTGAGCCTCGTTTCCTGCACGCTTTCCACGCTGTTGTCGCTTTGGATCGCCGTGCCGGCAGGATATGTGCTGTCGCGGTTCCGTTTTCGGGGGCAGAACCTGGTCGACGCGGTGCTCGACGTGCCCATCGTACTGCCGCCTCTGGTGCTCGGCCTGGCCTTGCTGATTCTTTTTCAAACGCCGCTGGGCCGGGCGATCGAGCGCGTGGTTCCCGTGACCTTCGCCGTGCCCAGCGTGGTCCTGGCCCAGTTTTCCGTGGCCTGCGCGTTTGCGGTGCGGACGATGCGGGTGACGTTCGACCAGATCAGCCCTCGTTCCGAGCAGGTGGCCATGACCTTGGGTTGCAGCCGCGCCCAGGCGTTCTGGATGATCGTCTTTCCCGAGGCCCGCCGGGGAATGCTTACCGCCGCGACCCTGGCCTGGGCCCGCTCGCTCGGGGAGTTCGGGCCGATCCTCGTGTTCTCCGGGGCCACGCGGATGCGGACCGAAGTGCTCCCGACCACCGTCTTTTTGGAGTTGAGCGTCGGAAACATCGAGGCCGCGGCCGCGGTCTCGCTCGTCATGGTCCTCGCGGCGATCATCGTGCTGCTCTTGGCCCGCGCGTTCGGATTGCGAGGAACAGGGATGATCTAGTCGGAACCGCGGCCTTGGCAGTCGTTTTCCGAGTCGGCGAAAATGGTCTTGATGGACGGAAACGCGTCAGCGGCGACACGGGAACAGACTCCCCACCCGCGGCTGTGAGCCTGCCATGATTTCGCTCTCCCACATCAGCATCCGCCAGGGCGCGTTCCGCCTGGAAGACATCTCGCTGGACATCGGCGAGGGCGAGTACGGGGTGTTGATGGGCAAGACGGGGACGGGCAAGACCACGCTCTTGGAGGCGATCTGCGGCCTGCGCCCGCTGGCGTCGGGCTCCATCCGGCTTCTGGGGCGCGACGTCACCTCCCTCCGGCCCGCGGCCCGCGGCGTCGGCTACGTTCCCCAAGACGGCAGCCTCTTCTCGCAGCTCACCGTGCGCGAGCATTTGGCCTTTGCCCTGGTCGTGCGGCGGTGGCCCCGCCCGGACGTCGAGCGCCGCGTCGCCGAGCTGGCCGAACTGTTGGGAATCGAGTATCTTCTGGATCGAAAGCCCAAGGGGCTCAGCGGGGGCGAGATCCAGCGGGTGGCGTTGGGGCGGGCCTTGGCCATGCGGCCCGGCGTCCTCCTGCTCGACGAGCCCCTCAGCGCCTTGGACGAGGACACCCGCGGCGAAATGCACGAGCTGCTCCTCTCCGTGCGGCGGCAAACCCGCGTCACCGCCCTGCACGTGACCCACAACCGTTCGGACGCCGAACGCCTCGCCGATCGGCTGTTTGAACTCCGCGACGGCGGCGTTCGCGAGGTCCCGCGGAACGTGTCCTGAGCAGCGCGGCAAGGCCGCGTGCGCATCATCATCAACTCGGAGGGTATCCCATGACTCGTGCGATGCTTTGCCCCGCGATGGCGTTGTTGGTTGCCGCAGGGTTCGCGGCCGCCTCGCCCGCCCCCGCCGCGGACCGGTTGGCCCCGCTGGATCCCGACCAGGTCCAAGTGGGCGGCGAAATGGGCCGCCGAATCCACATCACGATCCACAACAACTTGCTGAAACTCGACGTCGACAAGGATTTCTTGAAGCCTTTTGCGGACAAAAGCGCCAAGGAGGGGTTTGTCGGGCTGGGAATGCTGCTGGACGCCGCGGTCCGCCTGGCGGCCCATGCCCGCGACCCCAAGCTCCTTGCTCTCAAAAAACACCTCGTGGCCCGGGCGATCCAGGCCCAGGAAGCCGACGGCTACCTCGGAATGTTGGCCGCGCCGAGCCGGATGTGGGAGCTTTGGGACATCCACGAGATGGGCTACCTGATCTACGGCCTGACCAGCGATTATCGCTTCTTCGGCGAGAAGCCGTCGTTGGCCGCGGCCCGCAAGCTCGCCGACTACATCCTCGCCCACTGGTCCGACAAACCCGATTGGCAGCCCAAGCCCATCAACGTCCACATGGCCGTGACCGGCCTGGAGCGCGCCCTCTTGACGTTGAGCGACGCGGCCGGGGAGCCGAAATACCGCGAGTTCTGCGTCCGGGAGCGAAAGCTGCCGGAATGGGACCTGGGGATCGTGGTGGGACGCTGGGGCGCGGTCGAGGGACACGCCTACGCCTACTTCGCCCACTGTCTCGCCCAGCTTCGCCTCTATCGCGCCGATCCGAACGAACGGCTCCTCGCTCCAACCCGCCGAGCCATGGACTTCCTCGTCCGACGCGACGGCCTGGTCGTGACCGGCACGTGCGGAGATCACGAATGCTGGCACGACAGCCAGGCGGGCACGGCGAATCTGGGCGAAACCTGCACCGTAGCCTACCTGCTCCGCGTGCTGGACGACCTTTTGCGCCTGGAAGGCAATCCCCATTACGGCGACATGATGGAACGGGCGATCTACAACGCCTTGTTCGCTGCCCAATCGCCCGACGGCCGGCGGATCCGTTACTACACCCCCTTCGACGGCCCGCGCAAGTACTTCGACGGCGACACCTACTGTTGCCCAAACAACTTCCGCCGCGTCGTCTCCGAACTGCCGACGATGATCTACTATCGTTCGGAGGGCGGGCTGGCGGTGAATCTTTACACGGCGTCCTCGGCCAAACTGGCGCTCGACGGCGGCATTCAACTGGCCGTGCGCCAGGAGACGGACTATCCGAGCGCCGGGCGCGTCGTGCTGCGACTTGATCCCTCGCGGCCGGCCGCGTTCCCCCTCCGCTTGCGCATCCCGCGATGGTGCGCCGCCGCCCAAGTCGCGGTCAACGGAAAACCGCTGGACCAGGCGGCTCGACGCGGAGAGTTCCTCGCCATTCGGCGCGAGTGGAAAGCGGGCGACCGCGTCGAAATCGACATGCCTATGCCGTGGCGCATGGTCCGGGGACGCCAGGCCCAATCAGGCCGCGTGGCGATCTTGCGAGGCCCCGTCGTCTTCTGCTTGAATCGCGCCCGGCACAAGGAGCTGGCGGCCTTGGACCTCCGCCTCTTGACGCTGGCGCCCTCGTCGCTGGAGCCGCCCATTCGCGACGAGTCGGTCCGGCCCAACGGCCTGGCTTGCAAAGTCCAGGCCTGGGGACCTGGCGCGTGGTATCCCCACGCCAAACCGGACCTGCAACTCGTGCTGAGCGAATATCCTGATCCCGCCGGCGAGATGGTCTATTTCCACGTGCCGAATCCTCGGGACCACTCTTTCGTCGCCGACGAACTCATCGACAATGACCGATGAGCACCACCAGCCGCCCCGCTGGAGGAATCCGGGGTCAGAGCTTGAATAGTGAATAGCCCTTGTTGTGGGCAGGCGCTCGGGGTACGATCGTGCCATGGCAAGGCCTCTACGGATCGAGTTTCCCGGCGCCCTGTACCACCTGAT
>Ga0101944_10002730_pt1 | contig 27405 bp, 25 predicted proteins | sample DewCreD2012metaG_FD_75245 | JGI IMG/M metagenome (GOLD analysis project Ga0101944, IMG submission 75245) | Hot spring sediment bacterial and archeal communities from British Columbia, Canada, to study Microbial Dark Matter (Phase II) - Dewar... ... | reverse complement strand
AGGCGTCCCGCCTGTCTGGTGAGGCGTCCATTGGGTGTGAGTCCAGCGCGAGTTTGGCGGTGCCACCGGACAGGCAGGATGCCTGTCCCACTACCGGGTTCGGGGGGAGGGGGCGGTTCAGGGAGAGCGGCTGCGATTTGGTTTTCATGGTGTGATGGGGAGGGATGCAAATGTCAGGCCAAAAGTCGCGGGACGTGCGTGGTTCAGCGGATGACCGGGAGCGCGGCGAGCGCGTTCAAGTATTCCTCCAGATTGGTGTAACCGTCGCCGTCCCGGTCCCCGTTGTGATCTGGTTGCGCGGGATTCAGCCCGTGTGTGCGCTCCCACGCGTCCGGCATCCCGTCCCGGTCGGAGTCCACCGGCGGTTCCGACGCCCGAAGCGCGGGCCAGCCGCCGGCCTCCTCGACGGTGTTGATGATGCGGCCCGTCTGGGTGCGGACCTGCTGCGCGATGCGCGCATCCACGGCGTCGCGCCGCCAGGGCAGCGCCCCGGCGGAATCGAGCACGCGCGCAAAGGCGGTGGCCGCCGGATCCGTGGCGACGGGCGGGCAGGCAAAGGGCTGCGCCTCGCGGGTCAGCGGCCCGGTGAACATCGCCCAGCCGGTGTCGGCGCCGTCCACGAGGCCGTTGGTGTTCACGTCGAGCACGTTGTCGGCCTGAAAGATGCGCGTGTTGACGCTCGCGCTCTCGAAGGCGGCGGTGAAGCACGTGGTCGAGGGGCCGGCCAGCAGGTGGTTGCCGACGTAGTTCATTTCAATGAACTCGTTGGTGAAGTTGTTGTAACCGGCCTTGAAGCCCCAGTCGTAGATGACGTTGTTGCGGAAATCGAGGCGCAGGGTCCTTCCGCCGTAAGTGCCGGGGCGGGGATTGCGGCTGCTGTGATGGGCGTAGAGGTTGTGATGAAACGTGTAGTGGGCGTCCTGGCGCGGGCGGATCAACGAGCCGTAACCATGCGCGCCCTTCTTGTGGACCGACTGGTTGAGCGATTCGGTGATGAAGCACCATTGCACGGTGACGTGCTCGGCGCTTTGCACCACGGATAACGCCTCGTCCACCGACCAGCTTGCGGAGCAGTGATCCACGATGATGTTGGTCCCGCCACGGATGGTGATGGCGTCCTCGACGCCGGAACGCCGGGTGCCGAGGCGGACGCGCAAATGGCGGACGATGACGTTGTTGGCGTCAATGCCGAGCGTGCCGCCGGCCAGGCAGATGCCGTCGCCGGGCGCGGACTGGCCGGCGATGGTGAGGTTGGGCCGTTTGAGGTTGAGGCTGCTCTTGAGTTCGATGGTGCCGGACACCTGAAACAGGATGGTGCGCGGGCCGCGTTTGGCGGAGTTGACCGCGTCGCGCAACGAACCCTTGCCGCTGTCGGCCAGGGTGGTGACGTAATACACATCCCCGCCGCGTCCGCCGGTGGCCAGGGCCCCGTAACCTTCCGCGCCGGGAAAGGCCGGCACGGCGGCGCGGACAGGGGCGGTGGCGGCGCAGACCAGGGCCAGCCCCAGGGCGGGGGCGTGCAGGGGATTCATGCGCGAACCGGGCGGCATCAGGTGACGGCCCAGACTGCGGGCGGCCCCGGCGGAATTCACGCCAAAGCGTGCGGGGTGGATTGCAGTTCGCGTTGAGTTTTCGGCACCTTCCAGGCGGGCCGGTGAAAATGGAGACTGACCCGGGCGCACCTTTCGTTCATCCTCCCGCGCCGGCTGCGAAAACATTTGCCATGAACCCCTGCCAACGCCTCCCCCGGCTTCCCGTTTTGTCCCTGGCCTGCTTCGCCCTTCTGCTGCTGGCCGGCTGCCAGAGCGTTCCGCCGAATTCCCTCGCCACGCACGACGCCACGCAATGGGAGCGGGAAATCGCCGCTCTCGAGGCGCGCGCCGCCACCAACCCGCCGCCGCCGCGCTGTATCCTTTTCGTGGGCAGCTCGAGCATCCGGCTGTGGCGCACCCTCGCGCAGGATTTTCCCGGGCTTCCGGTCGTCAACCACGGGTTCGGCGGCTCGCAACTGGCCGACTCGGTCCACTTCGCCGACCGCGTCATCATTCCCTTCCAGCCCCGGCAGGTCGTCATCTACGCGGGCGGCAACGACCTCGCCGCGAAGAAGGCGCCGGAGATTGTCTTTGGCGACTTTGTCGCGCTGGTCCGCAAGCTGCGGGCCGAACTGCCCCGAACGCGCATTGCCTTCATCGCCTCCGCCCCCAATCCCAAACGCTGGGAGCAGGTGGAAAACGTGAAGCGCCTGAACCAGCTCGTTGAGCAATACTGTCGGCGGCACCGCCTGGACTTCATCAACGTCTTCCCGCTGATGCTCGGTCCCGACGGCCTGCCCAAGCCCGACCTCTTCGTGGCCGACCGCCTGCACCTGAACGAACGCGGCTACGCTCTCTGGCGCGAAGCCGTGGCCCCGTATCTGCGCTGAACCCGCCGGAACCGGTCCGCCGGTTGCCGGACCGGTGGCGGCCGGCCCGGTGCCCGGCCCTCGGGGGCGGGGCGCGGTGGTTGCAGCCGCGGGGGGCGGAAAGTCCCGCGCGTTCCCGGCGCGATCCGGCCATGCCTGCGCGGCTGAGCGTCCGGCCCGTTTCGTTTTCAGCGCGCGCTGTCGGAAACGTCCGCCGCGTCCCCTGCGGTCAGCGTTCACAACGGAGCCGCTGTCGCGCCGCCTCGCGACCGCAGCATGAACGGGTTGGCATTCGGGGGTTCCGGGACCGTATTGGGGTTCCCGCTTCACCGGTTTTCCAGCGTCGCCATCACCGAATCCACGGCCTCGCCCAGAATGGCCGCGCTGCGGTTCAGGCCCGCCTGTTCCTCGTCATTCAACGGCAGGGGAATGGCCGCCAGCGCGCCCGCCCCGCCGACCAGATGGGGCAGGGCCAGCGTGCGGCCCGCCAGCCCGGGCACGTTCTGGATGCGGGTGCAAATGGTGAGGATGGCGCGTTGGTCGTGCAGCAGCACTTCCACCAGCCGCGCCACCGCGCTGCCGATGCCGTAATACGTTGCGCCTTTGCCGGCGATGATGTGATACGCCGCGCGGCGGACCTGTTCGTCTATCCGTGCCCGGTCGGCCACGGTCAAGGGCGTGCCGTAAATCCGGCTGAACTCGCCCAGTTCCACCCCCGCAATCGTCGCCTGCGACCAGGTCAGCACCTCCGAGTCGCCATGCTCGCCGATGACGTAGGCGTGAACATGGTGCGGGTCCACGCCGAAATGCCGGCCCACCAGCGCGCGGAACCGCGCCGTGTCCAGCGTGGTCCCCGAGCCGATGACGCGCCCCGGCGGCACGCCGCGCTGCGCGGCGAAGTGCGCCGCCAGATGCGTGAGGATGTCCACCGGATTGCTGACCACGAGCAGCACGGTCGCGGGCGCGGCATCGAGGATGGCGGGCACGACCTGGGCGAGCACGGCGGCGTTGCGTTGCAGCAGGTGGAGCCGGGTTTCGCCCGGTTTCTGCGCCACGCCGGCAGCGATAACCACCACCCGCGCGTCGGCCAGGTCCGCGTAACCGCCCGCCCGCACCGTCAGCGGATTCGCGAACGGCACCGCGTGGTAAATGTCATTCGCCTCCGCCTCCGCCCGGGCCGCGTTGGCGTCCACCAGCACGACTTCCCGCCCGACGCCGCGCATGACCAGCGCGAAGGCCGACGCCGAACCCACCATGCCGCAACCGACGATGCCGATTTTCATGCGCGCAGTTTCCGGCAAACCGGTGATTCCCGCAACCACGGCCAGCTCAGGCCGCCGCGCGCTGTTCCAGCAACCGCGGGCGGAAATCCTCCCGCAACCGCGCGGCAAAGATGATGATGAGGATGATGTTCAGGATGAAGCTGATGAACGGCCCGTAGCAGAAGACCACGTTGGGCAGAATCATCACGAACAGGATGGTCGCGCCGGCGGCGTGGTGCGGTTTGCGCATGGTCAACGCCAGCCACATGCCCAGGCAGCCCAACGCGAAGAAATCCAGCACGTGCATGAGGACGGCCATCAGGCCGAAAACCCCGCCCAACAGCATGCCCACGCCGATTTCGTCGGGGCGCATGTCCCGCGCGTGCCACACGAGCAGCCCCACCGCATAAATCAGCCCCCCGCCCCCCATCAGCGCCAGCGGCGGCAGAAAGGTGCGCCGCAACGAACGCCATTGCGCGGCGATCAACTGGGAACTGGTGACGGGCGCGGCCAGCAGCACCTCGAAGGCGCCCTGCCGCCGGGTTTCCGCGAAGAAACGGCACGCCTGCGTGGCAAACAGCAGCTTGATACCGGCCAGCAGAATCCAACCCGTCACGATGGCCACGATGACGCCGTTCTCCCCGGCCACCACCGCGCATCCCAGCAGGAACAGGCTCCATAGAATCGCCAGCCCCCACAGCGCGCTCCGCATGCCCATCCGGCCCCCAATCAGCCAGAGCAGGGGATCCTCGTCCAATTGGGCGCGGTCCCGCAAAATTTTCGCCGGCCCGGCCACCGGAATGCCCGCCACCGTCGGCGGTGTTGCGCGAACCACCGTCGCCCGGGGCCGGTCCTGCCACGCGTGCGGCAACCGCCAGCTCGCCAGCGCCAGCAATCCCCAGCCCGCCAGGTGCGACAACCCCAGCGCCGTCCAGAACCGCTCGGGCGCGGCGACGTGCCACACCTCGCGCGCCTGCAACCAGGCCTGCGTGGGCGACAGCCAGAGGAACCAGTCGCCGCCGCCCAGCGGGGCGAGGATGGGCCACGCGACGCACGCCCCGAGAAGGATGGCCCCGGCCGCGCTCATGGCCCGGGACGCCTCGCGCGACAACGCCGACGCCAGCATGCCCGCCGCCAGCGAGAAGAACAGCAGGTTCACCAGCGCCAGGCTCACGCGCCAGACCTCGCCGCCGGTGACGCCGCCAATCAGCAGCGGCAGCGCCGCGCCCGGGACGATGGCGAGCAGCGCGTAGCCCAGTTGCAGCGCGTGCGAAGCCAGCTTGCCGAGCACCACGTCATGGCCGCGCAGGTCGGTGAGAAACAGCAGGCCGAGCGTTCCGGCCCGTTTTTCCTCGCTCAGACAATCCGCCGTGATGAAGACGCCCGCGAGCAGGCAGATGAGCGCGGCGTAACCCGTGATGAAGAGAAAGCTGCCGCTGCCGCCCGCCCCACCGCCCCGGCTGAAGAAGGGAATGAACACCACCTGGAACAGCCCGATGCCCAGCGCCAGCGTCGCCACCGCCAGCCGGAGATACCGCACCGAGAGCTTGCGCGCGCCGATCCGCAGTTCGCGTGCGACGATGGGCAGAAAGGTCATGGCGCTGGGGAGGGGACGGGTTGCGTGATCCGTGCTGCGGGACAGCGGGAAATTGTCCCGCCAGCGGGAAAATGTCACGCCCGGGCGCGGGCAATGCAGGGTGCGACTTTGCCAAAAAACGGCAGGCGGCGCCCGGGCCGGTTCCGCAGCCTGCCCGCGTTCCTCCGCTGCCGCGCCGGGGCGCGGTGCGCCGTCCGGCCCGGGCCGACGGTCGGACAACAACCGTGGAAAGCGAAAACACAGAAACTGGAGCTGGAACCGCCCGTCACTTCGACGGTCTTCCCCACCGGAGTTGGCGGTCGCGCCGCCGTGGACGTTTGACGGAAGCGCGCCGCCGCCGGAGTGGGGGGAAAAACCATGCCTGACTCATGAGCCAAATCACGTCCACCGCCCCCGTCACCGTCACCGCCGCCCCCGCCGCCGTCCGCCATCGCGGCTGGGCTGTCACCTTTGCCGCGCTCGGCATCAACCTCGCCCTCGGCGTCCTCTATTCCTGGAGCGTCGTCAGCAAGAACATTCCCGAGGCTTGGGGCTGGAGCGAAGCGCAGAAGGGCCTGCCCTACGCGGCCGCGTGCCTCATCTTCGCGTTCGTCATGGTGCCGGCGGGGCGGATGCAGGACCGCCTCGGGCCGCGGCTGGTGGCCAGCATCGGCGGGGTGCTCGTCGGCCTGGGCATGATCCTCGCCAGCCAGGTGACCTCGCCGCTGGGCTACATCCTCGGCTTCGGCGTGCTGGCGGGCGCGGGCATCGCGTTCGGCTACGCCAGCGCCACGCCGCCGGCGGTGAAGTGGTTTCCGGCCCGCCGCACCGGCCTGATTGCCGGCATCGTGGTTTCCGGCTTCGGGCTGGCGAGCGTCTATATCGCGCCGCTGGCGACGGGATTGATCCACTGGAAAGGGGTGCCGTTCACCATGCTCGTGCTGGGCATCGGGTTTCTGCTCGTCGTCACCGGTCTGGCGCAACTCCTGCAACCGCCGCCGCCCGGCTACGTGCCGCCCGGCAGCGCGCCCGCCGCCGCCGCCACCAGGAAGGTGGATTACACCCCCCGCGAGATGCTGGCGACGTGGCAGTTCCATGTGCTCGAGTTCATGTTCGTGGCCGGCGCGGGCGCGGGGCTGATGATCATCTCGAAGCTCGCCAAGATCGCCGACGCGCAGGCGGGGGTGAAACTGGGTTTCGTGCTCGTCGCCTTTCTCGCCGTCGGCAACGGCGCGGGCCGCATCCTGGCGGGCATGCTCTCCGACAGGATTGGCCGCATGACCACGCTGTTCCTTTGTTTCCTGGCGCAGGCGGCCACCATTCTGCTGCTGTCGCGGGCCACGGCGGACAATTTCCTCGGCACCAAGGAAGTGCTCGGCATCCTCTCTGCCGGCATCGGCGCGTTCTACGGCGCGAACCTGGCGCTGTTCCCCTCGATCACCAAGGATTTCTACGGGCTGAAAAACTTTGGCGTGAACTACGGCCTGGTGTTCACCGCGTGGGGCTGGGGCGGCTTCGGCCTCTCGTTGCTGGCGGGCATGGTGTATGACCGGACGCAGAGCTTCGCCTTCGCCTACTACTGCTCCGCCGGGCTGCTGCTGGCTGCCGCGGCCGTGACCTTCCTCGTCAAAGCCCCGCACAAACCCGCCCAGGCCTGATGCAATCGCAACGCATTTGGGTTGTGGGGCTGCTGGCCGGGCTGCCCGCCGGGGCGGCCACGAACCACTGGACCTTCAACGCCAGCCTCACGCTGAAGGAAACCTTCGACAACAACGTGTATCTCCAGGACGCGCGGCCCAACCCCGCCGTCACCAACGCGGTGCAACCGCGTCAGGAATCGTTCGTCACCTCCGTCACGCCGACGGTGGGCTTCGCGTTCAAACCCGGCGCGGGCTTCAACGTCACCGGCAGTTACGCGCCCGAGATTGTCGAGTTCCACGCCGAGCCAAGCGAGAGCCATGTGGCGCACCGCGCCGGACTCCTGTTCAACGGTGTCGTCCGCAAAGTCACCTGGCAGATGCAGAACAGCTTCACCTGGATTGACGGCGAACGGGAGGGCCTGACCTTCGGTGCGCCGGGCGGCACCCCGGCCATTGGCGGCATCCCCATCCGCGACCGCCGCGAGGCGCTCATTTACCGCAACAGCTTCGGCGCGTTCCACAACTACGGAAGCTGGTTCTTCCGCCCGGCGCTGTCGTCCTACATCCACGACTTCCACACCATCCAGCGCGACCCGGCGGTGTATCCGAACTACCAGAATTACGTGGACCGGAACGACGTCAACTTCGGCCTCGACGTGGGCTACCGGGCATTCAAGGACGGCTTCGCGTTTGTCGCCCACCGTTTCGGCTGGCAGCACGAGCAATCCCTGCCGCCCGGCAGCTTCGACTATTCGAACGAATACCAGCGCCTGCTCGTCGGCTACGAAGGCAAGGTAACCGACTGGTGGAAGCTGAACCTGTTCATCGGCCCGGACTGGCGGAATTACGACCACCGCACGCCGCCGGGCTTCGATCCCGATCCGGTGAACCTGTTCATTGACGGCGCGGCGGTGTTCACGCTGGGGGCGCGCGACACGCTGACGCTCACGGTGAAACAATTCGAGCAGCCCGCCTTCGGCACCCCGTCCGCCTACGAGGACATCACCTACGACCTGCTGTGGCGGCACCGGTTCCACGCGCAGTTGAGCGGCACCATCGGGCTGCGGGCCTACGGCGGCGACTGGGAAGCGCCGGTCCGGCGCGAGGACTGGATTTACACGGCCAGCGCCGCGTTGAACTACACGCACAACCGCCATTTCAGCGCGGACCTCGCGTGGAGTTACGACCGGGCCGAGAGCGAGGTGCCGAACACGCCGGGCCGCGAGTTCACGCGCCACCTCGTTTCGCTGGCCGTGCGGTATGCGTTTTGAGCGGCCACCCCGGCTCAACTGGCCACGGTCAAATCCATGTCCCGCGCGTAATAAAGCAGCCGGCCGCAGTTCGGGCAGTTGACCAGTTCCTGCTGCGCGCGGCATTGCACGACCACCTGCGCGGGGATTTTCATGTGACACCCCCCGCACACCCCGTGCTCGATGCCGACCACCACCTTGTCCCCCCGCGATTTGAGAATGCGCTCGTAGCGGTGCCGCACCGGTTCGTCCACCGCCGTCGCCAGGGCCGTGCGGTCGGTCTCCAGTTCCGCCAGTTCCCGCCGAAGATTCGCCTCGCTGGCGGCCAGTTGCGCCAGTTCATCCTCGACCAGCGTCTGCGCGTGTTTGAGCTCGGCGGCGGCCACCGCCAGCCCGCGGTGCGCGGCTTCCGCCTGCTCCATCAACTCCAGTTGCTGGTCCTCGATGCGGGTGATGGCGGCCCGGCAGTGCTCGATCTCCTTCGTCAGCGCCTGGTATTCCTCATTCTTGCGCGTCTGCATCTGCTGGCCGGTGTAGCGCTCGATCATTTTCTGCTGCGCTTCGATTTCCAGCTCCAGCTCCTTGCGGCGGGACTCGAGCTGCAGGGTGCGTTGCCGCGCCTGTTCGTGCGCGGCGGCGGCCCCGGCCGACCGGGCCTGCATGGCCTGCCGCTGCGGTCCGATGGCCGCCAGTTCGGCTCGCACCCGCAGCAACCGGCGGTCGCGGTCCTGCAACACGAGCAATTGTTCAATCACAGCGAGCATGGCGCGGATGCTAGGGAGCGGAACCAGCCAAGTCAACGAACGCATCCGCGCCCGGCCAACGGCGCGGTCATGACCGCTTTCCCCTTTGCCACCGCGCAGGGGCCGCATAGCCTCCGCGCGCATGTCGCAGATGCTCAAGTCCTCCGGCGCGATGGCCGTCGCCACCCTGACCAGCCGCGTGCTGGGCATGGTGCGCGAGATGGTCTATGGCTGGTTCATGGGCACCGGGCCGGTGGCGGACGCGTTCGTGCTGGCGTTCACCATCCCGAACCTCTTTCGCCGCCTGCTCGGCGAGGGCGCGCTGACGGCGGCGTTCATCCCGGTGTTCAAGGAAAAGGAACGCACCGCCGGCGAAGCCGAAATGTGGCGTGCGGCCAACGCCACCCTGTCCGGCCTCGTGCTGGCGGCGGCGGTCATCATCGCGCTGGGGCTGGCGGGGTTGTCGGTGGCGCTGGCATGGGGGCAATTCGCGCCGCAGACCGAACTCATGCTGCGCCTGTTGCGCTGGATGTTTCCCTACATGCTGCTGGTGTGCCTGGCGGCGACGTTCATGGGCATGTTGAACGCGCGCGGGCATTTCTTCATCCCGGCGCTCGGGGCCAGCGTGTTGAACGTGGTGATGATTGCCGCCGTGCTCTGGCTTGCGCCGCGGTTCGGCACCGCGCTGCCGCAGCAGATTTTCGCCCTCGCCGTCGGGGTGCTGCTCGCGGGCGTGGCGCAGGCGGCGTTTCAACTGCCCTCCTTGCGTCGCGAAGGCTGGCGGTTCGCGTGGGTCAATCCCGTGGGCGACCCGACGGTCAAGCTGGTCATCCGCCGCATGATTCCCGGCGCCATCGGCGTGGCGTCGTATCAGTTGAACGTGCTGCTCACGCAGGGGATGGCCTTCTGGCTCGGCGGCGGCATTGTGGCGGCCTTCCAATACGCCGTGCGCCTCATGGAACTGCCCCAGGGCGTCATTGGCGTCTCGCTCGCGACCTATCTCCTCCCGGCCCTGAGCGGCCTGGCGGCGGACAAAAAGTTCGATGAATTCCGTGCCCTGCTCCGGCAAGGGCTGATGCATCTTCTGTTTCTCAACCTGCTGGCCACCGCGCTGCTGATCGTGCTGGCCGAGCCAATCGTCCGGTTGCTCTTCGAGCGCGGCAAATTCGCCGCCGACGGCGCCACCGTGCCGGTCGCCTTCGCGCTCGTGTGCCTGGCGCCCGGGCTGGTGATGTTCTCGACGGTCAACGTCCTCGCCCGCGCCTTCTACGCCCTGGGCGACACCGGCACGCCGATGCGCGTGAGCCTGTTCTGTCTGGGCTTGAACGTGCTGCTCACGTTCGCGCTCCTGCTGCTCTTCAAACACGGCTGGAAGCAGGGCGCGCTCGGCGTGGCCAATTCCCTCAGCGCCGCCGCCAACGCCGCGCTCCTCGCCTACGCGCTCCGCCGCAAACTCAAGCGCCTCGGCTGGCGCGAATTGCGCGCCGCGTTTTCGCCGCTGCTCGCGGCGGGCGTGGCGGCCACCTCGGTGGCGTGGTTCGGCCTGCGCCTGTGGGAGGCGCAACTGGGCCACGCGACGACGGCCCTGCGCGTCGGCGCGGTCTTGGTTCCCGCCCTGGCGGCGACGGCGATTTACGCCGGGCTGGCATGGTGGTTGAACGTGCCCGCCGCCCGGGAAACGGTCCGCCTGCTCACCGGTCGCTTCCGGCACCGGTGAAAATGCCTTAACGAAGCCCCGTCCCCCGCGTAAGCTGGCGGCACCAACATGAGCGCCCCCGACCGGATCGCCGCTCCCCGCACCGCCATCATCCTGGCGGCGGGCGGCGTGCCGGCGGCGTTGCGCCCCTTCGTCGGACGCACTTGCGCCGCGCTGCTGCCGGTGAACGGCCGCCCCATCATCCACTGGTCCCTGCAATACCTCCGCGAACAAGGCATCCGGCGCGTCATCGTCGGCCTGCGCGACACCGAGACGCGCCTGCCGCGCTTCCTCAAGCAAACCTTCGGCTCGCAACTGGAACTGGAGTTCGCCCCCGTCAGCGAAGACCGCGGCCCGGGCTTCACGCTGTTGCAATGCCTGCGCCGTCTCGCGCCGGGAGAACCCGGCCTCGTCGTCCTCGGCGACACGCTCTTCCAGTTTCCCGACGCGGTGCGGGGCGATTTCGCCCGCAGCTTCGTGCTCACCCATCCGGTGAGGGAGGCGAATCGCTGGTGCCTCGCCAGCGTCGGCGCCGACCATCGCGTGACGGCGCTGGCGGACAAACCCGAGGCGAACCCCGGCGAATGGCCCGCGCTCATCGGCGTGTATTTTCTCCGCGACCCCGGGCCGGCCCGCGAATCGCTCGAGCACGAACTGGCCGCCGGGGCCAAGTCGCTCCAACTGCGCCACGCGTTGGAGCCTTACATCCGCGCCGGACAGCTTGACGGCTTCACGGCGGCGAACTGGTTCGATTGCGGCAATCCCGACCTGCTGACCAGCTCGCGCCGGCGGCTGCTCCAGGCCCGCAGCTTCAACTCGATGCAGATTGACGAGCTGCGCGGCACGCTGACCAAGCGCAGCCGGCACCGGGCGAAGTTTCTCCACGAGATCAATTACTACCGCCAGTTGCCCGCCGACGTTGCCACGTTCTTTCCGCGGCTGGTGGATTTCAGCCTCGCGCCGGACGACACCTTCCTGACGCTCGAATATTACGGCTACGGCACGTTGTCCGAGGTGTGGGTCTTCGAGGAATACGAGTCGCGCCACTGGGAGCTGGTGTTCGACACGCTGGCGCGCATCCTCGACTGCTTCGGGCGCTACACGGTGGAACTCGCGCCGACGGCCACGTTCAGCTTCTACTGGACGAAGACGCTGGCGCGCCTCGAGGCCTTTGGCGGGCAGGGCGCGGATTTCCAATCGCTCATCCACGCGAGGGAAATCCGCCTGAACGGCGCCAGCCTGCGTGGCTGGCCGGTCATCGCCGCCGAACTGGAACAACGCGTCCGCGCGCTCTCCGCCAGGACCACCGGCCAGTTGATTCACGGCGACCTGTGCTTTCCGAACATCCTGTTCGACCCGCTGTCCCGGCTCTTCAAGTTCATTGACCCGCGCGGCAGCTTCGGCGAGGCCGGCATCTTCGGCGACCCGCGTTACGACGTGGCGAAGCTGCTGCACTCGATTGACGGCGGCTACGATTTCCTCATCCACGACCTGTTCGAGGTGCGGCGCGCCGGCGCCGACCTCACGCTGCAACAATTCTTCCCCGAGAACCGCGCCGACGTCTTGCGCGCGTTTGAGGCGGTGTTCCGGGACCGCTTCGATCTCGACGAAGTGCGGCTGCTGGAGGGCCTGTTGTTCCTCTCGATGTGCGCGCTGCACGAGGACAACCCGCAACGCCAGACGGCGATGTTCGCCACCGGGCTGCGCCTGGTGAACGAGGGACTGGTCAAACCGGTGAAAAGTTAATTCCGTGACCTGAACATGAGACTCTGCATAGACATTGACGGCACGATCTGCCGCTTCCGCGAGAACGGCGAAAGCTACGCCGACGTGACGCCGCTGCCCGGCGCGGTGGAAAAGCTGAAATCCCTCAAGGCCGCCGGCCACTACCTCATTTTGCTGACCGCCCGGCACATGGGCACGACCGGCGCGAACACCGGGCTGGCCGTGGCGCGCCAGGGCAAGACGCTCTTCGACTGGCTCGCGAAACATGACGTGCCCTACGACGAACTCTGGTTCGGCAAGCCGCACGCGGATGTCTATATTGACGACAACGGCTACCGTTTCACGAGCTGGAGCGAAATCGCGCCCGACGGCAGCAACCTGCCCGTGAGCCGCGAGAAGGCGAAGGCGGCGAAAGGTTGAACATGGCGACGGTGCCGGAGTTTCCCCTGAACATCGTCCTCCCGATGGCCGGGCTGGGCAGCCGTTTCCAGCAGGCCGGCTACACGGTTCCGAAGCCGCTGATTGAAGTGCGCGGGCGGCCCATGTATGCGTGGGCCACCGACAGTCTCCCGTTGGAATTCGCCACGCGGCTCATCTTCATCCTGCTCGCCTCGCAACCGGAGTTTCCGCGGTTGCGCGCGGACATCCAGCGCCGTTACGCGAAGCACAATCCCGTGGTGCTGGAGGTTCCGGCGTTGACGGCCGGCCAGGCCGTCACCGTGCTGCGGGCGGAGGAGTTCATCGCCCACGACGAGCCGCTGCTCATCCACAACGCCGACACGGCGTTCACGATTGACTCCGCCTGGGCGCAGCAGGCCTGGCGTCAAAACTGTGATGGCGCGTTGCTGGTGTTTCCGTCGGACGAAAAGCGCTGGAGTTATGCGCGGGAAGGCGCCGACGGCTGGGTGACGGAAGTGCGCGAGAAGGAAGTCATCTCGCCGTGGGCTTCGACCGGCACCTACTGGTTCCGGCGCGGCGCGGATTTCACGCGCCTGGCCGGGGAGCGCGTGCGGATCGGCCGCAAGGAAGCCGCGGAATACTATGTTGGCCCGCTCTACAACGACCTCATTGCCGCGGGGGGGCGGGTGAAGGTTTTTCCCATCGAGCGTCTTTATTGTTTTGGCACGCCGGAGGATTACGAACGCACCCTGCGGGAACTGGCGTAGCGGCGTCACCCGGCCCGCGCGAAGCGCGACGGCGGCGGGCCGGGTGGTTCGGCTGCCTGGCCGGACGGACAAACGGAGCGGCGGCGGCCATTGCCCCGCCCGCCCGTCACGCGGGCGGCCCGTCCGTCACGCGGCCGTGGAGATTTTTCTTCTACTGCACCAGCCCGGTTCTAACATCACCGCCATGTCGAACACCATCCGTCTCGCTGATTTGCTCAGTCCCGCCGCCATGTCGCTCCAGCTGGCGGGGAAGGACCGGGACGCCGTGCTGGAGGAACTGACCCGGCTCATCCCCGGGATCGAGGAGCAGCCGGCGGCCCGCGCCACGCTGCTGCGGGCGTTGCATGAGCGGGAGCAGTTGCACAGCACGGGCATCGGGGACGGGGTGGCCCTGCCCCATGCCCGCAACGCGCTGGTCGGGCTGGTGGACAAGCCGGTGATCGTGTTCGGACGGCATGACCGGGGCGTGGCTTACGGCGCGGTGGACGGCAAACCCGCGCAATTGTTCTTCCTTATCGTGGCGCCCACGGTCACCCAGCATCTGGGCATCCTGGCGCGCATCAGCCGGGTGCTCAACAACCCGCGGCTGCGGCAGGCCCTGCTGACGGTGGACCGGCCCGAACGCGCGCTCGCCTTGATTCGTGAGGCGGAGGAAAAACACTACGCGGCCTGAGCGAACCGGCGCGGGCGGGTCAACTGCGCGGCCACAGGCGGAGCAGGATTTTTTGGGGCGAACGGACCAGCAGTTCGCGCAACATGGCCTCCATGCTGACCGCCTGGGGTTCGTTGAGTCGGCGCACCAGCAGCAGCAGCAGGGCGAACGCCAGAGCAGCGGCGGCGTAAAACAGCGAATACCGGTTCCATTCCAGCCCGAGCCAGTTCACCCGGCGGTCCCCGACCGCGTCAATCAGCAGCCCCCAGCCAATCGGCGCGAGGCCCAGCGTCACGTTGCCGGCCACCGAGTAGAGCGCGAAGAAGTGGCTGCGGCCCATCGCCGGCACGATGGCCATGACCAGCCGGCTGCACGCCATGCTGGCCAGCGCCGCCAGCAGGCCCATGAGGAATTGCAGCGCCAGAACGGCGGGCAGCGTGACGGAAAGCCCGCCCCCCGCCAGCGCCACCCAGCCCGCCAGCACGGCGAGCCAGCCCGTGCCCACCATCGTCAGAACGGGCTTGCTTCCCAGCCGGTCCAGCCGCGGGCCGATGAACCAGAGGCTGCTCAAGCCGCCAAGAAAGGCGACGGAAGTGATCAGGAGAATCGGCCCCTCGGCCAGGCCGGCGCGGGATTTCAGGAACGCCACCGTGAAGGTCGTCAGGCCCCCATACGCGAGGCTCCACGCCACGAACACGCGCAGCAATTTCCGGAAGGGCGGATGGCGGAAAATTTCCAGCCACGGCACCCGGCCCGCGCCCCGGGGTTCCTCGGGCACGGGCACGTCGGGGATGCGTTTGAGGAAGCCGAGGCTGATCGCGCCCGTCACCGCGCTGAAGCCAAATGCCGCCGCGAAGCGCCACCCCGCCGGGTCGCTGCCCATCAGGGCCGCGCACAGCCCCAGCGCCACGATGCCGCCGGCGTTCACCACCGCCGCGTCAATCGCAAGGTAGCGGCCGCGCACGCCTTCCGGCACCAGCCCGGTGATCCAGGGCAGCCATGCGCAGCTTGAAATGCCGCGCGAGAGGTTGAAGCAGAACAGCAGCCCGATGAGCAGCGCCAGCCGGTTGCCCGCGTCGAGAAAGGTGGCCAGCGGCACCAGTGCGATGATGAAGATGAACAGCACGCGCAGGCCCCAGCCGGCATAAACAAAGCGTTTGTAGCCGACCCGGTGGATGTGGTTGGCGGCGGGGATTTGCGAAATGACCAGCAGCGGCATCATGCCGGCAATGATGCCCAGCACCGTCGCGCTCGCGCCGAGCGATTTGGCATACAACACCATCGGGCTGCCGAGCATGACCTGGAACGACAGCGCATTGAAGGCGGCAAACAGGAAGGCATGTTGTATGCCCGGCGGCAGTCGTTGACCCGCAGTCTCGCTCACACGGGAACTAAGGCGGCCCCGCCGGGAGCTGTCGAGGCATTTTGCGAAAGACAGCCCGCCCCGCGTCAGTGGCTCCCGGCACCCGTTTTGATCGCCTCCAATTCCTCCCAGCGTTGGTAGAGCCGGGCGGCCGTTGCTTTCGCCGCCGCGAGGTCAGCCAGCAGTGCGTTGGTCTGCGCGGCGTGGGTGCGATGGAAGTCCGGCGCGGCAAACAGATTCTCGATCCGCCCAATTTCCGCCTCCACGGCCTGAATCTGCGCCTCCATGCCTTCCAGTTCGCGGGCTTCCTTGAACGTGAGCTTGCGCGGCCTGGCGGGTTTCGGCGTGGGGGCATCGCGGGAAGGGGGCGCACGCTGGTGCATCTCGAGGATAGCCGCGCTCGCACGCGTCGCCGCCGCGGCGGCGCGTTCCTTCTGCTCGAGGTAATAATCGTAATCGCCGACGCTGTGATGAATCCGCCCGTCGCCCTCGAAGGCGAGGATGTCCGTGCAGACGCGGTTCAGGAAATAGCGGTCGTGGCTGACCACGCACACCACGCCGGGGAACGCGATGAGCGCCTCCTCGAGCACGCGGAGCGTGGGCAGGTCGAGGTCGTTCGTCGGCTCGTCGAGAAGGAGAAAGTTTCCGCCGGCCTTGAGGATTTTTGCGAGCAGCAACCGGCTGCGCTCGCCGCCGCTCAACTTCCCGACCGGCGTGGCGAGGCGGTCGTCGGCGAACAGGAACCGCTTGAGATACGCGCGCACGGAAATGCGCGCGTCCCCCCAGATCACAAATTCCGTGCCGTCGCTCGCCTCGTCCAGCACGGTGCGGGCGTCGTTCAATTGCAGCCGTGCCTGGTCCACATAGTTGAATTTCGTCAGCGGTCCGACTTTCACGGTGCCTTCGGTCGGCACGATTTCCCCGATGATGGCCTTGAGCAGCGTGGTTTTGCCGAGGCCGTTGCGCCCGCAGACGCCAATGCGTCGGCCGTTCTCGAAAACAAAGTTGAAACCGGAGAACAAGGTCCGCCCGCCCAGCCGCAGGCCGAGATTGGTCAGTTCGACCGTGCGGTTGCCGAGCTGGGGCGGCGGCGGGATGACCAGTTCCATGTCCGCCTCGACCGTCCGGGCGGTCTGGGCGGAAACGTCGTCGAACCGCTCAAACCGGATCTTGGCCTTTTTGCGTTGGGCGCGTGGGCCGGTGCGGACCCATTCCAGTTCCTTGCGCAGGAACATCTGGCGCTTGTGTTCGACCACCGCGTCGGCGGCCTGGCGCTCGGCCTTGTCCAGGAGATAATCGGTGTAATTGCCGTCGTGCCACCAGAACTTGCCGTCGCACAGCTCGACCATGCGATTCACCACGCGGTCGAGGAAATAGCGGTCATGCGTGACGACGAGAAACGTGCCGTTGAAATCCTGGAGGAATTCCGCGACCCATTCGATGGACTCGGGATCGAGGTGGTTCGTCGGCTCGTCGAGGATGAGGAAATCCGGACGCGAAACGATGGCCCGCGCCAGCGCCACGCGCCGCTTCTCGCCGCCGGACAGCGTGGCAATGTCGCGTTCGCCTGGCGGACAGTTCAGGTGCGACATCGCGGTTTCGATGCGGGAATCCACCGTCCAGCCCTCGAGGGTCTGGATGCGATGTTCGAGTTCCTCGTGGCGTTGGGAGTCGGGTGGCAGCGCTTCGAATTCAGCGAGGAGGTCGAGCACATGCCGCGCCCCGTCGCGCACGTTGCCGCGCACGTCGAGCGCGGGGTTGAGCGTGAAATCCTGGGTGAGGTAACTGATCACCAGCCCGCGTCGCCGCGTGATTTCGCCCGCATCGGGCGTCAGCAGCCCGGCGAGGATTTTCAGGAAGGTCGTCTTGCCGCAACCGTTGCGGCCGACCAGCCCGAGGCGCTGGCCTTCGTCAATCGCCAGCGTGGCGGCGTCGAGAATGGCGCGGTCGTTGTAGCGGACCGTGACGTCGGTGGCATTGAGAATGGTGGACATGCGGGACGAATGCGCCGGAGCGGGGCGAGGTTCGGTTTCCGGCCGCCGCCGGGGCGACTCAATCCGTCGGCAGCTTGAAGTCGTCCGCGTGGTAGGAACTGCGCACCATCGGACCGCTGGCGACGTGAACGAACCCGAGGGCGCGGGCCATTTCGGCGTAGGCGTCGAATTGGGCGGGGGAGATGAATTCCACCACGGGCCGTTGCTGGAGGGTGGGCTGAAGGTATTGGCCCAGCGTCAGCAGATCGCAGCCCACCGCCCGCAGGTCGCGCATGGCTTCGACCACTTCCGCTTCGGTTTCGCCGAGGCCGAGCATCAGGCCGGACTTGGTGTGAACGGTCTGGCCCGCCTTGCGCTTCACCTTGCTCAGCACGCTCAAGGAGCGGTCATAGGTGGCGCGGTGGCGGACGCCCGGGGTGAGGCGGCGAACGGTCTCCAGGTTGTGGTTGAAGATGTGCGGGCGGGCGGCCAGCACCCGGTCAATCGCGGCGTCGTCATCCTGAAAATCGGGCGTGAGGATTTCGATGATGATACCGGGGTTCCGTTGCCGGATGGAGGTAATGACGGCGTGGAAATGGGCGGCCCCGCCGTCGGCGAGGTCATCACGGGCGACGGCGGTGATGACGACGTGGCGGAGGCCGAGGCGTTGGGTGGCTTCGGCGACGCGGCCGGGTTCGTCGGGGTCGAGGGGCAGGGGTTTGGCGGTGCGGATGGAGCAGAAGCTGCAGGCGCGGGTGCAGCGGTCGCCGGCGATCATGAAGGTGGCGGTCTTGCGGCTCCAACATTCCCAATGGTTCGGGCAGCGCGCGCTTTCGCAGACGGTGTGGAGGCGGAATTCGGACAGCAGGGCGCGGGTCTGCTCGAACGTCGAGGAGGCCGGCAGCTTGAGCCGCAGCCATTCGGGCAGGCGCGGGCGGGCGGCAGTGGGGGTGGTGGACGGGGCGGGGGCGGGGCTAGGCGCGGCCATCGTGTTTCTCAAATTGTTTCCAAAATTCGGCAAGCTGCTCGGGACCGAAGTCCGCCAGCACCCGGCCATTCACTTCGAGGACCGGGGCCAGTTCCTGGCCGGACAGGCGAACCATTTCGGCCATCGCGGTTTCATCGGTCGTCACATCAATCGTCTCGTAATCCACGCCGCGTTCGTTGAGCCACCGCATCGCCTTGTGACACCAGCCACAGTAAGGTTTGATGAACAATCGAATGCGCCGGGCTTTCATGCCGCACTCTCCACCCCAAAACCGCTTTTGGCAATGGGGGGGCTGCGGTGGTCAATGACCGCTGATTTGCGCGGCGTATTGCTCGGGGGTCAGCAGCCCGGCCAGTTCGGCGGGGTTGGCGAGCTTCAGTTTGAAAAACCAGCCCTGGCCGAAGGCGTCCTGGTTGACCAGCGCGGGATGGTCGGCCAGCGCCCGGTTGGTTTCCACCACCTCGCCCGAAACGGGCGCGTAAATGTCGCTGGCGGTTTTGACGGACTCGACGACGGCGGCCGCATCGCCCGCTTTGAGGGATTTGCCCGGGGCCGGGGTTTCGCAGAAGACGATGTCGGTCAGTTCCCGCTGGGCGTGGTCGGTGATGCCCACGGTGGCGACATCGCCGGTGACGCGGACCCATTCGTGGGAGCGGGTGTATTTGAGATCGGCTGGAACATTGGCCATAGCGGCGGCATTGAGGCGGGGCGCGGGGCCAAAGTCAATCTTGCGGGCGTGGGCGCGGATTTTCGCTTTCCCGCGCCGGACTTTTGCCGCCACTCTCCGCGCATGAATCGTGGTTTGTTCGCCCGCTGGCGCGCCAATTTCATCACCGGGCTGGTCATCCTGCTGCCGGCGCTGATCACGCTGGCGGTGGTCAAGTGGCTGTTTGGCACGGTGGCAAAGGTCACGGACACGCTGTTGTTTTTTCTGCCGCGCGTGTGGACGCACGCCGACGGGGGGCGGGGCGACATGCACTGGTATTGGAGTCTGGCGGCGCTGGTGGTGGCGGTGTTGCTCGTCGCGTTGTTCGGGCTGCTGACGCGGTATTACGTGGGCAAGCGGCTGGTCGAGTGGCTGGACTTGTTGATGTTGCGCGTGCCGTTGTTGAACAAGATTTACGGCACCATCAAGCAGGTCAACGAGGCGTTCCGGTCCGGCACCAAGACGGCGTTCAAAACGGTGGTGTTGGTGGAGTTTCCCCGGGAGGGGGTCTACGCCATCGGCTTCATCACCAGCGAGCAGGAGAACGAGCTGCAGATGCGGACGCGGGAGAAGGTGGTGTGCGTGTTTCTGCCCACCACGCCCAACCCGACTTCGGGGTTTCTGATCCTGTTTCCCGACAGCAAAGTGACCCGCCTCAACATGTCCGTGCAGGATGCCATCAAATACATCGTCAGCCTCGGTTCCGTCTCGCCGGATTTCGGGGCGGCGGTCTCGCTGCCGACGGCCGCGATTCCCCCGCCGCCCGCCGGGGCCGCGCCGCCGCCTTGAACCGCCGCCATGTCCGGGCTTGTGAACAGTCCACCGGGGGGCGGAACCGAGAACGCCAGCGGCATCATTGTGCGGGTGCGTCCGCTGACGGAGACCAGCCTGGTGATTCATTGGTTGTCGCCCGAACTGGGCCGGCTGGCGACCGTGGCGAAGGGGGCGCGCCGGCCAAAATCACCGTTGCGGGGCAAGCTCGACGTGTTTTTCGAGGCGGACTTCAGTTTTGCCCGCAGCCGTCGTTCCGAGTTGCACCGGTTGCGGGAGGTGGTGGTCCGGGAGACGCATGAACCGTTGCGGCGGGAACTGGCGCGGCTGCGGCAGGTGGCTTACGCGGCGGCATTGATCGAGCAGACGACCGAGCCCGCGACGCCGCTGCCCGCGATCACCGGGTTGTTTGTGTCGTTCGTCCGGTGGGTCAGTGGCACCGAACCGCGCGCCCGCCATGTGCTGGCGTTCGAGCTGCGGCTGCTGCGCGAACTGGGCCTGGCCCCGGACGCCGGGGAATCACGGCTCAACCCCGCCGCGCGGGAATTGCTGGCTCAACTGACCGAAGTGCCGTGGGCGGAACTGGGGGCCTTGCGGCCGGAACCCGGCACGGCCCGCGCGGTGCGCCAGTTTTTGCACGGCTTCCTGGTTTATCAGTTCGGGCGGCTGGCCGCCGGACGGGCCGCGGCGCTCGGGGCCGGTTGACGCGGCGGGGCGGGGCCGGAAACTTCCGCTTTACTGCCCCCGCACGGCGCATAGCATCCCGGGCAAACTGAATCGTCAATCATCCCGCATGGACCTGCACCATCCCATCACCCGCGAATTCCCCCACCACCTCGACATCATCAAGCGCCTCCGCAGCACCGAGGAACAGTTCCGCAAGGCGTTCAAGGAATACCACCGCATTGACGACGCGATTTATCGCATCGAGGAGGACATTGATTTTGCGACGGACCAGGAGATCGAGGAACTCAAGATGGAACGGGCGCGGTTGAAGGACTGGCTGTATCACGCGATTCAGAAGGCCGCGCCCAAAGCCCAGCCCTCCCCGGTGTCCGGCGAGAAACTCCACCATCCCATTGTCGAGGAACTGCCCAAATACACCGGCGTCATCAAGCATCTCAAGGGCACCGACCACAGGTTCCGCAAGGCCTACGACGAGTATCATCACCTGGACGACGAGATTTTCCGGATCGAAGAGGGCATTGAAACCGCCTCCGACCAGGAACTCGAGGAGATGAAGCTGCGGCGCGCGCGTCTCAAGGACTGGCTCTACCACGCCATCACGCACGCGCCGCCGGTCATCTGAGCCGGAACGTTACGGCGTGGTGTTTGGGCGGGCGGCGTCGAGTTGCGCCCGCCACTGGGCGAGACGGTCCTTGATTTTCTTCTCCACGCCCTGCTCGGTCGGCTCGTAATACCGGCGCGCGGCGCCGAGATAATCCTGCGGCACGAAGTGCCCGGGGGCATCGTGGGCGTATTGGTAGCCCAGGCCGTGCCCGAGGCGTTTGGCACCAGCGTAGTGGCCGTCCCGGAGATGTTCCGGCACCGGCAGCGTGCGTCCGGAGCGGACATCCTCCAGGGCGGCGTCAATGGCCAGGTAGGCGCTATTGCTCTTGTTCGCCGTCGCGATGTAAATCGTCGCCTCCGCCAGCGGAATCCGCGCCTCCGGCCACCCGACGAATTCCGCCGCCGTCAACGCCGCGTTCGCCAGCACCAGCGCCATCGGGTCCGCCAACCCCACATCCTCCGCCGCGCAAATGACAATCCGCCGGGCGATGAAGCGCGGGTCTTCGCCGGCATGAATCATCTTCGCCAGCCAGTAAAGCGCCGCGTCCGGATCGCTGCCGCGCATGGATTTGATGAAGGCCGAAATCGTGTCGTAGTGCGCGTCTCCGTCACCGTCGTAAACGACGGCCTTCTGCTGGATGCTTTGCTCGGCGGTGCCGAGGTTGATGTGAATGACGCCGCCGGCACCCGGCGGCGTGGTGAGCGCGGCGATTTCCAGCGCGTTCAACGCTTTTCGGGCGTCGCCATCCGCCACGGTTGCCAGATGCCGCAGCGCATCTTCATCGGCTTGAATTTTCAAGCAACCCAGCCCGCGTTCCGCATCCGTCAAGGCCCGGCGCAGCAACGCCAGCAGGTCCGCCTCCGTAAGCGGGCGCAGTTCGAAGATTTGGGAACGCGAGACCAGCGGGGAGTTGACGAAGAAGAATGGGTTGTGGGTGGTTGCCCCGATCAGGCGGATGACACCGCTCTCCACGTCCGGCAGCAGCACATCCTGCTGGGCTTTGTTGAAGCGGTGGATTTCATCCACGAACAGGATGGTGGGCTGGCCGGTGTTCGCGAGGCGGTGGGTGGCGTTGGCCAGCACGCGGCGCATGTCCGCCACGTTCGACTCGACGCCGCTGAGGCGTTCAAACCGGCTGCGCGTCTGGCGGGCGATGATCTGGGCCAGCGAAGTTTTGCCCGTGCCGGGCGGCCCGTAGAAGAGGAGCGACTGAATCCGGTCCGCCTCGATGGCCCGGCGCAGCAACTGGCCCGGGCCGATGATGTGGCCCTGGCCGACGAATTCGTCGAGCGAGCGCGGTCGCATCCGGGCCGCCAGCGGCTCGTGGCGGGGCGGGGCGGCGCCGCCCGGCGGCGCGGGCGTGTCCGGCGTCGGTGCCGTTGCAAAGAGGTCGTGGCTCGCCATGCATTGACGGTGGCAATTCAGCCGCGAACCGCAACGCGGAAAATGCGCATCGGAGCAACGGGGGCGCATCTCAGTTTATTGCAGGCGGTGGCGGCAGGCATCCCTGCCTGCCGTAGAGCCGGGCTTCCCAGCCCGGCGGAAGGAACCGCCCGAACGGCAGGTGCGCACAGAACTATTCCCCCGGTCTTTGCCCGGCTGGCATTCGTTCCGGGCGGCAAAGCTGCCGCCCGCTACGTCAGGCAAAGATGCCTGACGCCACGCTGCTTCGGAATTCAGGATAAACTGAGATGCGCCCTGCCACCGCTCCTTCCCGGTCGCACCGGAAGGTCCGCGGGCAGCCGGTTCAGCGCCCGCACAATCCGAACCGGGTTCCGCCAACACAAACAGTCCAAAGTCGGAAATCCAAAGGCCGCCTCTCAATGAACCGGTGCCACCGTGAAAAAGCCCTGCGGCCCGGGTGGCGCGGGCACGGTGACGACACAACTCGCCGCCGTCGCCACGGCGGAAGCACCCACCGCCGACCATACCGGCGGCGCCAAGCCGGAAGAATGGAACACCTGGTAGCGGACACCCGATTGAGCATCAAACGTCACCTGCCACAGGCCAGGCCCGGCGGAATCGAGGTGCCGGATCAGCGGCGGCACCGCCACCGGCGTGCCGTGGAAGGTCAGCGACCAGGATTGCCACGCACCGGAGTCGTTGGTGATGCCGTCGCGCACCCGCAGCGTCCAGGTGCCGGCGGCGAATTCGCCCCAGTTTTTGACGGTGGTGAAGACCCAGTTGGTGTAGTGATCGCCGGAATCATTGCGAATGCCGGCCAGCACGCTCTCCACCCCGGTAGGAGAGGTCAACACCACCTCGACATCTCCGCGGTAGGTGTGTGTGGCCTGAAACGTGACGCTGACGGTTTCAATCACGAGGGGAAAGGGGACCGTCACCGCGCTGGTCACCGCCGGGCCGAAAACCGGGTTGGTCAGGGCCAGCCCCGTGCCGTCAAGAATCGGCTGGTTGACCCCGATCGGACCGGTGGTCAATTCGACTTCGGCGGACACGTTGTTCCAGGTCTGGGCCAGGGCGCCGGCGGCCGCCGCGTTCAAGAGGCCGAAGCCGAACGTGTCGTGATGGGCGTAACCGGCGGCATTGGTCGTCCAGCCGGCGTTGGTGGAGGAAACGCGGGTCGAGGTCAGCGCAAAGATGTGTTTCACGTCGCGCCAGCCGAGGCCGGGGTTGGCTTCAAGCACGAGGGCGGCGACCCCGGCGGCGAGGCCGACGGCAGCGGAGGTGCCACCGAAGCTGTTGAAGTAATCGCCGTTGACCGGATCGGTGTTGCGGCCCAGTGCGCCGGTGCGGTCGGTGGTGGTGATTTGCGAGTTGGTGCCCGGCCCGCCCTCGGACGGGGCGCAGACAAACAGGCAGGTGCCCGGCTCGGCGTAAGGGGTGGCCTGCCCGCGGTTGTCACACGCGCCCACGGCGATGACGTGGTGGGAATTGGCGTAGCCGTCGTAGTTGGCATTGTCGAGCGCGCCCCGGCCATTGCCCGAGGCCCACAGGATGACCGAGCCCAGGCCGTTGCGGCCCTGCACGGTGCCCGCCCGCAGGGCGGCGCGCGTCAACGGTCCCGGACCGGCCAGTGTGGGGCGGCTGTCCGACGGCCCCCAGGGATTGCAATAGACGTGAATAGTGCCCAAGCCGCCCTGGTTGTTGTTCTGGTGGGTGAGCGTGGCCGCCTCCATCGCGTCGGTCTGAAACGTGGGCGCGGTCAACCGTAGCGCCGCGAACCCCGCCAACGGGGCCACCCCCACCACGCCGAGGGCGTTGTGGCCCCGGGCCGCCGCCAACCCGGCCACCGCCGTGCCATGAAACGCGCCTCCCGTCGGGAACGGGTCCGGGTCACCGGACAAATGGTCCCACGACAGGGCGGAAAGATAATTGGCCGCAAGATCGGGATGGGTGTATTCCACCCCGCTGTCCACCACGCCGATGACCACGCCGGCACCGAGCCGGTTCGTGGCGGACCAGTCCCACCAGTTGGTGACGTTGAGATCAATGCCCGCCGTCCCGCCGCCGGCGCCGTTGTTGCTCAAATGCCACTGCTGCGGGAATAACGGATCGTTCGGCAGGCTCCGTGGTTCGCGCAGATGAGCGATCTCAGCCTGCGCAACGAGCTTGTAAGCGGGCACCCACCGGCCATCAGGCAGGGCGACGACGTTTCCATCGCCGGGTCCTGCGGGCAGACTGGCCGCCACCGCCATGCCCGCCGCTCCCAGCAGCCAGCAACTGGTGGCGCACCAGAGCATATTGGTCAGCCCGGACCTAGCGCCCGCCACGCGCGCGCCGCCAACCCAGCAGGCCCACCAGGCCCAGCCCCAGCAACGCCGCCGCGCTCGGCTCCGGAATCGGCGTGAAGCTCAACGTCAAATAACCCCCCGTTATCGCGGTCGGCATCGGATCATCCAAGATCCGAAAATCAAACTGCAACGCAATCAGCCCGCTCTCCGGCCCCACGTCCGCCGTGAACGTCCGCGACCCGTCCCGGTTCACATACTCCCGCGTGCCCCCCGCGTAATCCCCCAAACCCAGGGCGTTGTTCTTGACCCGCGCCCGGCTCTGCCCGCGTTCGGACACCTTGTAGGGCAGCGTCGGGTCGTCCGTCTCCTCCAGCCCGTAATCGTAGGTCACCGTCACCGTCCCCGGCGTCAGCGCGAAGAAATAAAACACCCCCTCCGACCCGGCGTAGTTGTTCGGCGCAATCGGGCCGGTGATCGAATGGTTCAGCGTCAGGGTCAGCGTGTCGGCAAACGGGTTGATCTGCCACCCCGTCGTCGCCGCACTGCCCCCTGTCGCCGCCGTCGCAAAACCCGTCAGCGCCCCCAGGTTCGGCCCCGGCCCCCACGGCAGGCTCGTCAGCCCCATAAAGGTGGGCGTCACATGATGCCGCGTGTTGCTCTGGTCGGTCGCAAACGACGGCGCCGCCGCCAGCGTGTTCATGTCCAGCCCCACCCAGCGCAGGTCCTGCGCCGGGACGGGCAGCGCGGCCATCATAGCCGCCACAATGAGAAGGAGGGGTTGCTTCATGGAGTTGTTGATGGTTTGAGGTTGCTGGTTCAAGGTTCCCGGAAGTTTTCTGTCGCTTGGGAACCGACGCGACTATTTACGAATCCTCCGCATTTGTCAAACTACTAGTTGCCTTCCCGGAAAAATGTTACATTCGCTGGCGCCGCCCGCCCCCGCCGACGGCAAGCGGGTCCAAAAAGCGCGGGGCGGCCTTGCCAACCGCCCGTGCCGCGCTCCGGCGCCCCTCAATGCAAAATCGGATGGCTGTGGGGCTGGCGCACCAACGCGGCGTCCAGGTCGAGGTAGAAATCCAGCCGCCGCTGTGTCTCCGGCTCGTCAATGTGCCGCGCCATGATCAAATAGGTGGCATAGTGATTGCCCTCGGATTCAACGAGGCTCGCGTAAAATGCCGCCAGCGCGGGGTCGCGTCCCCGCAGCGCCTCCGCCAGCACCTGGAACTTCTCGCAGCTCCGCCCCTCGATGAGCGCGGCGCAGATGAGGTGGTCAATGGCCTGTGGCCGGCTGCCGCGCCGCACCGCCCGCATCAGCCCGGAAATCCACGGGCTGGGCGGGGTGTTGTGAAAAGGGATGTTCCGCTCCCGCAACAGGCCGAGCACCAGCTCGAAGTGCTGGAGTTCCTCGATGGCGATCGCGTTCAACTCACGCACCCGGTCGTGCAACACGGGGTATTTTTCGAGGCTGAGCGCCGAGGTGGCCGCTTTGCGCTCGAGTTGCGCGTGGTCCACCAGCACCGCCGGCAGGTGGGCCAGCGTCCGCGGCAGCCAGTCGGACGGAAGCTTTTCCCGGAACAACAGCATGGCCCCAGCGGCGGCTCAGCCGCGATACCCGGCCATCACAGCCAGCATGTCCCGCACCGCCTGCCGCAAGCCCGCGAACACCGCGCGGCTCACGAGACTGTGGCCGATGTTCAACTCGACGAGGTGCGGAACCGCAAATAGCGCGGGAACATTCTCGAGATTCAGGCCGTGCCCGGCGTTGACGCGGAGGCCGGCGGCGTGCGCTTCGCGGGCCGCCGTGATGAGGCGCTGCAATTCCCGCTCCCGCGCCGCCGCATCGCCGAAATGCTCCGCATACTGGCCGGTGTGCAGCTCGATGAACTGCGCCCCCGCCTTCGCCGCCGCCGCCACCTGCGCGAGTTCCGGCGCGATGAACAAACTGGTCGCGATGCCGGCATCCGTCATCCGCCGCCGCGTCTCGGTGATTGAATACAAATGCCCCACCACGTCCAACCCGCCCTCGGTGGTCACCTCCGCGCGCCGTTCCGGCACCAGGCAGATGATGTCGGGCTTGAGTTGTTCCGCGAAGGCGACGATGGCCGGCACGTTGGCCATTTCGAGATTGAGCCGGGTGCGAACCGCCGCACGCAACCGCCGCACGTCGTCATCCTGAATGTGCCGCCGGTCCTCGCGCAAATGCGCGGTGATGCCGTGACAGCCCGCCGCCTCGGCCGCGAGCGCCGCCGCCACCGGGTCCGGTTCGCCCGCCGCCCGTCCGCGATAGCGCGCCTCGCGGACGGTGGCCACATGATCAATGTTGACACCCAGTTTCAGCATGGAGCGGGGCCGGTTTGCCACAGGCGGAGTGGGTTGGCAAACCAAAGGTGGGGTGCATGACGGAATTGTAACCACTGGAGGGTTCAAGCGGCGGCGCGAGTCTGAAACTGGCTGGAATGGTTGATCTGGTTCCAGCATTCGTCCCAGCGATTTCCGAGTAAAGCGCAGCG
>Ga0101944_10002729_pt1 | contig 27410 bp, 23 predicted proteins | sample DewCreD2012metaG_FD_75245 | JGI IMG/M metagenome (GOLD analysis project Ga0101944, IMG submission 75245) | Hot spring sediment bacterial and archeal communities from British Columbia, Canada, to study Microbial Dark Matter (Phase II) - Dewar... ... | reverse complement strand
AGATATCAAGAATTGCATCGGTAACATCATCTACAACCCGACGACTACTGGTATCAACATTGCCAACTATTCGTATAATAAACTGGTGTTAAACAACACAGTCTATGCGAATACTGGTAGCCCCAACGGAATCAGCTTTGATGCCACTTCTACAGGCGCGAAGTTCGACTGCTTCTTCTTCAACAATGCGGTAGTCGGTTGCGCCACGGCATTTGTCATAACCGGAACATCTCCCGACAACGCCGCCGAGTTGCTGGCTAAGTCCTGCATTTTCGACAGCAACGCAATATACAACTGCACAAATCAGATTACTTCAGGATACGAGAGTCTATTGACGAACACCGTCACAACGGACCCGCAGTTCTCTGATCCGGCCAGTGGCGATTTCTCGGTTGGCGAGAACATGAGGGCGGTTGGCTTGCCGACGTTCAATATCGGCTACTCTGCGACGCGCAGCTACGTTGACATCGGGGCGGCGCAGCGTCAGGAGACTAGTGGAGTAGGAGTTAGAGGCAGATTTAACGGAGCATTCTAGTCATGTGGGACTTAATAAAATACGGTGAAAGTACCGCCGTCTATCGTAGAGTACCAATCTTCCTACAGGACTCTTCTGGCAACCCCGTTACCGGAAAGGGTGGCACTGGGATGACTGTGTACCTATCCGTGAACGGATCTACTCCAACTGTCGGTGGAGGTAATAAGGTAGAAGTCAGTACTGCCACTATGCCTGGAGTATACTACTACGAATTCACTGTTGGAGAAGTATCAAACAACGGCTGGGTTATTGGAATAGCTACTGCTACTGGTTGTGTCCCGTATACTTTTGCTGTAGGCCTTGTCTCTCCAGAATACCGTACATCCTCCAACCTCTCTGTCAACGATTCTTCTGGAGTTACCTCGTTGCTGTCTCGCTTGCCCAGCACAGTAGATGGAATTTCTATCACTGTGCTTTGGGAGGCTCTAGTGGCCCTCATAAACGGCAAGGCCACTGTCACAGACAACGGAGATGGAACAGAGACTTGGACTTTCTATAAGCGAGACAACACAACTACTCGGTTCACGGTACGAAGGAACACTACTACGTCTACTAGAGCTACGGCTGGAACGTACTGAGCTTATGCTAGTACACACTAGCACTAGCTACTACGGAATCCTATAGAAGCCTACAGAAGCCTACAGAAGCCTATAGAATCCTATGGAGACATAAATGATACGCTGCATAGCTCCGTATTTCGCCTCTGGGCTATATCCAACCCTAGACTTCGTTATAGTCGAGGGCGGAGGGCCTGTTATGCTAAGCAAGATAATTGGTGGTGGCGTTTTGCATGTAGCGTTATCTATAGTCGCTGTTGTGCTCGTCGTTCCCATGTAGTTGCTGTTTAAGGCTCCTCGTCGTAGCTAAGTGGCTGACTATCATAGTCTTCTAAATCTCATGAGTACATATGGCCTACAAAGAGCTTACAGTTGAAGATTGGTTCGACGAGATAGACGAAGGACTTCGTTATAGGTATCAGTATGGACTAGAGGCGAAGTGGGCCGAACTCGAAGCACTGTTTTTCAACGTGCATCCAGCACAGAAGGAAGCAGTGCCCAACCTTATTGCTGCGACGGGCGATGCGCTGCTATCATCGTTAACTGTACCTAGACCATACATTAGCGTCTACCCACGCAGGCTCGACTTCGTAGAAGGTGCTAGAATTCGAGAATCTGTAGACAACATGCTTGTGTCTGATCTACAGATTGACAGACAAGTAGAGATATCCGTACTACATGCGTTCCTATGGTCTAGAGGATTCCTGAAGATCGGATACGACTCAGAGTTTGGATGGAACCCTACTACGGACGTTGGCCCAGCATTAGCTGGAGAGCCTATCGGTGCATCTATGACTCAGTTTGATTCAAAGATGCGTCGAATCGAATTCGGCGGCTCTAGGCCAGGATACCCTTGGGTGAGATCAGTGCCTCCACATGACATCGTAGTTCCTTGGGGCACACTAGATCTAGACACCGCTCCGTGGATTGCCCATCGCGTAGTTCGCCATATCGACGACATCAAGGCCGATCCCAAATACTCCAACAAAAGAGATCTTCGTCCAGTCATGAGCATGGAGGACTTTGTTAAGTCGTATCAGTCTCCACTCAAGCCATATCGCATAGGAGACATCCTATACTCTTCGCCCACTGGACTAGATCAACAATGCTCAGAGTATTGCGAACTCTGGGAGATCCACGATAGACGCACTGGAAACATCTTAGTAATAGCCTCTGGATACGATAAGTTTCTTCGTAAAGATCCTGATGCTCTGCAACTAGAAGGGCTTCCATTCGTCGAGCTGGGCTTCATACCCAAGACTCGATCCATTTGGACTACATCAGACGCATACTACCTCCGAGCACACCAAGCTGAGATAATGGATATCACTATTCAGTCTTCTAAGCATAGAAGAATCTCAGTCTTGAAGTGGCTCTACGACGAGAGCCTTATTAGCAAGTCTGAGCTTGAGCGCTGCTTGTCGTCCGACGTTGGCGTAGCAGTGGCTATCAGGAACCTTACTGAATCTGGAAAGTCCATTCACGAAGCCATAATGCCATTGCAGGCTCCTCCAAACTTGATGCTATATCAAGAAGCAGAGAAGACTAGACGTGATGCCCGCGAGACAGTAGGCTTCAGTCGAAATCAATTCGGCGAGTTTGAGCAATCCGGGCGACGTACAGCTACTGAAGCAGCTGTAGTTGACCGCTCTTCGATGCAGCGCCTAAGCCGAAGGCACAAGGCAATCAAGCTTTGCTTCAGAGACATCTTCGTAAAGATCAACGCTATCATCACAGAGTTCTGGAAGGCTCCTAGAGTAGCCGAAATCTTAGATCAGTTTGGGCAACGTCAGTGGGTACAATTCAACGGTGATACCATCCGTGGAGAGTACAAGTACGACGTTACGCTCGTAGACGGTGATGAGATGTCGCTGCGATCTAGGCGTATGAACGCTCTGCAGCTTTACACTATCGCAGCCCAAGATCCGTCAGTTGATCAAGTTGAGCTTAGACGATATCTGGTTCGTCAAATGAATGATCCAGAGTTCAGCAGAATCTTTAAGCCCGGAGTGCTAGATGGCTCCGTACAGCCAGAGCTTCTAGCACAGAACGGAAATCAGCAGGGAGCATCTCCTGATGTGGCACCAAATTCGCAAGTTTAGGCAGCGGCTATATCTTCGCGAACCTCGTACTACTTCTAAGAAGCAAGACGAGTCTGTCAGTGGCGTCTGCTTTAAATACTTTAAGCCCATTGTACTCGAACACCTAGAAGAAGACAGAGCAGTAGAGTTTACCTCTGAAGATGCTTTACGTCGTAGGTGCAAAGAGTTGGGCGTTTTATCTGGAGCTTTGTATGAAGGAGCAAAAATCCGTGGAGAGTACTAGTGATTCTGTTGAGAAGCCAACTAGTACTACTAGTACTAGTACTACTAGTACTAGTACTACTAGTACTACTAGTACTAAAGCCTCTCCACTGTGCGTATTCGGCTACTACGATAACGAACACGGTTGGGTTATCTCTTTTGAAGAGTCTAACCCACGCAGTAGATTCTTTACTGATCATGATTTTAACCTTTATCTTCGTGGTTTGAAGGTTGCCTATAGGAATTTTTGTATGAATAGAGATCGCTCTAAGTATGTGTGATTGGTAGCACTGGCGCATATTGCGTATTGCGTATTTCGTATCGCATTAGTTAATTATTCTGTGTAGGAGCTTTTATGAGCGTGAGTGTAAGCATGAGTGACAACAACGTAAGCACTGGTTCTGCTAAGCAGTATGACTTTGGTCAGGTGCTCGACGATACATCCGTCGTTGATCCAGACACAGAGCTTGAATCTGTGCGCACAGCCAAGCAGCCTACTAAGCAGGCCGAACCTACCTCGACTAGACTCGACGAGAACTCTCCTGAATACAAAGAGTTGCTGCGTCGAGCGGAGTCTATGGTTGTGCAGCGTATGTTGCTTGATCCAGACGTGAAGGCTTTGTACGATGCAAAGGCTACTGGAAAGAGGGTTAAGATTATTCCACTTAGGAATCCTGATTCGCTTGATGATACTGACTTCGACGGCTCACGGAGGGCATCTAGCTCTGCTGGCTCTGCAGACTTTGAAGACTCTGTTGGAGCTACGAATGCCCAAGCTTCTGAGTTAGATCTCTCAAAGATCGACTTTGATAACATGTCTAACAAGGACATTGTTGCATTGATTCAGAAGTATACGGCTTCGCAGATCTCAAAGCTGGCTGCTCAACTTCGACCTATAAAGCAGAGCGTCGAATACATGCAGCAAAAGTACATCAACGAACGCAATCAGGAATTGACTAAGCAGATCGAAGACGCTAGAAAGGAGTTCAAGGACTTCGATCAGTACGAATCTGACATGGTTCGTATCTACAAAGACAATCGTAATCTCTCTCCTAGGCAGCTCTATATCTTGGCAAAGCTAGAGCGCGGATTGCCAATCATGCTTAACTCAAATGCTCAGCCCAACCCTGAGTCTGAGCGTCCTACACCAACTTCGGCAAGGCCTTTCAGAACAAACCCTGAAGAGGCTAAAGCAGTACTCGGTCCTGATGGTTTTCGCAATGCTTTGAGGGCTGCTATTGATAGGACTATTACCTAGTACCTAGTACCTAGTACCTAGTACACAGCAGCTCCTAAGCTACTCATTACAACTAAGAGGTAACTATGCCTACTACACTTCCTACGCTGACAGAAACTATCGACAATCAGTTTCTGCAGACTTGGTACGAGATTCGGCCCGTTGCTATCGACAACGTTTTGCTGGCAACGAATGTTTGGGCACTTCTCAAGCTCAAGGGACGATTTGTTCCTCAGGTTGGCGGACGGTATATCGAAAGAACGATTCGGTATGGCGTTGGCCCGACTCCTCTTGCAGTGTCAAAAGGTGACACTCTTGGGCAGGGTGAAGTCGAAACTGAAACCGCTGCGTTTTGGACTTTTCGTAACATCTCTGTCCATATTCAGCGCTCTTTGTTTGACGACGTTCAGAACTCCGGTAAGTTTAAGATCAAGGACTATGTGGCCCAGCGTATTCAGGAAGCCCGCGACTCGCTGCCGCAGAAGTTTGAGACTGATCTTGAGCGTGCAGTAGTCTCTGATGAGTCGGGCAAGGAGATTCAAGGTCTCAACGATGTGCTTCCTCCATACGCCTCTGCTACGACAGGAACGTATGGTAAGATCACTCGGTGCTCTGCCTTCACGGTGTCTAGTGGAGTGGCTACTCCGTCTACTTCTGCTACTAATTCGTGGTGGGGTTCAAAGTACAAGAACCTCAATACGCCTATCCAGCTTAACTTGCTTTCGGATATGCGTACTGCCTACAACGTAGCAGGAAATAATCAGGAGTTCCCTGACATCATTCTTACTACACGCACCATCTACGAAATCTACGAAGATTTCGCTGAAGACAAAACTCAGATCGTTCGTGGTGTTGACACGCCGCTGGCGAACTTGGGCTTTGATGAGCTGCGGTATAAAGGAAAGACTCTTACTTGGTCGGCGAATCGTACAGAGAACACCATCATGATGCTGAACTCCAAGTACATCGAAGTGGTGTACGATCCGAATATGTGGTTCAGCATGTCTGAGTGGGTTCCTGTGGCAAATCAGACTGAGAGGCTTGCGTATATATTCTGTCGTATGAACATCATCAGTACGCAGCCTAGGCGGCACATTCTGCTTCAGACTAACGTAGCGTAGCGCAGCGTGGCGTAGCCTGACGTAGCATAGCGTGCTGCGTGCTTGTGAGGTGCTTACGGTATCAGATGTAGTCACTCAGATCTCTTAAGATCTTAAGCTAGAGGTATCAGTTATGGGAAACACAATCAAAACAATCTGGGCAACCAGTATCACAGACGTTAAGGACACCGACGTTGAAGGAGTCGGCAGGCTTCGTTACGAAGACGATGGCAGCGTGTATCGTTGGGTAAAGAACAACAACGCAAGCGCTGCTATGACTGAAGGCGAATGGGTATGTCATAAAGCGTCTGATGGCGCTAATATGACTAAGTACGTTACTACTCCAGCTACCGCTGACTTGATGCTTGCGGCTGGAGTTGTGATGGCTCCCACGCTTGCTGCAGGAAAGTATGGTTGGATTCAAGTGCTCGGCTATAATGGCACTGCTAAGTGGAAACGTGACCAGAACACCGCAATGGCAATTGGGCACGTTGGCAAGCTCGAAGACGCAAAGACTGCCATTGCGTATGGTGTAGTTGCTGGGACTGCTCCGTTGTACACGCGATTTGGAGTCTTGCTCGAAGCTTTGGCTACTACTACTCCAGCTGCTAATACGTCAGCTAAGACTTGGATTAGCTGCCTGTAGTGGCTATAGTAGCAGTATTAGTATTAGGTATACTTCGTAGGAGATCCAATGCGAGTATTTCTCGGAATACCCACTGTAGGCGACATTCCACATGAGGTCTATGAATCTCATCTGCACCTCGCTGCAGAGATTGCCAAGCATGCAGACTTGGCTACTAGCAAGGTGCATAATATCTTTCCACATGATATGGCTAGACTCGCTATAGTCGAAGCCGCAATTGGATGCGACGCAGACTATATCATGTGGGTTGATATGGATATGTTTATTCCGCCCAACTCGTTCGTGTGGCTCCTTGAGGCAATCCAGTCACCAGACCTAGTTAAAGCTGGTGCTAGGCTGGTGACTGGACATACCTATCGAAGAGGATATCCATACACAAACACTTGGACTATTCGAGTGCCTAACCAGCCCAACAGTAATGAGGATCTTTTTGAGGTGTTCTCTCCTCCAGATGCTGTGCCCGTACAAATCACTAGTTGTGGATTGGCTTGTGCCTTGCTGGATTTGCGTTGGGCAAAAGACAACCTCACAGAGCCTTGGTTCTATCAGGGCTGGATCTCGTTAGTGAATACAGAGGCCAGCTCGGAGGCAGCCATTAGTGAGCAGCTCAATAGTACTCCAGTCATGTCTCTCGAAGAGCGGTCCAAGTTTGTGTGGGAAGATGGTTACTTTTGTTCTAAGATTCGTAATGCAGGAGGTACTATCTTTGGTGTTCCAAAGGTTCGTACAGGTCATCTGACAGATTCGTCTATTATCGTAGACGATAGCACTGCAGAGCTTCTTAGACGAGACTATAGGCGTAATGGCCAGCCTACTAAGGAGCTTCAACGCAAGTTTGTTACTATGCCATCATAGTAACTATATAGAACTATCAACGAGGTGAACTATGCCTAGTCTTGGATCAAACTTCACTGTGTCTAGCCTTCCGGCTCTGACTGCTGCTATTTTAAAGAAGATGGGGCTTCCTACTAATGGAATGCGACGAAGGGGAGGAGTGTTTTTGCGTGATTCTAGTAATGACAGTGGTACTACGATGGCTCGCAGAATTGCTATATTCTCTAAAGCAGGTGCTCCTAGCAGCAATCAGGCTAATGATGCCCCTACTGGAGTTGGGGATCTCTGCTGGGATTCTACTAACGACGATGTGTATCGTTGCACAGCGTACACTAATGCAACTTCGCACACATGGACTAAGATCGTAGATTAATCTATCTTAGGAGTTCGCTATGACTAGGCAGCAGCTAAAGCAGGCAGTGCGTGCAAACTTGGGCAACAGGACAGACAAAGACTCTGTAATCGAAGTTGGCTTTGATTTCGCTATTGACTACGCTGCCGCTGCACATTCTTTTAGAGCTGCACGTAACGAAACTAGTACGACGCTTCTAGCTAATGAACGTAGTGTTATTTTGGCCGATGACTTTCATAGGCTAAATGAGCTTCGCATTCAGGATGATACTGTACCTACATGCGTAAGTCTCATTACTATCTATCCTAAGAGAGACTTCCTTCCGGCCCATCCCTCCGTAACCTCCACTAGTCTCGGAATGCCAAAGTGTGGCTACCTAGAAGGCAGTACAGTGTACTTTGATTGCTACGCAGACAAAAACTACACTGTACTTTATACCTATGTGCGCAAAATCCCCAAGCTTGTTGTAGATGCAGATTCGTGTATTGTACCTGAGCTAGACTATTTTCTCGTGTGCTGGTCTACGGCACACACTCTTAGATCAATAGGAATGTTTCCGGAAGCCGAAAACTGGAACGCTCATGCTATGTCGTATCTGCGCAAGATCGTTATTGCAGACGAGCAGAGCGAAGCTACGAAATACGTAGCTAAGGAATTTTCGGATGTGAGACAGTTCTTAGGATACGAACCTCCTCGTAATTGGATTGGTCCTTGGATAGTGCCAGGAGCGCCATAGCGCAGTGTAGCATTAGTCTTAGTCACAGCTACAGTCCTAGTTTGGACTTAGGAGTTTTATATGCCGTTAGGTGATGGAGATTCTTGGAACGAGTCTAATCCGTCTGGATCCTCTAGTGCTAGTAGCATTGATGAGGAGATTAGGGATCTTAGAGTAGGAACAAGAATTCGAGTCTCCAAAGAGCACGCTACGCTGGAAAACTCTTCTGCTGGAGGAGAGCATAAGGCTGGTAGTGCTGTAGCTTATTCGCAGTCAGCTGCGCCAACTACTCGTCCTGATGGATCTACTTCTCTCACTTCTGGAGACGCTGGGAGACTTTGGCATGATACCGACGACAATGGCTTGTACATATGGTCGGGCACATCGTGGAATCAGCTTCATACGGATGCTTATGTCCGCATCATACAGGAAGCGGGTTTTTCTGTGCATGGAGGCGGACTTACTGCGAGCACTTGGACTAAGCGTAATATTACGTCTGAGGAGTCTGATTCTGCAGGTATCTGTTCTGTAGATACTACCAACGATACTTTTGCGTTGCCCGCTGGTAGGTATCGTGTGCATATAGAGTGTGTAGCATACGCTGTAGGCGCACATCAAGCCAGACTGTACAATGGGACAGATGGCGTAACCACTCTGCTTGGCACTACTGGCTTTGCGCCTAGTACGTCTCCGTATGGCTCATCTACATCAGTGATCTCTGGAGAGTTTACCTTAGCTTCTAGTAAGACTTTTCGTGTAGACCACCTTGCTGAGGTAACTAATGCTGCTTCTGGCCAAGGTCGGGCGCACGGAATCTCTGGTCAGAACAACGTGTATATGACTATTGAGATTTGGAAGATCGGATAGTCTTATGAGATCTAGTAGGTATAGCATACCGAATGACGGAATATTTCCATTTCTAGGGCTGAATACGCTGGTTCCAGCTGGGCAGCTCAACGGAAGATATTCTCCATCATGTGTGAACATCGACATTCACAAGGGGAGACTTCGTAGTCGAGCTGGGCACGAGCAGTTGGGCAGCTCTCTCGTAGGCACACCGGTAGCTATTATCCCATTTAGCGACGCTGCTGGTGTGATACGTCTAGTATGCGTTACCACACGACGTATCTACTACTACGATAATGCTGGCGCCAATTGGGTAGAGATCACCGGAGGAAACAATGTAGCATCCGCTACTAAGCCCGTCACGTCTTGTACTCGTGTATCAGATGTTGTAACTGTAACGTGTACATCGCACGGACTAACTGCTGGAGACAGAGTTACCATAGGAGGGACTTCTGTATCTGCGTATAACGCTACATGGACCGTCGCTAGTGCTCCCGATGCGAATACCTTTACGTTTACGATCTCTGGAACTCCTGCAGACGCAACTGGTGGATATCTTCAAAAATCTGTAGACCTTACGGCTACTGAGGAAGATGGACTATCTTGGTGCGTTGGAGTAGGCTCATCACAAGGTACATGGCTTATATTCACTAATGGAGTGGATCCACCTAGGTACTGGGATGGGAGCACTGTAGCTTGCAACGTGTTAGCTAGAGCTTCTGGTTGGGCAGAGCCTGTTACGGGATTTATTACTTGCAAGACAGTAGCCTTCTACTACAACCATTTAGTCTTAGGAAATATCACTGGCTTTGCAAATGCTCCTTATACGGTGTGCTGGAGTACTGCTGGGTCGCTGGTCGATTTTACTAGCGGTACTGCTGGAGCTGCTATTCTAGGAGATGCCGAAGGCAGCATCCAGCTTCTTTATACGCTTAACGACAGACTAGCCCTCTACACAGAAGACTCAATCTATGTAGTGACTTACGTAGGCGGTGGTGCGATCTACATATTTGAGAAGCTTATTCGTGACTCTAAGCTTCTATCTAGTAGGGCGGTAGTAGATCTTGGACCTTACCACTTATACATGTCTACGAATGGTATCTACGCATTCGATGGAACTAGGGTACTACGAGAGTTATCTGAGCAGGTTCGCCCAACGTATTCTAAGCTAGATTGGGAGTATCGTAATAGAGCTGCTGCTGCATACGACAAGCCACGGAACATCTGCTACTTCGTACTTCCTACTAGCTCTACTAGCTCATATGTACTGGTGCTTGAGATGGACCCAAGTAATCCAGCAGAGCGTAGATGGAGCCTGTATGACTATGCTACTAGAATAACTGCCTTCGGGTGGCTAGAGACTACAGCAAATGCTCCGCTAGACCAACTGACTGGGACTATCGACGAACTCAGCGGAACTATCGACAGCCTTGGTGGTACGAGACAATACCCATCGCTACTGCTCGGAGACTCTTCCGGCGCTGTACACACTCAAGGATACGCTAACTACTTTGGAGATTGGTCACAGTACTTCTACGACAACGGATCGCCCATTAGTTTTGAATGGGCTACTCCTGAGTTTAGCGTTCCAGCAGATTTCAAGTCTGTGTACTGCAGGTGCGTTGAAGTGGAGGTGCTAGCTAGGGGAGGAAAGCTATGGATGGAATATGCTGTAGACGGAAATAGTGGATTCGTACAAAGCGAAGCTCAAAGTGTATATCTAGGATCACAGTTTAATCAAGTTAGATTCTACGTCGATGTAGTTGCTAGACAGATTCAAGTAAGGTTCTATAGTACTGAACCCTTTGAGATTCAGTGGTATAGAATCTGGATTAGACCAGACGCTGCATGGGATTAGAAAGCTAGACTATGCCCAGCCCAACATTAGATTCTGCTGATAGCCTAAGGCTGCTAAGAGTAACCTCAGCAGAGAGACTTCCCTTAGTCCCAGAGACGGAACTCCGACAGCATAGCTTGCCAGAACTGGAGCTATACCTAAAAGCCCTAACAGATTATCTGCGTCGTTTAGCTACCAAAGCTACGATAGACACAATCGAGGCTACTGTAAAAAGCGTAGCTCCCAGCAGCGGATCGTATCGTACTCTAGACAAGTGGATCAGAGTAACTGCTAATGGCACTACGTATTTGTCAGTAGACGATTGGAGAGGTATCCTGTTCTTTTGTATGGGATCGCTTGCTCTGTCTGATCCAGAGTCTGCTAATTGGACATACTATGGTTCAGTATTAAACGTGTATCACTTTGGACATGCATGGAACCCTGGCACAGACGAACTATTAACTAGCACTAGTGCGATAGGCTCAACCTTACAGATCTACATAGAGTCTGGCACTGGAAAGATCAAGGCTGTAGCTTCATCTTACACTTCTCCCGGAGATTTTAGACTAACTCTACTAGCAGTCGCACAAAAGACTGTTAGCGACGTAACTATATAAATGACTAGTTGTATTCGTAATATTTCTTGGAGGTAGCTTTATGAAGATCGTGCGTGTAAGAAGGACTTCTATCATCGAGTTTGTTAGACCAAAGCTTAGTTGTTATGGGGATTGTTCTAATGAGCAGCTTGAAGCAATCATCACTGGAATGCTAGAAGCCCAACCTGATAATATATTCTTTCTTGCGGCGTATGAAGATGCCCCAAGTGGCGTTGAGATCATGGCCTTCATTATTGGTGCTGCTATTGCCGGGCATCCTACTGCAACGCTCCTTCAGCTGTTTGGAGACGATTCTGACTTGCTGGACTCGTTGTTTACTAGATTCGTGGTTTGGGCGGAGGAACGAGGCTGCAAAGATATCAGCCTCGTTGTAAAGAACGATGTGTATTTCCCCACAGCCCTGTGGGGATTCGTGCAAGACAGCGTAACGTATAAGATGCGTACAACTCAGCTGCACGAGATACTCGCCAATCACGAACTGCTGCGTAAGGAAGGAAAACAACATGAGATTACTAGACACGACGAAGAAGATGGACACGAGAGCGGGAGCGGCGAGGGGAGCGCAGCAACTGCTCTACGGTTTGATGACGAACCAGTGGTGGGACACACTGAAACCGGAGCACCTGAAGGGAGTGGGCTACGACCACAACCTGAAGGGATACTGGGACGCCTCTCAGAGTCCGCTATTCAAGGGAGCGACTCCGTACTCCGGGCAGATAATCCCGGACTTGACTCCGGGACTGAGTAGCTTATTTGCTAATGTAGCTGCATACAGACCAGATGCGAAAGTAGCTACGGCCCAACGTAATGCGCTCGTATCTGCTTTGTCTGGTAAGCCTGCGTTCTCGTTGAACCAAAACGTCACTGAACGATACTTCCGTAACGCTGTTGTAGCTCCAGCTATGCGAGCATTCGACACCGATATAGCTCCCCGATTGGCTGAGTCATTCGCTGGAGCTGGAGCTACCTATCACTCTGGTCTTTCTCAAGCACGAGCAAAGACCTTAGCCGATATGCAGGTATCGTTTGGTTCTGAGCTTTCTAGGCTGATGGCTCAAAATCAACTCACTCAAGCTCAGCTTGCAGAGTCTGCTAGAGCTAGACAGCTCAATGCAGTGCCCATCGCCTCGCAAGCTAGTGCCCAGCCGATTCAGAATATGGGCTTGCTTGCTCAGATTCTTGGTCAAGAACAAGCCTACAAGCAGGCACAGGCACAGGCGCAGTATTCGGAATTTCTCAGGCTTGCGCCTGAAAACAATCCATACTACAAGTACTTGTTCCAACTGGCTGGGCTTCCTAACGCTTATACTCCTGCCAAAAGTCCTGGATGGGGACAGACGCTTATGGGTGGCCTGTCTACAGCGATGATGGCGTTCTCTCCTGTAGACCGTGGAGGGCTTGGGTTCTTAGATTTCTTTTCTCCTAGCAGCAGTATAGACGGTACTATTGCTGGGCTTAGAGGAGGATAGCTATGGCTATCTCTAGCGAAAACGATATCTTCGCGCCACTGCGTGAAGGCATGACGCTGATGCGGCAGATGAAGCTAGAAACTGACCGTATGCAGCTGGAGACTGCTTATCGTAAGCAGCAGCTTGAGCTGATGGGTACGGAGCAGGCACTGGCACAGGCTAGGGTTCAGGCAGAGAATGAAAGACTTAAGCTAGATATTGATAGGTTTGATCTTGAAAAACAGCTAAAAGAAGCTAACTTGACTTTACTTAATGCACAAGTTCGTATGAGTGGTGCTTATCTGCCAGATGATGTGCTAGATAGGGTAGCTAGAACTAAGACAGAGCAGATATTTTTAGATTATGAAATTGCTAAGCAAAACTATGAACGAGCAAATCAAGATTATAAGTTCGCTACAACCTATAGAGAGCTTGAAGCAACAACCAAGGTTGTGAAAAATCTTGCTGATCCAGCTTTCCATCGTGGTGTAGCTGATGGATACATAAAGTTGCCAGATCACCTTGCGTGGCTGGTAGAAGAAGCAAGGAACAATCCTCCAGAATCGTTCAGCGATGATCCTATAGCTAATCTATTTAGACCAGGCCCTCTTGGAAATTTTGCAAGACAGCTTGCAGCACTTAAGGCTTTTAAGGAGTATTACGACAATCCACTGCTTACTCCAGAGCAGCGAGATGCTACACTTAAGAGTGTTATGGATGCTTACGCTCAGCTTCCTAAAAAGTTCGAGGAATATGCTAAAAAATATCCACAAGAGCGAGCCAACTCTTCTACTAAGGACGGTACTAATCGCACTAAAGAAAAGCAGCCAAGCGTTTCGTACACTGATACTCCAGTCATAAGTGCTAAGGAGATTCGTGAGGCTTCGTTTAAAGACTCCGATGTGTCTGAGATCTATGCTCGTAGTCAGAGCCATGCTGCTAGTGTGGCAGAGAGCATTCTAAGAGACTATGAAGCTAGTATCTTGGCTAGGTCTAGGCTTCCCTACAAACAGCCAGAAGAAAGCCCATCCATCTCTCCTCCTAAGCGAATGGATCGTAACATCGGAAACATCTCTAAAGAGGATGTCCACAGAATCTTTGAGCTAGTCAATACTCCAGACTCTGCCCAGCTTAGACATACTAGAGAAGCTATGTCTAGGATCTTAGAGGAGCTGCTGTTTGTGCGTAACGAAGCTTGGCTGGATGGATTCTCTAGGGAGATGGATCGTAGAGTAGGATTGGTGCTTACAAAGCAGCAAAGAGAAGGCTTGCAGAAGGCGGTAGAGATTATTAGAGCTAGGCTTAGAGAGGAGTAGGTAGCATAGCCTAGCATAGCCCGGCGTAGTACAGCGCAGTACAATCAGTCGAATGCCACTGGCCGCTGATTGGAGGATACATGACTCAGTCAGATAACACTTTCGATTTGCTTAGTGCATTTCAGGCGGCAGATTTACAGACCACTAGAACTAAGAAGCCAACTAGACCGCAGCTTGCTGAAGAGCCTTCGTGGTTCGATCAGACGATAGGATCTCTAATCTGGGGCGGAGCAGACGTTGGTCAGAATCTGTTTGGGTATATCGGAAGCTGGATTCCAGGTAAAGATCCAGCCGAAAACATCGCAGATCTTCTGCGACGTTTTAAGGAAAACAACCCACAGTATGCTCCAATCGAAGTAGACAGCGCATACGAACTAATCACCAATCCAAAGGCTCTGGCTAGTAGGATATCATCCGGGCTAGCGTACTTAGGTGTTACTGCTGCGTCCTTGGCTACTGGCGGGCCGCTGCTTGCTGCGGGCATATTGTATGCTGTCGAATCCAAAAGAGCATACGACCTAGCCATTGCGGATGGATACGACGAAGCAGAAGCTACGACAAAAGCAGAGATCGTAGGCGTTATTTCTACGCTGCTAAATCTCATTCCAATGCACTACTTCGCTAAGGGGTTTAAGGGAGGGGATATCTCGATAGTATCTTCGCTTGTAGACAAAGCCTTCTCGAAGGCTATTGGGCTACAAGCCACTGGCCAAGCTGCTAGGGTAATAGCTACCCAAACAGTATTTGGAATGCTTGAATCGAGTACAGACGATCTCGTAAGCTACGGTCTGTTTGGAAAGCCATTGCCCGAAGACTTCAAGGACAAGCTAGCTCAGGCGGCGATTGTTAGTGGGCTGAATGCTGAAGTACTTGGTCTTGGCATACGCGAGTATTCGTTTCTAGGAAAAGATCGGGCTATTACATTAAATATCTCTAAGCACCTTGATAGCAGCGTCATCCAAGACGACGTTTACACCAAAGACGACTTCGTAAAGTCTTTGACTAAAGAACTTAAGATGTCTAAGTTTGCTGCGGACAACGTTGCTGCAGTGATGGATGGCATAATTCGGAGGTTTGCTGAATACAAAGGGATAGCTCCGCAGGCCGCATGGAACGATTGGATGCACAATATCTTGTCGTCTATGCCTCCAATGGCTCAGGTGCTGAAATACTCTCCATCAGAAGTATCTCACATGTTTGATAAGGTTGGGATGGAGCTGTTTAAGCTGCCAAACCAGTCTATGAAGAAGGGTGATATGTTGCAGTATTTGGAGAGTGCAGTAGGCAAGGATGCCTTGGAGCTTACGGGAATCGGAGGTATAATAGAGTCTAACAAGGGCGACAGTATCGACGCTGCAGCGATCCTCAAGCAAGCTAAAAACAGAGCTACACAGTTTGCGCAAGAGCTTTTCGGTGATAGCCCAGAGATGTTTGGGAAGTACACTGATATAGTCTATAGGCAATATAAAGCCTATGACGAGATGCTTGATCTCGGATCGAAGCTTGCACGCGCTGCTGTGATAGGAGATACAGATAAGTCGTCTAAGCTTAGCGCACAACTACAAGATGCAAACACACAAGTACACAAACAGTTCGGAGCTGAGAAGCAACGAATAATGAAGCAGTTCGAGACTGGGCTGCAACTAGTAGACTCTACGCTTCAAATAGATCCAGATGAGTATCACGCTACACTGATACGGTGGCCATCTGAAAGAGCCAAGACTAAGGCCACTGCGCAAGAGCTTACGGCTGGTCCTACTACAGATGAAAGTAGCTATTCTGCTGCTGGTGGTAAGGACAGATACGCCGTACTGCGTACAGCAATCAAGGAGCTTTCTAGTGGAGAGAGTCTACTACTCATAGAAGAAGCATCAATACTTAAAGCATACGGACAGGGAGATGCCGCAGATTTAGCTAAGCTCATAGTGCGAGATGCAGTACTCGCTGGGCACGATAGAATAGCTATCGTACCTAGTAGCATACAAGTAAATCGCCCAACCTCGTTGAAGAAGCCCGGAGTAAACTTAAAGGCTCTAGCTAAGTGGTATGACTCAGAACTACCAGTTAATATAGTAAAAGCTCTTAGACAGTACAGTAGCGAAGCAGGCAAGGTATCTACGCTACAGCTTAGCAACGACGCTGGCACGAATACCTACAAGGTAATAGGTATTAGCATCGACGATGCTGCCAAGAAGGCAGTAGCTAAAGAATCTGGTACAGCCGTACAAGGAGCATTCGATTTAGCTAAAGGTGGATATGGCCCAACTGATCGTCCGCCTAGAGCGTCGATTGTGTTTTATGAAGTAGGGAATCTACTCAAAGCGGCTATCAAAGCTGGAGTTAAGCCAAATGTCTCGTCTGCGATTTACTCGATGGGCCAGATCTTTCGCACGCAGTTAGAGCCTAAAGATCTAGCTGTGTTTGATTCACACTTCGGTATTAAGCGTGGGCGATGGAGTGTAGACGCAAAGGATAGATTCGCTAAGGCTTTTGAAGCATACGTGATGGAGGGCAAGGCTCCAATCGCAGACTTGCAGCTTGTGTTTGAGCATCTAGGCAAACAAGTCAAAGAAGTATATGGAGATTACTATAGCCGAGGTATAACCTCGACTCTGAACGATCAATTACGAAATCTGTTCGATCAGTTGTTCTTTAAAGATACCGTTCCGATGCGGACTCTGCGACTACGCATGGGTTCGTTGAGCGAGCAGATAAACGAATCTACTCGTCTGATAGATGTATTGTCCAAAGCTAAGAAGCTACTGAAAGAGTCTAGCGTAGAAGCTACTAGTGCTGATGCTAAACTTGCTTCAGAACGAGCTAAGCTAGTAGAACTCAAGAAGCAGTACGAGTCTGCTAAGGCAGAGCTACAAGAGCTTAAAGCGAATACTCTTGCATATCCAAAACAGCCTACGGAAGCTGAGCGTCTGGCTGAGCTGTTTAAGAGTATTGCGTCTTTGCCAGATAAGGATACTCGTAGCCTGTTCGCAAGGAAGCTCAGTGAAGTATTCGATGGAATACGCTATAAGCTCTTTAGCATGTCTGGAGTCGTAAAGAAGTTTCCTGCTGGAGAGCTGTTTTTACGTAAAGCAGAAGACACTATTACTAAAGCAAACATGCTGTTTGAGCCGTTCTATGCTAAGGCTCTAGATATCATCAAGCATGCAGATAGAGGGCTGCTTAACGAGCTTGCTACTGAAGATCCTAGCACTGGAATGACGTTGTTTAGGATGCTTGTCGAGCCTCAAAACCTTGATCCAGAAGCTAAGCACGCAGCGGATGTTAGAATTGGAAAGATTGTTAAGAAGTATGGTCTAACTCAGCTAGAGCTATTGAAGCAAGTAAAGCAGTGGGCTTCAGAGCTACACGACACGTTTGGACAACTCTACGAGGATACAGGGCTGCTGCGTAAGATACAGGGTAAAATAGTTCCGTCAAGGAAACAATCAGATCCCAGACTTCCTAGAATCCTTACGGATAGGGGCTGGGAAGCTATCATGATGGCTCAAGGCCCAGTGTATGAAGCACTTGTACAAAAAGTAAAGGAGCTTACTGGCAAGCAAGTTGAGAAGGTAGAGAAAAGATTTGCCACTTGGCGTAAAGAGCTAATGCAGCCTTGGCTTGGAATAGGTACTATCGACGGTAGCAGATACTTCAAGATACTGCCCGACGTGGTAACTACTGCGTCTGGAGATCGTGTGGCTGTGTTCCATACCGACCCAGAAGTAATCATGCGCGAGTCTGCAATGCGCCAAGCTTACGGCTTTGCTGTGCGTGAGACATTCGGGCAAGGAATGCTGAAAGATGTCAGCATAAGAGATACGGCCGAATTCGTAAAGAGGCTCGGATTAGCTAAAGAGTTTGGCATAACTGATAAGCTAGACTCTAACAACATCAGGATAAGCACTAACAAGCTAGCTAAGATTCTCATACAGGAGCATGGATTTTCTCTCGAGCAGCTTGCTGAGCTGAAGGCTAAGCAGATTCGTGATCTTGCAAAGAACGCTGGAGTAGATCTGGTACTCACTAACAAGAGAGTAGCAGACGAGCTAGCTAAGCTTAATCCAAACAAGCTAACCGACGAGCAGAAGAAGCTAGTGATACAGTATGCTAGGAAGCTTGGAGGGATTGCGCTAGATGATAGCCCAAACGTAGGCGTAGTGCTTCCTAGGCTGTGGCGAGACTTTATAGTTAGGCTTCGCGAAGAAACTCCGCCTAGAGCATTTCAGCAGCTGCTAGATAAGTATGCAGCAGAAGGTGGAGATCGTACACACCTTCAAGAGGCTATGCTGCTATTGCAGCGTGTTCCTCTGAGGCACTACAAGCGTACAGTTTGGACTAAAGCTGCTACGATTATTAGCTCAGTGTTTGCTAGTATGCAGACTAGCTTAGCAGCTATACCGAATGCTGTACAGACTATGGCTTTGTTGCCCAGCCTAGTTGGCACTAAGAATTTCGTCAGAGCTGTAGTAGATACACTCCAGAACCCTAAAGGCGTAGAAGAGGGCTTCAGAGGACTAGTAGCTATGCAGCAGACTATAAGCTACATTCTCCGCGAGCCGGGCTTTGGAGCAGAAGGTATAGCCCATCTGATCTCTAGAGGAGTATCAGAGATAACTGGACAGAGATTCTTAGCTAGGTTTAATAATCTTGTGGCTGGACAGGCTGCGAAAAACAGGCTCAATGACTGGGCTGCTAGAGGCATCATAGGTGACGATGTAGCAGTAGCTAAGCAGCTTGGCTGGACTGCCGAAGAGATTGATCTGTGGAACAGACAGAAACTTACTCCAGAGCAGAAGCGATTCTTAGAAGCTAAGACTATTCAGAACGCTGTAGGCAAGACACAGTTCATGCTGGACAGGCCCTGGAATAAAGCTAGGTTCGAGCACGATCCATTCTTGAAGATGCTGTTCGCATACAATAGCTATGCAATGGGCAGCGGTAGGTATATAGCAGAGTTAAGTAAGCAAGTAATGGATGCTATAAAGAGCCGAGACATGAACCAAATGATACCTGCACTTATGCGAGCTGGTACGCTAGTCGGAGGATTGTATGGTGCAGGTACATTGGGTATGATTTTGAGACAGGCTATTAAGGGAGACTTCTCTAAGGAACGAGAGAATGAGCTAGAGGGCAAAGTACACGCAGTGGCTGGAGCGTTGTTGGAGGCTGGGCTACTTGGCCCGCTTACTACTGTGATGAGTGCTACTAGGTATGATAGAGGGATGACTGAGCTTATCTTGATTGGTACAATGCCTCAAGTTAATGCCCTGATAGACTTTGCCAACGTAGTTATAGGTAGAGGAAGGTTTGCAGAGTTTGGGTTTACAAAACGATTCATGGAGGCCGCAAAAGAAAATACTCCCCTCTGGCAAGCTGCATATAACTGGATATGGGGTGCAGCTTACCCACAGTACACAGAGCGAAAGAAGGTGTATCAAGAAGCGAGGATGTATGAAGAAGAACTTAACAAGCGTCGTGGAATTTCTAAACAGCCCACACCGCCAAGAGTTTACGAGAAGGACTTCTATGAAATCCTTTGGTGGGCAGAGAGAGGGGATGTCGAGAAAGCAGTTGAAGAGAGAGACAAAAAGATTAAGGAGATTATGGAGGCAGGAGGAGACCCAGTTGATTTCGTTACTAGGCTTAGGGCAGCATTAACAGCCAGAAGCCCGATTAGAATGAAGATGCCAGATACTGTAATGTTTTTGAACAGTCTATCAGAAGAGAAGCGTGAGCGTTATACTAAAGTGTGGTTGGAGTATATGCGCGATAGAGATGTAATCGCGCCAGTTTTACGCAGGGCTGGAGTTTATCATGACGCATCGAGTACGAGTAGATGAAGCACAGGCACAAGCACGAGTGCAAGCACGAGTGCAAGCACGAGTGCAAGCACGAGTGCAAGCACGAGTGCAAGCACGAGTGCAGGCACCGCTGTTTTCTAGTGTAGATGGCGTGCAGAGTGCTGACAACAACAACAACAACGGTGGTAGTAAGGTATACCTTAGCAAGGAGCTATCTGGGCTAGCACCGTTTATTAAACTGCAAGGGGATACGATAGTAAAGAATCCTGACGATGCAGACGTAAAGATGGAAACACTTAACGGGCTACTACTGCTGCCCGGAAGTGTTGGGGATGTGTGCCCAGAGCCTACTCATGTATTGTCTAAGGTTTGGTGGGATGGAGTCTGGATGCCACAGACTGCTGTAGGCATTCCAGTGACGCATCTACTGAATGCTGAGCTTGGCCCAAAACTTCAGTTGGGCTATAGTGGATACGGTATGCGGTATGTTCCAAACACCTTTGGGGTGGTGTTAGAGCATAACTCCATACTTACCAGTATCTTGAGTAGCTGCAAGTACAGAGGATGGGTTAGTGCTGTTATGCATGGGTGGAATGTGCTCTGGATAGAAGCCGGAGTGCCCGGAGCTGGTGCAGTGTGTGCATTAGAACACATTACTGGAAAGTGGTCAGACTGGTGGAAGGGACCACCAACTAAGTTGTATGAGTGCTGGAGCTTAGCTACGTTAGTGTCTGTGTGGCCTTGGCCGATAAAGCAAAAGCAATCAAAGGTCTTTCGCGTGACGCAAGAAGAATGGGAAGATGGGCTGAATTTGTACATGATAGACTGTACGGAAATAAACCGTGCGTATATCAGCAACAGCGGATGCGTAGGTTGGGCAGTAGGTTCTGGCAGGAGGCTGTTGGACGCCGGGACTAAGATGCGAAAGACACTAGACGGAATACGACATTGTAGTGCGGTAGCAGAGCTAGAGCCTCCACTAGTGTGGAGGACAGATATTGAGTCTATTGTAGCTAGAAACTGGACAGAGTTAAAGAGGATGCATGGCATAGAGTTTGAGAAGGCTAGGCAAGACGCAACGCGAGATACAGCGAGAGATGCAACGCAAGGCGAAACGCAAGACGAAACGCAAGGCGAAACGCAAGATGCAGTGCAGGCTCCGCTCGAAGCTCCACAAGACGTAGAGCATACCTAGGCACCTCCAACGCCTACAGTAGCTATGTACACAGTACCTCTGACGTTGCTTATAGCTTTCCTGACGTGCCCAGCTAGATAGAGCGTGTCTAGCATGTCCTTCAGTTCCTTTGCCCGAAGACGATTAGCGTATATCGAGAGTAGCTCTGATACAGACAGCCCACCCTTACCAGCATTCTTGATACTATCTTCGATAGCCTGCAGTAATGAGCCTTGCTGATTTGATGTAAGCAGGCTCATTACTGTTGGCATCTTCACTTCTGCTGCTTTGATTAGTCGTATAGCCATATCCATATGAGCTTGGGTTATGGTTAAGTCTGATCGTTCGCATACGGATATGCACATTGCTGTCTTTACTATGTGCCCAAGCCTGCGATTGAAGTATGATCCTAGAAGAGGATCTTTCTTGAATGGATGGCTGTAGTATGACTTCTCGTATTCTTCTTTGCATAGATCATCAGCTTTGGGAGTAATTACAAACTGCCCGTTTAATGAGAGCATTCGTTGCAGTTCGGCTATTAGTAGAGACATAAGCTCTCGTTTATCTGGCCCAAGCGTTGGGCGATATACAGGCTTCATTTGATCATCTGAGTATACGAATACCATGCGGGCAGTTAGTCCGCTACCAATAGAATCTGGTGGAAGCGCAGCACGAATTCTGTCTATAGTAGTACCAGACAACATCCCAAAGCATACATTCTGAAGAAGCTCTACTCCCCTGCCACGAGTACGATATGGAAACTCTTCGTCACAGTCGTAGAGTTTGATTAGTAAATCTCCCAATCCAGAATCATATGCTGCCTTAGACAAGAACGTAACTAGCTCATCGGCTATACCGAAGCCATCACAGCAATCTCGTATTATCATACCTTCTTCTGAATCTTCAGATGGGGATACACGTAGAGCATCTATGAGTGCTTCTGGAGTAATCTTTTGGGCTACGATATTTGGCCGAGGAGTAAGGTTTAGTAATAGTCGCTTGGCCTGCATGATTGCTGTAGACTTACGCGAACCAGAGGCTGCGACTAGCACTATGAAGTTATTAGGATAGAAGTGAAACAATCCCCAATCTGCCCAACATCGCCTGCCTAGTACACAGGATACTGCACCTAGTGCAGACCACCACGAGAAGATGGTTGGTACTTCTGAACCATCTAGAAGCTCAATGAAGCCACGGAGGAAGTTTATCTGGTGGCGAGGGGATAGGCCGCTCGTGTCGCCTAGTGACGGCGGGGTGGCTGGCGACGGCGGGGTGGCTGGCGACGGCGGGGTGGCGTTGGGCACGTCGCCTGCGGCGGGAGGCTGGGCGGTGGATGGGTTTATAGCGTCTTCAGGCCCTGTAGTCATGCTTGTCTCCTACTCTATAGCTCTTCTACGGTTTCTTCTGATCAAACCAATTCGGCCCAACCGTAATCTCTGCTGGGATCTTCAGTGGGACAGGAGTACTAGGAAAGTGTAGCTCATATTCCATCAAGTTCTTTATCCTTGGGATGTAGATAGACTCGTATCCTTTCTTGCATTCAAATACCAACTCATCATGTACTTGAAGCAGAATACGGCATTCTTCTGGTGGATATAGAAGCTCAAATAGTGTTGCTGCTCGATTGATCAGATCTCCAACTAGGCACTGTGCCGAATGGGCATAGGCTGCACGAAATGTGCTATCATCCATTCTATTTAAGAATATTCTTCTTCGTCCAGTTACGGAGACTATGGTGCGGTTGCTACGCAAGGCCGCCTGTACTCCGGGCCAGAATTTCATAGATATTTCTGGAATAGAACTATGATAGCGTTGCAATATGAATGCGGCCTTGTCTACGTCGATGTTATGCTTGAGAGCTACTGTACGCTCCCTTACACCGTAGTTACCAGACAGTGCAGCGATCTTGCCGTATTGGCGTTGCTCTTTGGTGATTGCTGATTCTGGTACGTTGTAGATCATTGATGCTACACGCTTATAGATATCGTACTTAGGATCAGAAGTGTACGCCTGAATAAGCGAGTCAATGCCAGCCAGCCAGATAACAAGCCTAAGCTCTGCTTGAGATAGATCAGCCTTGATTAATACATGGTCCTCTCTAGCAATGATGATTTTGCGATACTCTCCTCTTGGAGCATTTTGTAGATTAGATCCGGGCAACAGCACTGGAGAAGACGAAGACAGCCTACCAGTATCCGTCCCAGCTACATTGAAATGCGTGTAGATTCTTCCGTTAGTGTATACTGGAACGTCGTAATAGGTGGAGATTAGCTTTGCGTAACCACGATATTCTAGTAAGGTGTCTATGAAGTCTTTACACTTTGCACCATATTTAGAACGGGCTAGCTCTTTGAGAGAGTCTTCTTGTGTAGTGGCTGCTCCGGTATCACGAGATATCTTTGCTGGAATGCGGAGTACCTCGTATAGATACTTAGCTACCTTCTTGGGAGAAGATGGCTCGAAGTCTGGTAGACGCTCTAGTGTTATTTGTTTTAGCTTGTTATGGAGTTCGGCTTTCTTTTGTAGGGCTACTTCACGTTGGGCGCTGCGCTCGTTTAAGTCTATGAGAACTCCACGAGAATCAACTCGACACATTGCAATAACCGTAGGATGAATGTGATTGAAATAGAATTCTTCTAGGTGTAGAGCTTTTAGGTTTTTGTGTATTGCTTGAGCACATTGGTAGGTAGCTATGCAGTCTCTGCAATTGTATACCCAAGTTTGGATATCCGAAGATGAGCTGTAGTCAGAGTAGTATGGAATTCTGGTGTAGATAGATGCCAAGAAGTCTAGTCCTTTAGGTAGCTCAGAGTAGCAACAATGATGAGCTACCATGGTATCCATATACAGATTAGCAAACCTAAAGCCAAACTCCATGCCAAGTATGGTCATGTCGAATGGAGCGTTTTGGGCTAGGAGTTTTACTTCAGGATCAGAGAATAGGTCGTAGAGTGCGGAGAGTATCTCGCGTTCATCAGATTCGGAGAAGTAGGAAGAGTAGTTGTCGGTAGAGTATAGTGAGGATAAGTCAGAAGTAGTGGTGGTGGCGGTGGCGGTGGTGGTAGCATTCCATTCATACGGATTGCACATAAAAGGAATGCATATAGCTTCTGATGGACTCCAAGCTAGCCCTAGGCATCTAACATGATGGTCTACGGTTTCGATATCAAACGCCACTAGCTTAGAGTTTCTGGCTGTATTGATAGCCGCTAGTACTTGATCCTTGGTTGGGCGAGTAATAAAAGACTCTGGAGGAGGAGTGTAGGTACGAGTAGTAGATTCTTCTGCTGCCCGACGAATATCAAACTCGCAGATAAACTTATGAGAGAAAGTACGAAGTACATCGGCTGGATGATAGGTAGGAATGTACTTCTGCCCGCCTAGGTACAGTACAGAGCCTCGATACTTTGTTATACCCAGTAGGCCAGTAGCTGCTCTAAGTGCTTCTGACCCAAGGAGTAATACTACGTTTGGGTGTACTCTAGCTATTTCGTCTTCTAGAGTTCTGATGTAGCTACGAAGCTCTTCGGTTGGTACTAGTCTGCGTGATGTTTCGTAGAACACAGAGAAGTCATTGTTTGGTGGTCTACGCTTTGCTACGTTGGTGATGTAGCATTGCTGACGTACAATGCCTGCGTGTACTAGCATCTGGTTGAGTAGCTCTCCAGATGGCCCAACGAACGGGCGGCGGTACTGCTCCTCGTACATACCAGGAGCTTCTCCAACTATAACGATCTTGGCATCTAACGGACCTTCTGGCGGAACGGTTATGATGGGCATCTTGACTCCACAGCAGTTATAGACTAGGATAGAGGATAGATTCGATACAGCTATGTAGCTAGTAGCTATGTAGCTACATAGCTAGCTACTCTTTGATCGTTTCGTCTATTCGCCTAGCCGCTTTAGCATAGTGGTCTTGGTCTAGCTCGCTTGCCCAAAATCCCCTACCGATCCGCTTGGCTTCTGCTGGGACTACTCCTGAACCAGCGAATGGATCGAGTACAATATCTCCGGGCATAGTAGAATTCTTCATTAGCTTCGATATAAGCTCTGCTGGCTTCTCGAACGCATGCTTGCGCTTGGCAACGGGCACTGGCTTTACTTCGAACACACACGAGATACAGTCTACCAGCCTACGCTTAGTTGTGCCTTCTGGAGTTGGAGAATAAAACATGAGTATAGGCTCGTAGCCAGATATATAGCTATACCCAGTAATACGAGAAGTGAGAGCGCGCTTGTACCAGATAAGCGGTTGTGGACACACTAGAAATCCTTCATCCGAAAGAGTCTGCACTAAGAATGGGTAGAATTCCGAAGCAAAGAACACATAACAATGCGATCCGGGCTTCATGACTCGCTTGAGTTCAGGAATGAACGCAGACATAAGCTCGACATAGGCTTTTGAGTTTAAGTTGTCTGTAGGCTTAATGAAGCTATGGTAGGAATCTCCGTCTCCTTCAGCACGTACAGATTCAATTTGGTCGTTGCCATAAGGTGGATCTGTGAGTAGAAGGTCTACGGAGTTGTCTGGGATATCTTTGAGCAGAGTAAGGGCATCACAGTTACGGAATGTGGTATGGGTTTTGATTACTCCGCTGCGAAGTCTAGCTTGGGCTAGCTCAGTTTCTTTGATCTTTTCGATTTCTCTTACCATCACAGCCAGCGGAAGATGCTTTACTTTTTCTCGAACGTCTGGGCGGGACTTTAGGAATTTGGCTGTCTTGATGTGCAATGATGCTTGAGACTTTGGGAGTCCTACGAAGTCTGCAGTCTTTTGTAGGGACCATGCTGCGTCGGGTTCTGAATCCATCTTTGGTCCACGATGTACGCTGCCGTGTAGCTTGCGTTGAAGCTCGTCGATCTGGCGAGTGAGTTCGATTTGTTCGAGAGCAGTAAGAGCTTCACGATGGACGTTCTCGGAGAGTTCGATTAGCTTTGATGCAAGCGGAGCACAGTCATGAATGATGTGTACAGGAATTGTTTTCCATTCAAGCAGCATCGCTGCTCGAAGTCTACGCTCTCCGGCGATGAGATAGTATTGCCCGGGCTTGTCTGGGATTGGTGTGACTACCACAGCGTTGATAAGACCGTTCTGAGCAATGTCTTCTGCTAGCTCTCGGATGTTGGAGAATTCCTTCCTACCTCTACCGGCTTGGATACAGATAGCACTAAGCGGAAGCGTTGGGCGGGAGTAGGAAGCGGGCTGAGAGTCAGAAGCGGGCTGAGAGCCGAAACTCGTAGCTCCCGTAGCTCCCGTAGCTCCCGTAGCTCTCGTAGTTGTAGCAGAGTTCTCGATAGTTGGTTGATCGGACATACTAGCTCCTTTAAGTAAGAGTACACGATATAAGGAATACTACAGACACCACACAAACCCACCATACCCGGTTAAGGGTATGGTGAGGGATTAGAGAATAACGAAGCCTACAAAGCCTACAAGGCCTACAAAGCCTACAAGGCCTACCTACTTAACCTTATCAAACATGTACTCTTTGATGCGTGTAGTAGTCTTTGATTCGCCGTTATCGTCCTTGTAGGAAGATTCAGCACAACTTGCAGTGCAAACCTTCCCAACGAAATCAGCGAGATTCAGCTTTCCGTCGGGCAGTGTAGGCACTCCCAGAGATTTGCGAAGCTGCTGAAGTCGAACCCTACCAGCACTAGTATTGAGAGGAATCCAGTCTGTGATCATGCGATCCTTGAAGGCAGAGTCTTCATCGTTGATTCGCAGCTGCACGACCAGATTGTAGCCCGTGTGCTTCTTGTTTTCTTTCATCACAGGCTTTTCGTCGATACGAAGAGTGTAAGTGCCGGTGGGAATGGGGGGCATCTCATCAGGAATCTCGTCCATGTTGATGTTCAGGATGCCGTCCTCGTTCACGAAGATTTCTTCTTGCTCTGACATGTTTTACCTCGAAGTTAATAGGTTGAGAATACGAAACAAAGTTTGGTACTAGGTACAAAGTTGAGTTTGATTGAGCCAATTCACAGTTGTGTGTTGCGTGTTGTGTATGTTGTCTAAGTCATAGCTACCTCCTTTCTCCTTTCTCCTTTCTCCTTTCTCCTTTCTCCTTTCTCCTTTCTCCTTTCTC
>Ga0101944_10002728_pt1 | contig 27415 bp, 21 predicted proteins | sample DewCreD2012metaG_FD_75245 | JGI IMG/M metagenome (GOLD analysis project Ga0101944, IMG submission 75245) | Hot spring sediment bacterial and archeal communities from British Columbia, Canada, to study Microbial Dark Matter (Phase II) - Dewar... ... | reverse complement strand
GTACCTGATTTTATTCCGCCAATCTTCGCTAATCTGCGCTAATCTGTTCAAAATTCGCGAAGATTGGCGCAGATTAGTGGATAAGAAAGCCTGATTGCGTAAGTCCTGTCAGTGATCAGTGGTCAAGTAATCAGTGATCAAGTAATCAGTGAACAGTGAACGGTAATCAGTGGGGCAGTGGTTGGCAGGCGGTACATCTGCTCATCTTCACGATAATGGTGAACAGATTGGCGAAGGTTGGTGGAAGAGAGAAAAAAAAGAAGCGCAGGGTCATTATACTCTGCGCTTCTTCGCGGGTTGGTGATGAGGTCAGCGGCGGGGTTGTTCGAGCCCCTGACGCGCGCGGGTTTGTTTGATGTAATCCTTCACCAGTTGCGGCGGGTGAGGCTGAGTGCCGCCCATAATGAGGTAACCCGGCGCCCAAAAATCGCCCGAGGGATTTTCCTTCTTGAGGCGCGGGAATTCGGCGAAGATTTTTTCCGAGGTCTGCTGGCGCATGATGCGCATGAGGTAGCCCGGCGAAGCGGAGGGCGGAACATTGACCACCCACTGCACATACTCCGGGCGCACGGCGAGATATTCCAGCCGCCAGCCAAAAGCGATACAAATCTGCGGGATCCATTCGGAGAGACGGTCGGAGAGGTCGCCGGTCAGGTAGTGGGAGGTAAAGCGGGGGACGAGCAGGCAGGCATACGTCAGGTTGTAAAGCCCCGGCGTAATCGGCTCGAGCATCACGCGCCCCGCCACTTCGGTGATGGAGTGCGGGCGCGTTTCGTCGAGTTCGCCGGTTGCCGGTTTGCGCACAGGGGTTTCGGGCCGCCGGCGCGACTTCGAAGGCATGGTGGCGTCGAGTTCCTCCACCACATGCTCCACCGTCTGGTCGTTCTGGTTGGAAACGAGCAGGTCATTCACATGCACAGCAGGGGAACTTTCGCGGCTGACGGCGTGGGGCTGTTCCGCTGGTTTAGGGGTTTTGTTCAAAGAAGGCGAAGGCGGAGGGACATCTTGAAGGATGCTGGCGATGTTGGGGATTTCGGGATCCGCTTCTTCCTCTTCCTCGGTGAACTGCGTCGGCGCTTCGTACGACGCCGGCAGCGGTTCCTGCTCCCGGACCGGTTCCAACGCCTCGGTCAATCCCGGCGTGGAGAGCCGGTTGACCAACTGCCCCGCCTGCATACGGATGGTGCTGAAGGGCGTCTCGGCGTCGAAGACGAGCGCCAGCACCACATCATCGGCGAGACGTGTGGCGTAGAGCATGTGCTCGGCTTTGGTGCTTTCCAGGCGGACGAAGCGCAGCAGATCGCTGCCGCGTTGACCATCCCAGTGACGGGTAACAGCCACCGTCAACTCCTTTGCCGCCTCCTGCGAGAGTTGACCGGCGTATGCCCACATACTGCCTTTTCGCGTGATGAGCGCCGCCTGTGCGGAGGATTCGAGCGTAAGCCGCGTGAGATGCTGCGCGGCTTTGTTGGCGTCGCTCAACCAGGAGAGCTCGTCATTTTTGCCCACAGCGGGGCTGGGCGTCGCGTTGTTCCGCAATGGCTTGGGGAGGAATTGGTCGTTGGACATGGTCGCAAATCTATCGGGTAGGACTGAGCCAAAGAGCAGGACTCAGGCTGCGGGTCCGTAAGAACCGCGTTTCTTTACATGTAGTTTATCACGGCAGTAAAGCAGAGGCAAGCAGGCGGATTTTCGTCCGCTTACGAAAATGCCAGTTTTGCCCCAAATTTGTACATGCAACTTGATTTTCAGGGGCATTTATGCTAATAATGGAAAAAACTTGTGAGGGCACTACATGCATCGAGAACGAATTTCAGAGAATGTGTATTGGTTTCAGAGCGAGGTTTATGCTCAGGTCACGGCGGGGGTGGTGGTGGGACCGCAGTGGGCGGTGGTGATTGACACACTGGCATTGCCGGACGAGACGTTGTCCATCCGCGAGTTTATCGAGCATGAGTTGAGCGTGCCGGTGCGGTATGTCATCAACACGCATTATCATGCCGACCATTCATGGGGGAATTGTTTTTTCCCCGGCGCAACGGTGGTGGCGCACACCCGCTGCCGCGAATTGCTGGAGGAGCGCGGCATCCCCTCGCTGGAGGCGGCGAAGAAGCAAAACCCCGCTCTGCGTCAGGTGAAGATTGTCCTGCCGCACATGACGTTCAGCGGCGGCGACCTAACCTTGCGCGTGGGCAAGAAGAACCTGATTCTTTCGCCTGCTTTCGGTCACAGTGAAGATGGCATTTCGGTGCTGGTGGAGGAAGACCGCATCCTGTTTGCCGGCGATTCCTTCATCCCCGTTCCACATGTGGTGGACGGCGATGTGGACGAAAACATTGCCTCCATCCGGCAGATCGTCAAACTGGGGCTGGAAAACATCGTCCAGGGGCATGGCGATATTATTCTGCGCGGCGAGATAGATGCGGCGGTGAAGGAAAACATCAACTATCTGAACGCCATCAAAAAAGCGGTGAAAGCCATTGCCAAAAAGAAGAACGCCGCCGAACTTTTGCAGGACATCCGCATCGAGGATTGCGGCAAGAGCCGGGTATATCTTGGCGGCTTGGCGGAGACGCTGCATCAGAGCAACCTGCGGGCGCTGCTCTATAAAATGAACGGCAAATGAATGCCAAAAAGAAAAGTCCCCGCATGGGGACTTTTTGATTCAACGGCTTTCGCTTTGTTTGGCTGCTCTTCTTGCCTTCAACCATCCGTGCAGGCTGATGCTCACCACACGTTCCCTGCCTTCGATCAACTTTTTGATGTTGGGACGCAGCGCCCACACGAGCAGGAACAGCGCCAGCACCCCATACAGAGTGTCAATCGGGTTCTGGTAACCCAGGTAGGCGCGGACGGCAAACACGATGGTCACAATCAGGGCGATGGACATCGTCGTGACTGAGGCAATGCCAACGGTGAAAAAGATCAACGCGCCGGCGCCGAACACAATCGGAAACATGGGCAGCCACAATCCCACTGCGCCGCCCAGCGCCGGCGCTCCGCCTGCCCCGCCGTGAAAGCGCAGCCTGCCGTCTTCATCGCGGCGGATGAGGAAGATGGAATAGTTATGCCCGAGAATTGCCGCTACCGGCGCCAGCACGTGAATCAGGTGGTTGCCCGGCGCGAGCCTTTGCGCAATCCATACCGAGACGGCGCCTTTGAGAATATCCAGGATGGCGGTGAGCAAGCCTGCCCAAAAGCCCGCCGCCCGCAGCGTATTGGTCCCGCCGGTGCGCCCGCTTTCGATTTCGCGGAGATCCTGCCCGGTCTTCACTTTCACAATCAATAATCCGAAGGGAATGGAGCCCAGCAGGTAACCCAGTACCACAACCCCGGCTTCGATCCACGTTTGCATCACAATCCTCCAACAAAATTATATAATCGAAAACACGAACCCCGGTGGATGGTTTCTCTACGTCTCGACCTGTAACGGCACTTCACGCGCCTTGCCGTTCTCGATCCAAAAACCGCGCAGTGTCCATTCCCCATCCTTGCGGGAGCAGACGACATGCACCACCTCATACGCCGCCTCCGCAATGTCGGTGGGGGAGACGGTTTCAGGTCCGGCGGGATGCGAATGGAAGATGCCGAGCAGGTCCAGCCCGTGTTCGTCCATCCACTCGAACGCGTGGAGTTGCTCTTCCGCATCCATCACGAATCGCACGGGACTTTGAGCCTGATTCCGCACGAACAACACTTTCTCCACCCGCTTCTCTTTCCCTGCCAGCAGACCGCACGCCTCCAGCGGGAGATGCGCTTCCAGATGTGCCAGCATTTCCCGCACTTGTTCCTTTGTTAAAGTCAATCCGTTTTGCATCATCGAATGAGAAGCGCCAGCCCCCAGCACAGCGCCGTTACAATGGACGGCTCGACGGCGGCGTTCCGCACCGACGCGCCCTCACCCAGGCGGATGGCGAGACTGGTCAACCCATACAAGGGACCGGTCAACAGCAGACCGAACTGCACCGGCGTCAGCGGCAAATAGTGCATTCCCGCCGCCAGTTGAACGCAGACCAAGCCAATGCCCAGCGACCAGCCCGCTTCCCATTTGCCGCCCATCCACAAGTGCATGATGCGCAGGCTTGCCAGCGCACCCGCCACGAACAAAGCGGGCAGAAGCAGATAGAGCCGCACTCCGCCCAATCTCAACGCCACTGCCAGCACAAAAAACAGCGTATGAGACATGGCGGTCAGTCCTGCCACTGCCAGGGTGTAATGCGGCGAATCGGCGTCCACCACCACATACTCCGCCAGAAACACAAAGAAGACCAGCGTCCCGCCGACCAGAAACCCCATCACCCACGCCGTTCCGCCGGGCTGGGTGGAAAGGGTAATGCTGACGACAAAGGTGGTCAGCGTGGGGAGATACCACCATTGAAAAGTGGCGCGTCCGTTCAGGGAGGGGTGACCGCGCAGCAGCCAGTCCATGCCGGCGGCGGCGAGCGCGGCGGTCAACACATTGACCAGCGCCGCCGCATCCAAAGGGAGCGCCAGCAGGAAGCCGGGCAGTTGCACCTCAAAGGTCACGCCCCTGGCGGGAATCCAGCGGGCGAGCGCCAGCGCCAGCAACACGGTGGAGGTGAGCAGCCCAATGCGGTTCGGTTCGGGCAGGAAGCGGTCTTGTTCGTTCACGCAAAGGATTGTACCTGTCCCGCCGGCGAATGCCAAGACGCCTCCCCCGCCCGTATGGTAGAATCAAATGGTTATGACTGTCCAAAAACTGGAGACATTGCCCCCGCCGCCGGGCGTGATCGGCTCGCTCCGGGCGGGGTTCGATGTTGTTGCCAACCGTGTGGCGCTCATCTTTCTGCCGCTGGGGTTGGATTTGCTCCTCTGGCTGGGTCCGCGGCTGAATGTGAGCGAATTGTTCACCCCGTATGTGCGTCTGGTCTTGGAGCAGGCGCGCTTGGGCGTGGCAGAATCTGACCTGGAGCGTTTTCGCCAGGTTCAATCGCTGCTGCTGGAAACCCTGCAGGATTTCAATCTGCTGAGCCTGTTGTCGAAACTGCAATTGTTTCCCATTGGCATTTCAAGCCTCTCCGCGCAAACGCTCCCTGCCAGCACTCCCTTTGGCGCCCCGACCGTCATCGTCATTTCTTCGTTTTGGATCGTGCTTGGGTTGATGGCGGTGTTGATTCCGCTGGGGTGGATCGGCGGAGGCGTGTATTTTCGTCAGGTGGCAGGATCCGTTTTGGGCGGGGAGGGGGCAGGCATTGGCGCGGCAAATGCCGTTTTGCAGAGCCTCCTGCTTTCGTTCGTCTGGCTGATTGGGATGTTCCTTCTGTTCATCCCGCTGACGTTTGGGCTGGGTCTGCTTGCGCTCATCAGTCCGTCGCTGGCAAACTTTGCCCTGCTCGTTTTGATGGTTTTGTCTTTCTGGTTGATTGTGCCGTTGTTTTTCACCCCGCATGGGATTTTCGTCCGCGGTGAGAACGCCTTTCTCTCGATTTACTCCAGCCTGCGGATGACCCGCTTCTCATTCCCGACGAGCGGGCTGTTCGTGCTGAGCGCCTTTCTCCTCTCCCGCGGCTTGGACCTGCTATGGAGCGCGCCGAAAAGCGATCAATGGCTGGCGCTGGTGGGCTTTGCCGGTCACGCCTTCATCACAACGGTCCTACTGGCGGCGAGTTTCATCTATTACCGCGATATGACCGACTGGCTCAAGAACGCCTATGAACGTGTCCGGCAGTTCAGCCAGTCATCTTGAGTTGAAGGATTACTTCATTATCCGCCCTCCGCGCGGATAATTTCGGAGGTTTTTGTGGTTACAAAAGAACAAGCAGTCACTTACGATGTAAACGCGATTCAGGCGCTCGAAGGCATCGAGCATGTACGTAAACGCCCCGGCATGTACGTGGGCGGCACCGACATCAAAGCGCTGCACCATCTCGTTTATGAGGTGGTGGATAACGCCATTGACGAAGCGCTGGCGGGGTTCTGCACGCGCATCGGCATCACCATTCACGCCGACAGCAGTGTGACCGTGGAAGATAACGGACGCGGCATTCCGGTCGGTCCGCACCCGACGAAGAAGGACGCCAAAGGCAAGCCCATGGAAACCGTGGACGTGGTGATGACCGTCATCGGCGCGGGCGGCAAATTCGGCGGCGGCGGCTATAAAGTCTCCGGCGGTTTGCACGGCGTGGGCGTCAGTGCGGTCAATGCCCTCTCTGAGTGGATGATTACCGAAGTCAAACGCGACGGGAAATGGTGGCGGCAAGAATACAAACGCGGCGTCCCCCAGGGAACCATTCAACTGGTGGGCAAAGTCCCCAAAGAAGAGACCGGCACCAAGCAGACCTTCAAATTCGACAAGCAAATCTTCACCGAAGATATTGACTACCGTTTCGACACGCTCGTCCAGCGTTTCCGCGAAATGGCGTTCGTCACGCGCGGCGTGACCATCCGCTTTGTGGATGAACGCGCCGACCGCCAGATGACCTTCTACTTCGAGGGCGGGCTGACCTCGTTTGTCCGCTATTTGAACCGCAACCGTGAGACCCTGCACCCGGTCGTCCACGTGGAAAAGGACATCGAAAACATCGGCATCGAAGCCGCCATCCAATACACCGACGCCTACACCGAATCCGTCTATTCCTTCGCCAACACCATCAACACGGTTGACGGCGGCACGCACCTGACCGGTCTGCGCGCCTCGCTGACGCGCGTCATCAACGACTACGCCCGCAAAAACGGACTACTCAAAGATTCCGACCCGAACTTCTCCGGCGACGACACCCGCGAAGGTCTCACCGCCATCGTCTCGGTCAAACACCCCGAACCGCAGTTCGAGTCGCAGACCAAGGTCAAGTTGATGAACCCCGAAGTGCAGACTTACGTCACGCAGGTGGTGGGCGAGGCGTTCGGCACCTTTCTCGAAGAGAACCCGCAGGCGGCAAAGGCAATCATCGCCAAGTGCCTCACCTCCGCCCGCGCACGCGACGCGGCGCGCAAGGCGCGCGACCTCGTCATCCGCAAGTCTGCGCTCGAATCGCTCACCCTGCCCGGCAAACTGGCAGACTGCTCCGAGCGCGACTCCTCCAAGACCGAACTCTACATCGTGGAAGGCGACTCGGCTGGCGGCTCTGCCAAACAGGGACGCGACCGCCACTTCCAGGCAATTCTGCCCCTGCGCGGCAAGATCATGAACACCGAACGCGCCCGCCTCGACAAAATCCTCTCCTCCAACGAAATCAAGGCGCTCATCTCCGCCCTCGGCACCGGCATCGGCGACAACTTTGATATCTCCGGTCTGCGCTACGGACGCATCATCATCATGACCGACGCCGACGTGGACGGCAGTCACATCCGCACGCTCCTGCTGACCTTCTTCTTCCGCTACATGCCGCAGTTGATCGAAGACGGTCACCTCTACATCGCCCAGCCGCCGCTCTACCGCATCGCCTACAAAAACCATGTCAAATACGCCTACACCGACAAGGAAAAAGACAAAATCCTGAAGGAACTCGGTGAGAAGGCATCTGTTCAGCGTTACAAAGGTCTTGGCGAAATGAACCCTGAGCAGTTGTGGGAAACGACCATGAACCCCGAAAACCGCACCCTGCTCCTCGTCACGGTGGAGGATGCGGCGGAGGCAGACCGCACCTTCGACATGCTGATGGGCGACGCCGTGGACCCGCGCCGCAAATTCATCCAGACCCACGCCAAAGCGGTTCGCAACCTCGACATCTAACCGGCTGCGTCCCGAAGAGCCTCCTCTTCGGGACGTTTTCTTTGGCTCATGTGTAAGCGAGTGCGCCCGACGCTCGAGAGCGTCTCTTACGCATCGGCGGAGACGCGCAGCAAACGTTCTCTAACGTTTGCACCTGGTTTACAGATGAGCCGTTGTTTTTGCCCTTTCTGCTTTGTTATGAAAGTACCATAGTTGCCGAGGGGCGATGTAGTGTAAAATTTCAAAACCGCGGACCCTGCGGTACTCTGTAAAGCCATGACCAACCCCTCCCCGCAACGTCGGAACATCCTCAACCAGGTGCTGCAAGTCGTCGTGCTGGTGTATCAATTCGCCGCTCTGGTGGTTTTTGCCGCCTCACTTTATCTCGCCGGCGACTGGCTGAAGAGCCCCTTCCTCGGCGGCTTCTTCGAGCATACCCTCGTCCTCAATGGCTCGGATACTGTCGAAGCAGGCAAGACTTGGGCAATGTATGCGCAGGGCTTCGAACTGGGCGACCAACTCCTCGCCGTGAACGGGACGCCGGTCACCGACGCGGCTCGGCTGAAGGAAATGCTCGGGGCTCACGCGCCCGGTGACCAGGTCACGGTGACGATGCGGCGGGCAGACGGCACGACGGTCACCGCCCCCATCGTTCTCCAGCAACTTTCCCTCGCCGACCGTTACGCCTATTTCTACATCCCCGAATTTTTGGGAATCGTGTTCCTCATCTCCAGCCTGTGGGTGTTCGGTCTGCGCCGCACCGAACCTGCCGGGCGCGCCTTTTCGGTTTTCACCGCCTCCCTTGCCATCGGCACCTGTGCGCTCTTTGACCTCTACACCTCCCATCAACTGACGTACGTGTGGACGCTGGCGGTGGCGCTGGCGGGCGGCTCGCTGATTGACCTCTCGCTGTGCTTTCCGCGCGAAGTGCTCTTTGCCGTTGGTCGCCCCTACCTTCGCTGGGTGGGGTACTTGGTGGGCATCATCCTGGCTTTCAATGCCTACGGCACCCTCTTCGACTTCCAAAAACCGACCGCTTACATTCCCGCCTGGCAGATGATTTACGCGTTCGTCGGTTTTGCTGCGCTCTTCTACTTTGGCATGCTGCTCTACCACGCCCTGACTTCGCGCTCGCCCGTCGTCAAAAGCCAGGCGCGTACCATCCTGAGCGGCTCGCTGATTGCCTTCGGACCGCTGGCGGCGTGGTTCATCTTTTCGGGCGAATCGTTCAGCCCCTACCTGCTTCCGTTTCTCCTCATCTTTCCGTTGGTCAACGGCTATGTTGTCCTGCGCTTCCGCCTGCTCCGCACCGACTTTTGGGTGCGCCGCGGGTTGGTCTATGCCCTGCTCACGGTTCTGGTGGTGCTGGCTTACGGATTCCTGGTCAGCGGCGTGGCGCTCCTTTTACCCATGCCGTCCAACAATCCCTATCTCATCGGCGGCTTGGTCTTTCTCATTGCGGTCACGCTCAACCCCCTGCGCCTCCGCCTGCAAACCCTCGTGGACAGCGTCTTCTTTCGCGGGCAACGCGCCTACGAAGAGCGTCTGCGCAGTTTCAGCCATGCCATCACCGCCGCCTTGGACCTTGCCTCCATCGGGCGCGTCATCCGCGAGCATGTGATCGAGACCCTCATGCCCGACCGCCTGCACATCTTCATCTACGACGCGCTCAACGACCAATACACCGCCCTGCCCGGCGAAGACGGACGCCCCACCAGCGACATCCGTTTTGCCTCCAGCAGTTCCCTCGTCCACTACTTCCAAAAAGAGAACATTCCGCTCTACCTCGATACCGTCAACCCGCCCACGCTCCTCAAAGGCGATGAGGCGCGTCTCGCCCTGCTTGGGGCGCGTCTCTTCATCCGCCTGCACAGCGAAGGAAAAACCATCGGCTGGCTTGCCCTGGGAGCGCCCCTTTCCGGTTCCTCCTACACCCCTCAAGACCTCGATTACCTCGAAAGCATCGCCAGCCAGGCGTCGCTTGCCGTTGCCCGCGTGCAGACAGTCGCCAACCTCGAACGCCGCGTGCAGGAAATGAACGCCCTCTCGCTTGTTTCGCAGGGCGTCAACGTCACCCTTACCTTCGATGACGTTCTGGAACTCATCTTTGCCCAAACCTCCCGCATCCTGCCCTCCGACCACTTCCACATCTGCCTGTACGACAAAGCCGCCAAATACTACTATTACGCCTTCCGCGTGGACGATAACGAGCGTGTGAAATCGCTCGAAAACCAGCCGCTGCCTCCCAACTTTGGGCTGGGACAGGAAATCATCCGCAAAGGGCGTTCCATCATCACCCAGGATTACCGCCAGGAATGCCAGAGCCGCAGCGTCACCCCCTCTGCGCCGGGCATCTACGCCTGGATGGGCGTGCCGCTCAACTCCGAAGCCGAAACCATCGGCGCCCTCAGTGTGGGCAGCCGCGACCCCACCGTCACTTACACCCGCGCCCAACTCGAACTCCTCCAATCCATTGCCGACCAGACCGTAGGCGCCATTGTCAAAGCGCGGCTCCTGCAAGAGACCGAACAGCGCGCGCATCAACTCGCCACCCTCAACGAAATCACCCGTCAACTCACCTCCACCCTCGAACAGGAACCCCTGCTCCGCAACATCCTCGACAACGCCGTCAAGATTTTGAACTGCGAAGCCGGCACCCTCTTCCTGATGGACGAACAGACCGGCGAACTCATCTTCCGCGTCACCGCCGGACCTGTGGCTGGCAACCTGCTCGGACAGCGCCTGCCCCCCGGAACCGGCGTCGCCGGACGCGCCGCCCAAACGCGCGCCCCCGTCATCGAAAACGACGCGCAGAAATCCTCCACCCGCTTCACCGGCACCGACCGTCAGACCGGCTTCGTCTCCCGCTCCCTGCTCGCCGTCCCCATGCAGATCAAGGACCGCGTCCTCGGCGTCATCGAAGTCATCAACCGCCGCGACGGTCTCCCCTTCGTCGAAGACGACCAGAACATCCTCACCGCCTTTGCCGGGCAGGCGGCGGTTGCCATCGAAAACGCCCGCCTGCTTGCCCTCACCGACCAGGAACTCGCCGCCCGCGTCGAAGAACTCCAGGTCATGGGGCGCATCGTCCGCGAACTGAACGCCAGCCTCGACGTAGACCGCGCCATGCGCACCACCCTCGAATGGGCAATGCGCCAGTCCAACGCCGAAGCCGGCTTGATTGGCATGCTCGAAGGAGACCACCTCCGCCTCATGGCGCAAGATGGCTACGAGGGCATCTTCACCGACCCATCCAACGGACGCCTGCCCCTTGTGGACATGCCCACCATCCAAGCCGCCCTTGCCAGCGGACAGCCCAGCCAGGTCTCGCTCATCGCCAGCGGCGAAAAAGGACTCCTGCCCGCCGCCCACACCCAAATCATCGTCCCCATCCGCCGCGAGACCGAGGTCATCGGTCTGCTTCTGCTCGAAAGCATGAGCGACTCGCAGGAAAACCTGGCGTTCCTCAACCGTCTGAGCGACAACGCCGCCATCGCCATCTACAACGCCCAACTCTACGCCGAAGTCCAGCGCGCCAACGACGCCAAGAGCGACTTCGTCTCCTTCGTGGCGCACGAACTCAAAAACCCGATGACCTCCATCAAGGGCTACACCGAACTCCTCGCCGGCGGCGCGGTGGGACCCATCAACGAAATGCAGACCAACTTCCTGCACACCATCCGCTCCAACGTCGAGCGCATGTCGGTGCTGGTCTCCGACCTCAACGACAACGCCAAAATCGAAGCCGGACGCCTGCGCCTCGACTTCAAAGCCGTCAACCTTCACGATGTGGTCGAAGACGTTCTGCGCTCCACCCGCCGCCAGATCGAAGATAAAAAGCAAACGGTGGAAGTGCGTCTCGCCGACCCCCTGCCTCAGGTCTGGGCGGACCCGGTGCGTGTGGGACAGGTCCTCACCAACCTCGTCAGCAACGCCCACAAGTACACCCCCGAAGGCGGGCATATCCTCATTGGCGCCCAGGAAGCCGAAAACCAGTGGGACCCCGAAGGCGCGCGCCGCGTCGTCCACCTGTGGGTCAAAGACAACGGCATTGGCATCAGCATCGAAGACCAGGCGCGCATCTTCCAAAAATTCTTCCGCTCCGACGACTCCAAAGCCCGCGAAGCCCCCGGCACCGGTCTGGGCTTGAACATCACCAAGAGCCTGGTCGAAATGCAGGGCGGGCGCATCTGGTTCGAAAGCGAATTCCGCCACGGCACCACCTTCCACTTCACCGTGCCGGTGGCTGAAGGATGACCTCATGACCCTCAAAGCCGCCATCGGATACGCACAGGCATTGAACGGGCGCGAAGCCGGCTTGCAGGCGACCCATCACGCCCTCAACAATCTCGGCTCTGCCACCCCCCGCATGGGGTTGGTCATCGCTTCCCACCAGTATCAGGCGCGCGATGTCATCAACGGCGTCACCAGCCTGCTGGGCGATACCCCCCTCATCGGCTTGAGCAGCCCGGCAGGTTTTTCGCACAGAGGCTTGCATCCCAACACCGTCATCGTTGCGCTCATGAACGGCGACTTCCAGCTGGAAACCCACTGGATGCCCGGCTTTGCACAAAGCGGCAGGAGCACCGGCGCCCAGTTGGCGAGTCAACTGGCGGCGAAGGAAGATGCGAGCGCCGTCCTCTTCTTCGCCGATGGCTTCAACGGCGACGCCGATCAGTTATGCGCCGCCCTCCCGGCGGGCATCCCTCTCGCCGGCGCGCTTTCCTCCGGGGATTTGCACACCGGTCACTCCTACCAGATGGCTGGCTCTCAAAGCGGTAACGGCGCCCTCGCCGCCGCCATCCTGCGCGGACCTCTGCGCGTGGGCATCGGCTATGCTCACGGCTGGAACCCGGTCGGCAGTCACTTCCGCGTCACCCGTTCGCGCGGTTTCTGGCTTCGCACCCTCGACGGACGTCCCGCCTCCGAAACCTACGCCCAACTCTTCGGTCACCCCCCGCGAGAATGGGCGTTCCCCCCGCTCAGCCACTTGGCGCGGCTGTACCCCCTCGGCATCGAACAGGGCGACCAACTGCTCGTCCGCGCCCCCATCCGCGTGGAGGCGGATGGCAGTTTTCGTATGAACGCCCCTGTGCGCGACGGCGCCGAAGCCTACCTGCTGGTGGGCAACCGCGAATCCTGCGAACGAGCCGCCCAGCAAGCCGCCCAACAAGCGCTCCAAGCGCTCAACGGCGCGAAACCTGTCTTTGCCCTCGTGCTGGTGGATATTGCCTGGGATATGCTCCTGAAATCGCACCCCGGCTCCGAAATCGCCGCCCTGCAGGATATTCTCGGCAAGGATGTCCCTCTGGCGGGCGCCTATACCCTCGGGCAAATCGCCCCCTCTAAAGAATCCGCCCCGCCGCAATTGTTGAACCAGCATATCGTGGTGGCGGCATTTGCCGCACCTGAATAACCTGCCCTAACGACCCTCGCCGAGGGTCGTTTTTTTCTCCCCCAACCTGACTATAATCATTGGTGGACAAGGAGCATGTGATGAAAGCCTTCTTCCCGATTTTGACTCTTGCCATCCTGCTCACGGCTTGCCGGGCAGACGTTTCTACGCTTCCCACCCCGACCCAGCCTGCTCCACCTCTCCCAAGCCCTTCCCCCGCTGTGACCTTTCCCACCCTCCCCGCAGCGATTGTCACCCCCACCGCCACGTCTCTCCCCATCGCCGAAGGCACCGTATGCACAGACCCGGCGGTCCTCGTGCTGATAGACACCCTCAAAACCGCCATCCTCAACGCCGACGGCGAACTGCTCCGTTCCCTCGTCAGCCCGGACGGCATCGAAGTGCGCTACTACCGCAACGGAAACGTCGTCACCTACACCCCCTATCAGGCGGGCTTCCTCTTCGAGACCACCTACGAAGCCAACTGGGGAAACGACCCCGCCAGCGGACTCGAAAAACGAGGCTCGTTCCACGATGTCATCGTCCCCTCGCTGGTGGAACTGTTCAACCGACCCTACACCCTGCATTGCAACGAACTGAAACACGGCGGCGCCAGTTACGTGGTCACCTGGCCCTACGAGGGAGATTTCTACGCCATCCACTTTGCCGGCACGGAGCAAAACGGCTTCCTCGACTGGCGCACCTGGGCGGCGGGAGTGGAATACAGCGGCGGCAAACCGCTCCTCTATGCGCTGGTGCAATACTTTTGGGAGCCCTAGCGCCAAAAAGTGAGGATGTTGGAGAACATCCCCATGTGAACACCTGCACCGCGCAGGTAAGTTACAGTTCTTTGAAAATCCCCATTTCTGCTGCGGGGGTGTAACCAGGGAAAACGGATGCGATGTCGGTGTTGCCCAGGCGGCGGATGAGCATTTCGCTCAACACCTGACGGTAATCGGTGGTGATGGCAAGGTCGGCATGGTCGTAAAGTTGATCGTTGTGCAAGCCGGGCCATGCGCCATACACCTGTCCGCCATTGACTCCGCCGCCGAGGGCAAACATCACGTTGCCGTGACCATGATCCGTGCCGTAAGATTCATTTTGCACGAGTCTGCGCCCGAACTCGCTGATGACCACCACAGACAGGCGATTCGTGTATCCCGAATCGAGATCGAGATAGAAATTGGCAAGTCCGCTGGCAAGGTTGCCGAGCAATTCGGCGATGTAGCCGCCGTTTCCGTCGTTTTCGTATTCGTGTGTATCCCAGCCGCCGTAATCCACCGTAGCGACGCGCAGTCCGGCGTCGAGTTTGATCATGCGGGCAACGGTCTTCAATTGCTGGCTCAATTCGTCGTCGTTGTAGCGTGCGCCATTCGATGGCTGGTATTCCTCCTCCACCAGCGGGTGGACAATCTCCAGCGAATCGAGCGTGCGGATGCCGGCGCGATGCAAAAGCGTTTCGCCGCTATACATTTGCCGCAGGGCGGTTTGCTGTGAGGCGGCAAGTCCGTTATCCCATTGAGTGAATTCGGCGGGATCGTTCAAATTCACAGTGGGGGTGAAGTTCAACAAAGACGACGGCGCGCCGGAAGTGGAGAGCGCAGGAAAAATGGAGGATGCGCCGGTCGTTTGCAGGTGACGCGTGATCCAGCCGGAGGCGGTGTTTTTTTGTCCCGGTGTGCCGAGTTCGATATATTCCATCGCGTCGAAGTGACTGCGCGTATCGTAGTTCAGCCCCACGGCATGAACGACCGCCATTTTGCCCTGCTGATACAACTCATGGAGCGGCGCAAGTGCGGGATGTATGCCGAAGCGATCGTTCAAAGGGAGCAGATTGGTGATTTTGATGTCTGGGCGTGCCGCTTCGTAGTAGCCGCGGTCCTCGCCCTCGCGCGGCGGGACGACGTTGAGCGCATCCCATCCGCCGCGCAAGAAGACGACGACGAGGGTGTCCGCCTGATGATCTTGTTGCGCGAAGGCGAGGTGGGTCAGGCGCGCCCCAGCCAGCCCGGCGATGGCGGCGGAGCATCCCTGCAAGAAGTTTCGGCGTGAGTATTTTTGTGAAGGCATGAGAATTATCCTTGTCAGATTCTTAGCCACAGCGATCGCAGAGAAAATGAGTTTTTTCAAAGGTCTCTGACACTCTGTGGCTGGACATTTTCATTTCCACTGAAAATCGGGGCTCATCAGAATCACTTCGACCATGCCGGGCAAGACATAATCAATGTGATCCTGCGGAAGTTCTTCCTGCGTTCCATATTCCTGCGCCATAACGGCGATGACCGCTTGGCGGTCCGCGTCGGACATCGGGCGGTTCAAAATGCGCGGAATCCAAAAATCTGCGAGCGATTCGGCGGTGCGGAGTTCGGGCGGGGTCTGCCCCAGGATGTCGGTGCGGATGGTGCGCTGCTGTTCCTCGTCGTCCATCCAGTTTTCGGAAATGGCGACGGCAAAATTCCAGCGATAGAGCATGGACATCGTGTTTGCCCACGCTTCCTTGACATCGGGGTAGCCGTCGGGCGGTCGCCGCTCGAACATGGCTTGTCCCATCATCGAACACATCCACTGAATGCCGTTGGGCAGCCGGGTAAATTCCGTGTTGAGGGCACGCATTGTCGCAATGGCGGCTTCGAGCGGGCGTTTGATTTTTGCCCCCCACGTGGAGCGGAATTCGGACGACAGCAAAATCGTCTCGACCACGCGCTTGAGTTGATCGGGAGCGTTGCGGTATTCCATGAAAACGGCGGCGGCGGCTTCCACCACCGATTCCGGAGGAGTGTCCGAAATGAAGCGGCGGGCGAGTTTGCGCGAGATGTGCCGCGCGGTTCCGGGGTGATAGGCGAGCAGGTCCAGCACATCGCGTCCATCCTGCATATCGGGCTGATCCGGCGGGATGTATTTTCCGAGCACCAGTTTATTGAAACGGTCATGCCACGGCTTGTAATACAAAAAACGCCCGGTCTTTTCGACGCCGTCTTCGTATTCGTAAATGTCGTCATCCACGCGCCAGCCGGTGAGAGCGCGCGCGGCTTCATAGACATCGTTATCCACGTAGCCGACGGCGATCCCGTTCGCATCTTTCTGGACAAGGTTGGGGTCCAGTACACCGAGATAATTTTCCGCGCCGAGCGTGTGCAGTTCGAAAAGTTCGCGCGCAAAATTTTCGTTGGGACCCGCGTCGGACGAATTGTTTTGATTCAAATAGTACAACATCGAGGGATGCGTCGCCACTGCTTCGAGCATCTGACGGAAGTTGCCGAGCATGTGTTTTCGCAATACATCGCGGTTGTACGATACGAGCAGCGGCACACCGTCATCCTGCCAGAAGTACACGTTGAAATGGTTGTGCCAGAAATCGGCAAGCACCTCGACCAATTGTTTTTTGCTGTACACGGCGCGCAGAAACGAAGCCTCCACGAGTTCGTAGGCGGGTTTGCTGTACCATTCCCAATATGTTTCGTCGTTCGAGTCGTAGGGATTGTTGGCAATGTGATCGTGGTACAGTTCTTCCTGCGTTTTGTGGAGGGTCTCGAAGCCTGCCGCGGCGTAGCGCCCTTCGAATTCGCTGTCGTCAATCGAATCGGGATTCAATTGTTGCGAGACATATACCCGCAAGCGTTCTTCGTCGGTTGCACCGAGAGCGTTGAACGCCTCCACATCGCCGGGACGTGGACCGTATGCCATGCGGTTCAGGACGATGACCCCCAGCGGCACCGGCGGCAGGACAGGCTCCGGCGGCACGCCGGTGGGGAAGACGGGGGTTGGAATAACGCGCGTCGGCTGCGGACCTGGGGGCTGGTCCGGCGCACAAGCCGTCAACGCCGCCGACGCGCCGGCGAACGCTCCCATCAATTTGAGAAAATCCCTGCGGTTGATTCCGGGCGGTTTTCGAAGCATCTTCACATCTCCTCTGAAGAGATGCCAAAGTGTACCAACCCCTGCACGCCGTTGGAATCACCCATCGGTATAAAAAGAGACTTCGGAAGCCTCACAAACTTCCGAAGTCTGGCAATTGGGCGGTAAACACTGTCCGAAACGCCCTGACCACTTCTTCTTTCACGCGCTTCATCGCAGGCGGCTCAGGGAATAAATCTGCCAGGGAGACGAGCGGTTCCTCCTGCAAACCGCAGGCGATGATGCCGTCCCAATAGGTCATATCGGGGTTGACGTTCAGCGCAAAGCCATGGCGCGAGACTCCGCGGGCATCCACCTTTACGCCAATCGCCGCGATTTTGGCGGGTTTTCTGCGGTCTTCAGGCGAACAGCGCAGACAGCGGGAATGCACGTCTGCCTGCACCCACACGCCGGTCAGACCGGGGCGCTGTCCTGCCGCAACGCCGAGGTTTGCCAGCGCGATGATGAGCGTTTCCTCCAGTTTGCGGACGTAGCCGACGTAATCGGCATCGGGGATGCGCATTTCACCCTCACCCCTTCTCCTCTCCCATTGGGAGAGGGGAATCAGTGGAATTAACGGATATCCCACCAACTGCCCCGGCCCGTGATAGGTCACATCGCCGCCGCGGTCCACCCAGTGGATGGCAACGCCTTTTTCGCGGAGTTGCGTCTCGTCCCACAGCAGGTTTTCCTGTCTGCCGCGCCGCCCGAAGGTGTACACGTGCGGGTGTTCGAGCAAAAGCAAAGTGGGCGGACGTTTTCCCTCGGCAATCTCCGCCGCATACTGCTCTTGTAATTTCCAGGCAGTCTCGTATTCGATAATGCCCAAGTCCAAAACTTGTAAGGTCATGGTGGTAGAGTCTGATAGTCACTGGTCAAAGAGTCAAATGGTCGTTAGTCGAAGAGTCTGATGGTCATTCGTCAAAGGGCGTCTGATGGATACTATCAGGGAATACAAGACCGTAAGCCCATAGACTACAAGACCATCCGACTATAAGACTATAAGACTATAAGACTATGAGACTATGATCCGAAGACCCTCCGATACAAATCCGACTCGAGCAAGCCGTGCGGGTCGCAGCGCTTCTTGAGTTTCTTGAATTTGGCAATCGTCTCCTCGCCGAGGAAGGCGCGGGCGGTCTCTGGGGATGTCTCGCTGTTCTTGGCGAAGTAGAAGCGTCCGCCGGCGTTCAGCACGATGCGGTCGAATTCCAGCAGCAAGTTCCTCAGGGGGGCGCGGTTCCTGTCTGTGACCTTGAAATCCATGGCGAGGGAAAAGCCGTCCACGGCGTGGGAGAGGAGGAAGTTGTCGGGGCGGTGACGTTTGGTGACGCCGAGGTAGGCTGGAAGTCCGCGCCGATGCGAGAGTTGGATCATCTCCCGCCAGGCGTCTGCGGCAGTCTCTTTGGGCAGGAAGGATTGGTATTGAATCAAGCCGCCGCGTCCGAAGGAGCGTTCCCAGTCGGGGACGTAATCGAGCAGGAAGTGAAATTCGGCGTGCGATTCGCGGAAGGTGTGCCGGCGCAGGCTGGCGGCGTATTTGGCGGTGTTGATGAGCCGCACGCCGGCGTTGTTCAGGAAGGGGTTCATAAAGTAATGCAGGAGCGACTTGGGCATGACCCCGAACAGACGGTCGGGCAGGTGCTGGTAGGAGAGTTTCATCGTCTCGCGGGCGTTCGGGTCTTCGCCTTCCTTGAGATTGTTGGCGGCGTGAATTTGCCCGCGCCCGAGGCTGTTCCCTGTTGCCAGCGTATCGAGCCAGCCGACGATGTAATCGTAACGCGGGGCATGTTCGAGCAGGTCGCCCAGGTGACGGCGGAGAGTCGGCACGTGCCAGGCGTCCACAGAAATCAGTCCCGAATGGATGCGTTTCATCTTCAAGGTGATGGTGGTGAAGATGCCCAGCATCCCCAGTCCGCTGATCATGGCGTAGAAGAGGTCGGCGTTTTTCTTTGGCGAGCAGGTGACCAGCGCGCCGGTGGGGAGCAGGGCGGTAAATTCGGTCACGTGTTCGCCGATGGTGCCGACTTGGAAATTGTTCTTGCCGTGAATGTTCGCCGCCAGACAGCCGCCCAGCGTGGTCTTCATCGTGCCGGAGACAACGGGGGGCCACCAGCCGTCGGGTTCGACGCGCTTCCACAAGTCTTCGAGGGTGACGCCCGCCTCGCATCGGACGACGCCGGAGGCTGGGTCCCATTCCAGGATTTGGTTCATCCCGCTCATATCGAGGACGATGCCGCCGCCGTTGAGCGACACGTCGTTATAACTGATGCCCGTGCCGCGTGCGGTGACGGTCAGTCCGCTTTGTCTGGCGAGTTGAAAGACTTCGTGGAGGTCTTCGGTTTTTTCGATTTTGATTCGATAGCAGGTCGCTTTGAGCGAATGTCCGAAATTTTCGAGTTGAGCAAAACGGGTGGTGAGATTCATAGTGTGCGGCTTCGGAAGTCTATAAAACCGCCGAAGTTTCCTTGTTTAGAATGACAGCCTCCTGAAGATGAAGGAGGGAATGTGACGAATAATCAGCATGATCCAGCGCCAGATGGAGAGAGTGTAGATGGTTTGCTTGCGTTTCTGCATGGCGCGGAGGATGTCTTCGGCGGCGCGTTCGGGTTCGATGACAAAAAACGGGACTCCCTGCGCGGCTTTGAGCATCTCGGTCTTCATGAAGCCGGGTTTGACGGTCAGCACGTTTACGCCGCGGCGGGTGAGACGGTTGCGCAGCGCCTCGAGATAGGTGGTCAGCCCGGCTTTGGAGGTGTTGTAGCCGGGGTTGCCCACCCGTCCGCGGTCGCCTGCCACAGAGGAGATGCCGACAATCTGACCGGCGCCGGCAGACTGGAACATTTCGGCAATGGGCGTGAGCCATGCCATCGCGCCGATGAGGTTGACTTCAATCATTTTGCGGTCATTTTCAAAGTTGTACTTGTCCATGCCGCCGGGCGGCAGGTTGATTCCAGCCGCATAGATGACAAAATCCAACCCGCCCAGGTCGGCGACGATTTTGCGAAGCAGGGCAGGCACTTCATCGTAATTGCAGACATCGTGTTGATAAGCAAGCGCATAGCCGCCGTTGGCGTTGATCTGACGGCAGAGGGCGTCCAGTTTGTCTTTACTGCGGGCGACCAGCGCCAGCGAGGTTTCCTGCCCGGCGAGTTTTTGAGCGAGCGCGGCGCCCAATCCCGTGGATGCGCCGATGATGAGTCCGCGCCGCCGCGGGGTCAGCGGTGTTGCGTAGGGTGACCTTCCTTGAGCGGGAGCGAAGAGTTTTGGGGCGTCTGACACGTTTTGTCCTCCAGATGAAATGCGCATCCCATTGTAACCCATCTGATGCTGTAACGCGCATGTAATACAGAAAAGAGGCAGTGTTGCTATAATAATCCCATGTGTCGTCGAAGATTGTGCGGACGTTTTTGATGGCGCAGCGAATGTGATATGGAGCGTATGAAAGAACAAGTATTGCAAGTCCTTGCGGAAGCCCGCAAACGGCTGGATGCCATCAACGTCCCCCCTTCGGAGAGGGATATTCTATTGAAACTCATCGGCGTGCTTGCCGCTTCCATTGAACAATCTACTCGCCGCGAGGAAGACCTCAACACCCTTGCCCAGGCAGTGGTTGACCACCATGCCCTGCTTGCCTTGCTCAAACAGCAGGCAGATGAACTGGATGCGCTCAAAAAATTGAGCATCAACCTCACCTCCAGCCTCGACCTGCCCGATGTGCTGGATGCGCTGGCGTCGGAGGCGCTGCGGTTGATCCCCAATGCCCAGGATGTTCACATCTTTTTATATGCCGACGGTAAACTCTCTTTTGGTGCAGCGCTGGATTCGGCCGGCAACAAGAACACCGTTTGGTCGAAACCGCGCCCCAACGGCTTGACTTATAACGTGGCGCGCAGCGGCGAGACGATCATCGTGGAAGATATGCAAAATCACCCCCTCTTTGCGGATGCCCCCTCGAACTGGAGGGGTTCGATCCTCGGCATTCCCTTGAAGACGGAAGACGCGGTCGTCGGCGTGATGAACCTGGCGCGTTCCAATGTGGGCGGTTTTTCTCCCTCCGAACTGCGCTTGCTGAGTTTGCTGGCAGACCAAGCCGCGATTGCCATTGCCAACGCCAGCCTGCATCAGATGGTCAGCCGGCAGGCATACAGCGACACGTTGACCGGTCTTCCCAACCGCCGCGCCCTCGATGAACGGCTGGAGGAGGAAATCCAGTCTGCCCGCCGCGGCAATTACTCCTTTGCCGTCGTCATGATGGACCTGGACGGTTTCAAAGCCATCAACGACACCTACGGTCACACCGTCGGCGACGAAGTCCTGCGCCTCGTCTTCAATCAGATGGCGCGCCGCGTCCGCAACACCGACTTCCTCGCCCGCTACGGCGGCGACGAACTGACTCTCATCCTTTCCCAATCCGACATCGCCTCTGCCAAAGTCGTGACCGCCAAAATCAGCGAAGAAATGAAACGCATCAAATACACATTGCCCGATAAAAAACGGCTCAACCTGAGCGTTTCCGGCGGCATTGCCCTCTACCCCGTCCATGCCCGCACCGCCTCCGACCTGATGCGCGCGGCAGATGCGGCGCTCTACCAAGCCAAAAAACACCATCGCGGCACATTTCAAATCGCACGCGGCGTGACAGGTCCCCTCGCGCCTCACAGCATCATCGCCGAATAGCATCCCCTCCTGTTTTTTGGGGGTTATAATCAGCGCACATTTCAGACCCTAAAGGTCTTTCGGGAGCCTTTAGGGTTTTCTTCACGGAGGCGCCCTCATGCATCGCAAAATCAAAATCATCCTCAACCCCATGGCAGATATGGGCAACGCCTGGCGCATCGCCCGCGACCTGCGTTCCATCACCGAAGAACACGGCGGCATAGATTGGAGCGGCACCGTCTATCCCGGTCACGCCATCGAACTGGCAAAACAGGCGGGCGAGCAGGGGTACGACCTCGTCATCGCCATCGGCGGCGACGGCACCGTCCACGAAGTGATGAACGGACTCATGCAAGTCCCGGCGGAACATCGCCCCGTCCTCGGCGTCGTGCCGGCCGGCTCCGGCAACGACTTCGGTCATGGCATCAGCGCCGCCGCATCTCCCGCCGAAGCCCTGCACCGCGCCATTCACGGCGAACCCTCCACCGTGGACCTGGGACTGATGACCGCCGAAGACGGGCGCAAGGAATACTTCGACAACACCCTCGGCATCGGCTTTGGCGCCATCGTCACCATCCGCTCGCACCGCCTGCCTCTCCTGCGCGGCTTCCTCATGTACCTCACTGCCGTCCTCCAAACCATTTTGCTCGACCACAACCCCATCCACATGCACATCGAAGTGGACGGCAAAAAGATCGAGGAAGACATCATCTACCTCGTGCTGTGCAACGGTCCGCGCGAAGGCGGCGGTTTCCTCATCGCCCCCGACGCCAAAATAGACGACGGCATCCTCGACTACGCCATGATTACCAACGTCAGCCGCCTCAAAATGCTGCGCATCGTCCCCGAGGTCATGAAAGGCACGCACGGGCGCTTCAAGGAAGTCACCATCTCCACCTGCAAAAAATTCACCCTCACCGCCGACCGCCCCCTCTACATCCACACCGACGGCGAAATCTTCTCCGGTCCCGGCACCGACCTGCGCAAAGTCTCCTTCGAAATCGTTCCCAACGCGCTCAAGGTGGTGCGCGGCTAATCACCAATCACCAATTACCAATTACAATTGTTCGTAACTGGTAATTGGTGATTTCCTCATGCCCGACCTCTTCCACTCCCTCCTCAAACAGGATATTGGACATCTCCGCATCATTGCCGAACTTTGGGGAATTGAACTGGACTCCACAACAGCGGAAGGCGCGCTGGAGGAACTCTGCGCCTCACTCCTCGACCCGAACCTGCTCGCCGAAATCCGAGCCTCTCTGCCGCCCGAAGCGGATTCCGCCCTCACCGCCCTCGCCCATGCCGGCGGACGTCTCCCCTGGCAAACCTTCACCCGTCGCTACGGCGGCATCCGTGAGGTGGGCGCCGGCAAACGCGACCGCGAAAAGCCCTACCTCAACCCCGCCTCCGCCGCCGAGGTCCTCTACTACCGCGGCTTGCTCGCCCGCGCCTTCTTCGACACCCAAAAGGGACCGCAGGAATTCGCTTACATCCCCGATGACCTGCTCGAACTGATGGATAAAGGAATGAACGAGGAAAGAGGGAAAGAGGAAGAAGCCGCAGACAGTGTTTCCGAACCGCTGGGACGCCCCGCCTCCCCCGGCGAACGCGGACGCGACCTCCCCGCCGGCGATTCCCTCCTCGATGACGCTGTCACGCTGTTGGCGGCATTGCGTCTCGGCATGGAGCCGCCTCCCACGACCATCCCTCATGCCATCTTGCAGGCGTTTCTGCAAGCCGCACACATTCTCAGCGACAAAGGAACGCCTCAGCCGGAGGCAGTAAAGCAATTTTTAGAAGCGCCCCGTCCGCAGGCGCTCCAACGTTTGCAGGAAGCCTGGCAGTCGAGCGAGACCTTCAACGAACTCAAACTCATGCCGGGCATTGTCTGCGAAGGCGAATGGAGCAACCAGCCGCTCGAAACGCGCGAATTTCTCCTCAACCTGCTCGGTGAAATTCCACAAGGCAAATGGTGGAGCCTGAACGCCTTCCTGCGCGGCATCAAACAAAACTACGCCGATTTCCAGCGTCCCGCCGGCGATTACGACTCCTGGTTCATCAAACGCGCCGCCGACGGCGTGTACCTGCGCGGCTTCGCCCACTGGGACGAGGTGGACGGCGCGCTGGTCAAATTCTTCATTACCGGCATTCTGCACTGGCTGGGGGAGGTGGATTTGTCCATTGCGGAAGGAGCAACAGAGCCGACTGCTTTTCGCGTCAGGTCAAACGTCCCAAGTCAAAGGTCTGACATTCGACCTTCGACGTTGGACGAAACAGGAAAAATAAAAGTTTTATCGAATGGGCGAATTGCCGTGGAAAGAACTGCCCCTCGGGTTGTCCGCTATCAGATTTCTCGCTTCTGCGAGTGGGAGGAGGATGGTCGAGCAGCGAAGCGCACCGAGACCACACAGGGCGAATACAAATATCGCATTACCGTCCGCTCGCTTGCCAAAGCCAAAGAGCAGGGCTTGAAAGCCGAGCATTTGCTGGTTCTGCTGTCGAAACATGCCGAGGCGGGGATTCCGCCTTCGCTGGTCAAAGCCCTCAAACGCTGGGAAGTTCACGGAGTGGAGGCGCGGGTGGAGACTCAGGTCGTTTTGCGGGTGAGCAGGTCCCAGGTCCTGGAGGAGATGCGCAAATCCAAAGCGGCAAAATTTCTGGGCGAGGTGTTAAGTCCGACGGCGGTCATCGTCAAAAGTGGAGCCATCCAAAAAGTGATGGAGGCGATGGCAGAGTTAGGCATGTTGCTGGATGATTTGACCGAAGAAAAATAGAGCGATTGTCATCTCTCATCAGTGACAATCGCTTTTGTGTACATTGCTATAATGATAAAGAACCACCGCTACTCACTACTCTCTATTCTCTACTCTCTATGAGGAGTCTCCATGTCCAAACTCGACTGGCTCACACAGGAAATCGAAGGCTTGAAGGAGCAGGGCTTGTACAACCGCATCCGCACGATTGGCTCGGCGCAGGGCGCGCGGCTGATTGTGGACGGTAAGGATGTGCTTAACTTCTGCTCGAACAACTATCTCGGCTTGGCGAATCATCCCAAACTGGTGCAAGCCGCCAGCGAGGCGATGAAGAAATATGGCGTCGGTCCTGCCGCCGTGCGTTCGATTGCCGGGACGACCGACCTGCATGTGCAACTCGAAGAACGTCTTGCCAAATTCAAAGGTGCGGAGGATGTCATCACGTTCCAATCGGGGTTCACCGCCAACCTCGGAACCATCTCTGCGCTGGTCGGAAAAGAAGACGTGATTTTTTCGGATCGTTTGAATCACGCCTCCATCATTGACGGATGCCGACTCTCCGGCGCGAAGATTGTCGCCTACGAACATAACGACCCGTCCGCTTTGGAGGACGCCATCAAAGAACACGCCTCGACCCTTCGACCGGGCTCAGGGCAAGCCTACCGCCGGGCGTTGATCGTTACGGATGGCGTTTTCAGCATGGACGGCGACATCGCTCCCCTGCCCGAACTCGTGGAGGTGGCGAAGAAGTACGACATTTTGCTCATGGTGGACGATGCGCACGGCGAAGGCGTGCTGGGCAAGGGCGGGCGCGGCATCGTGGATCACTTCGGCTTGCACGGCAAGGTGGATATCGAAGTCGGCACCATGTCCAAGGCGTTTGGCGTGGTCGGCGGGATGGTGGCGGGCGACAGGAAGATCATCGAGTGGCTGCGTCAGCGCGGACGCCCGTTCCTGTTCTCCTCTGCCGTCACTGCGCCCGATGCGGCGGCATGCCTGGCGGCGGTGGACCTGCTCGAAGAATCCACCGAACTGGTGGACAAACTTTGGGACAACGCCAATTACTTCAAAGCCGAAATGAAGAAACTCGGTTTCGACACCGGCGTCAGTCAGACGCCCATCACACCGGTCATGCTCGGCGAGGCACCGCTGGCACAGCAGTTCAGCCGTGAGTTGTTCGAGGAGGGCGTCTTTGCAATGGCAATCGGATATCCCACCGTGCCGAAGGGCAAGGCGCGGATTCGGGTGATGATTTCCGCCTCGCACGACCGCGACGATTTAGGTCAGGGGCTGGAGGCGTTCGCCAAGGTGGGGAAGAGGCTGGGGGTAATATAGTAATCAGTCGGGAAAGTGATCAGTGAACAGTGATCAGTAAACAGACCTCCAAGCCGAAAACTCGGAGGTCTGTTTACTTGTTTACTTGTTTACTTGTGTACCTGTGTACCTGCTTACCTGTTTCCGTCTCCACTTACCTCGCATACGCGTTCAAAAATTCATCCCATCCTGTCTGCAGGGCAAAATCAATTGTGGAACGGTAATAGAGGTAATTCGAATCCTTCTCGCTGGCTTTGGAAATGTGATAAATGGTGATGCCGTGCACATCGGCGTAGGCATTGACATGCCGTTCGTGCAATACTACGGCATTGATCGCATTCATCACCGCCTGGCTTTTGTTCTTGATGTTTTGGTCGGGGACGAGGCGGTTGATCTCGTAGGCCATGTCGTACAAATCCTTGTCCATGGGCGCCTGCCAAAAGGAGCGCGTGGCGGTAAAGGCTTGGTCGTATTTTTTGCGGTTCGCGGCAAGACCGTTACTCAGCGCCGCCGCCCATTGATCCACCGCTGTGATGAGCGCATCGAGGCGCGAATCCACAGCCACGGCGGACCAGGTCTTGTCGGCGGTGGCGCTCTGACTGGTGGCAATTGCCACCTGGTCGGCGGTCATGTTCGGGTTGGCGGCTAACTGTGCGAGGACGAGGTCGTATTGGACACCCTCTCCGCCCACCCATTCCTGCGAACTGGTGAAGGCGGTGGCATGTCCGTGCCATAGTTTGAGCATTTCGATGGACGCCATGTTGCAGCCATCGTAGCCAACCACGTCAATGAATCCCAACTGAGGAATTGCCGCCTTCGTCTCGTGGTAATCGAGCGTGTCGGCATTCGTATCGTCCTCCATTACCCAGCGGGGATGCCAACTCCAGCCGTGACCCCAGAAATAGAGTGCGTAATGGTCGGCAGGATAGTTGGTTTTTGTCCATGTGACGAAATCAATCAACGTTTGTGGGTCGCCGAAGTTGCGCTCACCCCAATCGGCAATGGCGTTTTCGGGCGTGGCAATCATCCCCTGCGTGACGCGGAACAACTTGGTCGTTTGCCAATCGCCGCGGCTGGTGTCGTAACCGGGTGCGCGATCTGCCAGCGCGATGACCTGCACATCGGCGCTCGACCCGACAGCGCCGAGTTCTGTTTCGATATCCGGCACAACATAGGGTTCGAGATTGTTATCCCCCGAGATGTACACCATCACCGTCCATTTGGCTTTGGGTGCGAGCGGCGCGGCAGACACGCTTCCCATCGTCACAACCAGCAACACGAACACCGTTGCAAGCGAAACAAACAAACGAATTGACTTGCTCATGGTTCCTCCATTTGGCGAATAGATAGATGGATGCGTTGTTTGCAGTGTAGCACATCTGTGACCAATTGCCCACTGGTCACTTCCCCAAGGCGAGTCGCATGCCTTCCAGTAAAACCACTGTGACTAATGAATTTATGCAGATAAAGAACAACATCCCCGCGATAATCGGGGATGTTGTTCTTTATGTTGAATGCCAAAATGGTATCTACGGCACACCAAACCTCAACTGGGAATTGAGCGGCGCCCAGGTGTTGTTGTAGGTCGGGAAGTAGAACACGTTCGTCATCTGCTCCAGCGGAATGCCCATCGTCTCCGAGAAACTGTACAGCGTGTTGTTGGCGTAGGACTGCAGGCGGATCGCCGCCACAATCTTCTTGCTGGTATCCAGGCTCTCGACGATGACC